>Ga0116171_10003595_pt1 | contig 14267 bp, 10 predicted proteins | sample AD_JPNHW2_MetaG_FD_89798 | JGI IMG/M metagenome (GOLD analysis project Ga0116171, IMG submission 89798) | Active sludge microbial communities of municipal wastewater-treating anaerobic digesters from Japan - AD_JPNHW2_MetaG | ecosystem: Engineered > Bioreactor > Anaerobic > Digestate | place...
AGGGGAGTAATATGAATAACCCCCGGTGCAGCCGGGGGCGACGTATAACCAGATCAATATGAGCCCTGAAGGGGCGTAATATAAAAGGATTATGGCCTCCCTCCGGTCGGCCATGATCCCACAGGTGGTTCCTGCAAAGCCAGACTAAACCCTCACGGGTATTGTTTATTTTACCGCTTCTCCTTTTAAAAGCAAGCTTTTACCAGCAGACTCGGAGCGGGTCTTCCTCTTAAAGGGAAAAGAGGATGGAAGAAATTACTTTTGGGATTCACCCCTCCCCTTATTTTTAAGGGGAGGGGCCAGGGGAGGGGTTAAAAACACCTTACGAAGGTCAAAGTCTTATCCCCGCAGGGGAGTAATATGAATAACCCCCGGTGCAGCCGGGGGCGACGTATAACCAGATCAATATGAGCCCTGAAGGGGCGTAATATAAAAGGATTATGGCCTCCCTCCGGTCGGCCATGATCCCAGAGGTAGTTCCTGCAAAGCCAGACTAAACCCTCACGGGTATTGTTTATTTTACCGCTTCTCCTTTTAAAAGCAAGCTTTTAACGGAGCCGCGGTAAAATAAACAACCCCGCATTCGCGGGGTTTAGTCTGGCTTTGCGGAGAGAGGGGGATTCGAACCCCCGGTACAGTTACCCATACGGCAGTTTAGCAAACTACTGGTTTAAGCCACTCACCCATCTCTCCGGGCCCGACAAAAATATGAAAACATGCACTAAGTGCAAAATTATTGCCAATTTATTTCAAACCCTTCAGAAGATCGATCACCATCCTGAAATTCTCAATGCTCTCTTCATCAAAATCTGTTACCTTAACAACTTCAGCCCTTACATCGGTAAGAAAACGCGAAAACATAAAATTCCTTGGTATCTCTTTTTCTGTAATATACTCTGAGTTTGGAATTGTAATACCTTCACGCGATTTGATAATATGTTTCTTGAAATCGAGAGTCGAAAAGAGATCTTCGGCATTAAAGAAAGGAGACGGTATTCTAAGTATCAGCTGCCTTCCCAGGCCATCTGTTTTGAACAGCGTTTCCTTAAGAGTATCAGCTATCCTGCCTTCCTGTTCATTCTCAAATAACATAACTGAGAAGTCAAGCCCCCAGCCCATAAGTATGTTACATAAAAGCGGAATGGAAGAGACATTTGTAGATGGTATAACACTGATCTTATCCTTATACCCCATCAGCAGGATGATCGCATTTATGATGTAAAAGGTACCCGTGTTATTAACGATCAGGTTGAATCGTTTTGATGAAAAGCCTTCACCCGAAACAGGATTTCCAAGGATGCTCTGCAAGGGGCTGAGAGTATCTGGAGAGGCTGCAGAAAGTCTCAAAGGATCGAGTATCCTGGTGGTGCTTCTCAGGCTTTCGAGATCATCCCTCTGAATCGCGAGCACCCTGTGAAGCTTATTAATCTCAACCAGGTGAGGGGAATGTGTAGTATAAACCACCTGAATATTTTCCTTGATATCCTCGAAGACTTTAAGTACATCCTCCTGTGCCCGGGCATGAAGGCTGACACCCGGCTCATCAACCAGGAGAACCATTGATTTGTTAAGGTTTGCTGATGCCTTAAGCTCCATGTAAAACGAAAGAAACCATCTCACACCCCTGCTTCGCTGCTTGGGATAGAGTCGTTCTCCCTCATCTTTTATCCAGAACTCCAGGTAAGGTTTTCCGGCCTTTTCCCCGTATGATGCACTGTAATGATCGAGCTCGAACTGTATATGTATCTTGTTGTTCCTTCCTACTGACTGCTGCCAGAAATCCTGGAAATTGCGTGTGAGCGACTGATTCAGATTTTCAATTTTCTGCTTCAGGATGCGGCTTGAAGGCTGCTGGAAAAAAGAATAATCAAGCTGTGCTATCGACAGAAAGTTACGTGCAGCCTTAAATCCTTCTACCTGCTCATTACCGGTAATTATATCCTCCATATCTATACGATTGGGCAAAAGACTGCTGAAGTCTTCAAACAGTTCAAATACCGGACAATGCTCAAAGTACTTTTTGCCTAGTATCTCGCTGTTATACTGCGACTTGTAAGACTGGATCACCTCACCCACCTTTCTTTCTGCCTCCTCCTCTGAACAGCCGTCCATGATATATCCCGACTGGGCCACGTGCAGTTCGAGGAGTGCTTTCTGCTGGTCGCGTTCCTGCCTGGTCTTCCTGTAGTCATCCAGGACTGTCTTCCACTCCTGATCATGGTCATCGCCTGCCGGCCTCATCAGCAAGGTCATTTTCTGATGGCGTTCTTCAAGCCTGACGGCAAGAGCTGCCAGATGTTTGTCGAGCGATTCATATTTCTCCTGCAGCTTTGCCCAGGTGCTGCCGGCTTTCTTCATTGAACGCCTCGCCTGAAGATCTGCTCCCAGAGCATCCTTTTTGTTCCGGATCTCATTCAGGCTGCTTTTCAGATTAGTATAGTTTGATGATGGCTCATGAAGGTCTGTGGCTGACTTTTTTCCAAAGAACCTGAAACTTATAACACCCTTATCACCGGAAGGTAGTTTTGATTTTATCTCTTCCTCCTGCTTGTTAAGATCTGCCAGAAGAGATTCAGAATCGCTGATCTGTTTCAGCTCCTGCTGAAGCTTACTGGTCACATCACCAAGGTAGAGCCTCCATGCATCTTCCAGTGAATCAAGATACTGACTTATTTCACCGCTTACCATGACAACCGATGAAAGATCAGCTATCCATGCTCTTGTGAGTTCAAGATGCGAGAGCCCGGCAAGAAGTTCCTTAAGCTCGGTACCAGGATTATCAGTAACCTTCAGAAGCCAGCCTCTTGATATTGAGAAGCGGCAGCTTACCTCAGGCAGTGACAAGTCGCTGCGCAGGACATCCTCTGTTATTATGCCTGTATAGAAAACCTTTAGTCCTTCCAGGATGGAGGTCTTCCCCGACTCATTCTGGCCTATCAGGCAGGTAATGTTATCAGGTGACAGGTTCTGCCATCCTGTATCAACAATCGATCTGAAATTCCTGATCCTGAAGGCTGTAAGCTTCATCATTATATAAAAAGATTATAGTTGAAATCCAAAAACCATAACATCGTCGACCTGTTTGGTATTACCCTTCCAGTCCATAAAGGTGTTCTCGAGAACTTCTTTCTGCTGATCCATAGGCAGCTGTGCCACTGAACCTATCACTCTTTTAAGGTTTTTCTGCTTGAATTTTTTGTCGGTCTGCTCTCCAAACTGATCGGAATACCCGTCGGAAAAAAGATAGAATGAATCTCCAGGCTGTAGTTCAATAGTCTCACATGTAAATGAATGTTCTGCAAGAGGAGCCAGGCCAATGGTCATTTTATCGGGTTTGAATTCTGTCAGTTCATTATTCCTCATCATTATCAGTGGCCTGTTGGCTCCCGAAAAATGAAGTGTTTTCTTTAAGGTGTCAACTATACACAGGCCAATGTCGATACTGTCTTTGGTAATGGCTTTCTCACCTGTCTGGTGAAGGGCTTTCATCACTTTCTCCCTCATGTGGTTCAGTATCCTGTTTGCCCTGAAATCACAACGAGTCTGGAGTATGTCATTCAGGAAGCTTATACCAAGGATGCTTAACAGTGCCCCCGGGACACCATGACCCGTGCAGTCGCCGGCAGCAATACATAAATATTCACGGTTCCTGAATACGTAATAAAAATCGCCGCTGACAATATCGCGCGGAAGAAACAAAACAAAATAGTCCCTGAGATACCCTTTCATGGCTTCATGATCAGGCATCAGTGCATTCTGAATTATTCCGGCGTAACGCAGACTGGCAAAGTGATCATCCAGCACCTCGTTCTGTAACAATGAAACCAGTTCCCTGTTATTCTGTTCTTCATTCATCATTTACCGGAAACAGTGATAAATGTTAAAGTTACATTAATTTTAATATTGTTTTATTGTCAGGTCGACCTTAAAAGCTGCGTTTTTTCAATAGAACAACATTTTCAACATGATGGGTATGGGGGAACATATCGACAGGCTGTACAGCGGCTATCTCATATTGGCCGGAAAGAAGAAGAATATCGCGTGACTGAGTCGCAGGATTACAACTGACATATACTATTTTCCCCGGGGCGGCATCCATGATCACCTTTATCACATCTTCATGCATGCCTGCCCGTGGAGGATCAGTAATGATAACATCAGGATGACCCTGGCTGTCCATGAATTCACCGGTCAGAATTTTCTTCATGTCGCCGGCAAAAAATATTGTGTTCGTGATATTATTTATCTCAGAGTTAATAACGGCATCCCTGACTGCCTCTTCGATATATTCGATCCCTATCACCTTTGCTGCTTTTGAAGCCACAAAGTTCGCAATGGTACCTGTTCCAGTGTAAAGATCATAGACAATCTCCCTTCCTGTCAGATCTGCAAAGTCAAGTGCTATGTCATACAGCACTTTTGCCTGGTGTGTATTTGTCTGGTAGAATGATTTTGGTCCTATTCTGAATTCAAGGCCAGACATCTCTTCCGAAAGATGATCCTTGCCTTTATAAAGCACAGGCTGCTGGTCGGCAAGAGAATCATTCTTCTTGGCATTGACTACATAATATAACGATGCTATCTGTGGAAATTCTTCTGCCAGGTAGTCAAGGAGCCCTTCCCTCCTTTCCTTCTCATCGAGAAAGAATATAACGATGACCATAACTTCACCGGCAGCATTATTTCTGATTATGAGATTACGAAGGAATCCGCTCTGTTGCCGCAGATTAAAAAATGGAAGTGATTTCCGGTGTGCATATCGCCGCACAGCATCTCTGATGGCATTTGAAGGCTCAGGCTGAAGATGGCATTCTTTTATGTCGAGCACTTTATCAAAAAGCCCTGGTATATGGAAACCCAGCGCATCTTCCTTTTCAAAGTCAGAATCGGTATTTATCTCCTCACGGGTGAGCCACCTTTTGTCCGAAAATGTGTACTCCAGCTTGTTCCGGTACCTGAATTGCGATTCTGATCCGATAATCGGTGTGATCTCCGGAACGCTTACCTTACCGATCCTGGTAAGGTTGTCTGCCACTTGTTTCTGCTTATATTTAAGCTGAAGCTCATAAGGCAAGTGCTGCCATTTACAGCCTCCGCAGACACCAAAATGTACACAGGCGGGTTTTATCCTGTCGGGAGAGTACTCATGAAACCTTATCACTGAGCCTTCGAGGTACTTTTTTCTTTTCCTGATAACCTTAATATCGGCAACATCACCGGGTACCAGCATTGGTATGAAGACCACCTGGTTGTCGACTCTTGCAACGGCATTCCCTTCAGCACCTATATCCGTTATTCTGACTTTCTCCAGAACCGGAAGTTCTTTTCTTCGACCCATTGCTTCTGCCTATTTATCCCTGGTAGTTATAATGAAATTCAGTCCCTCAACCATTGCAGGAATTACTGCTTCGCCATGGTCGAGCCCGGGAAAGATAATTTTCTTTACAAGTGAAGTTGAAGTTCCTGCATTCACCATGGCCGTATACATCGTTTCAGTTGTAGATACATTAACTTGGGTGTCGCCGGAACCATGGACCATCAGAAGGGGTTTTTGCGTATTCCAGGGAGAGATGCTGTTCCTGATGAGACCCTGCCTGACATAATAATAGGCTGTGGCGCCTGAAAATCCGTTTAAAAACTCCTGTTTGAACAGTGCCGGTATTGAAGTGGTAAGCTGATTGTTTATTTCCGACAATGACCATTCTCCTGTATATAGGGTATCAAGCCGTGTAGCATAAGGCTCATTCAGCAGATCGGAGATGTTGTTGTTAAACTGGTCGTAACGTGAATATGCATTAATGATATAGCACAGGTATGAAGGCATCGGATAGGTTGAAAGCGACAACATGCCCTGGAAAAGATTATACATATCATAGGGTCCTGCTCCGCAAGCACTTCCTCTCAGATCAAACTCGAAAAGATATTGAGTCTCCAGTGCTTTGTGGAGGGTAAGTGTGGCCCAGCCGCCCTGCGAATAACCTAGCAGATAATATTCATTTCTGACCTTAATACCTGGGAATTCAGCATCTGCAGCTTCATTTACTGCCCGGAACATATCAACAATGGAATGTACAGTAGGATCTGCAACCAGGTAAGGATGTGCAACCTGTACAGAACTTCCAAAACCAGGGTAGTCGGGAATTGTCACGATGAATCCCATTGAAGCTATGAACTCAATAAACTGATAATCAAGACTCAGTGGATTATTGCTCGGACAATTGCTATTTTTTGTGTTCGTTCCGTTCTGGAAGCTGAGAACCGGATACTCGCCTGGAGCAGAGGGAAGCGCAACAAGCCCTGATGCAATTATTTTTTCACCGTTTACCTGTGTATTATACTCCACTTTGTAAACACTTACACCATCATTTACGTGATCCTGCAATTCCGCAAGCTCCGGATATGATGAAGCTGCATAATCCAGAACGCCGGTGATATATGTTTCGGTAAATGAGGCTTCAAGCCGGCTATCGACGAAAAACTGGTATTCAGGATCATCATTCTTGCTGCATGATACCATCAATGCATTTATCAGAATGACAATGCCTGATAATTTCATGAAATATCTGTTAATCTTCATTTTAATATTGCCATTTTCAGTTTTATACCGGTCTCAAAGATAAGCTATATAGACTTACGCTCCTCATCACTGCCTTACATACTTTTCTTATCTTTGCTCAATTTTAAAAAATATGGTTTCGGTACAGGATCTTTCAGTATCATTTGGCAGTTTTGATCTTCTCACGGATATCTCCTTCCTGATAAATGAAAAGGACAGGATTGGCCTTGCCGGGAAGAACGGATCAGGGAAATCGACATTGCTGAAAGTGATAGCCGGTATCCAGGGGCCCTCATCAGGCAAAGTCGACATGTCAGATGCAGTGACAATCGGTTACCTCCCGCAGCAGATGAAAGTCAACGACTCCACATCGGTAATGAATGAGATACTGACCGCATTCTCTGAAATAAAGGAGCTGGAAGACGACATTGAAAAGTGCAGCAGAGAGATTGCCGGAAGAACAGATTACGAGTCGTCGGGATACCTGAACCTGTGTGATCACCTTACGATGATTGAGGAACGCTACAGGATGCTCGGCGGTTCGAACTATATTGCTGAAGCCGAGAAGACCCTTATCGGACTTGGCTTCGAAAGAAAAGATTTCGACAGACCGACCAGCGAGCTAAGCGGTGGATGGAGAATGAGAGTGGAGCTGGCCAGGATCCTTCTGAAGAAACCATCCCTTTTTCTTCTCGATGAACCTACAAACCACCTCGACATTGAATCAATACAGTGGCTGGAAACGTTCCTTTCGGATTATAACGGAGCTGTCGTACTCGTCTCTCACGACCGGGCTTTTCTCGATAATGTTACAACCAGGACCATTGAGATATCGCTTGGAAAAATATATGATTACAAAGTCCCCTGGTCGAAATTTGTTGAGCTGAGAAAAGAGAGACGTGAGCAGCAGTTAGCCGCTTTCCGCAACCAGCAGAAGATGATCGGCGATACGGAAAGGTTCATAGAGCGATTCAGATATAAGGCTACAAAAGCTGTTCAGGTTCAATCGAAGATAAAACAGCTTAAAAAAGTAGAGAGGCTCGAGGTTGACGAGGAGGATACGAGTTCCATAAATCTCAGGTTCCCTCCATCGCCGCGATCGGGCACCAATGTTATCGAAGCTGTCAGCCTGTCAAAAAATTATGGAAGCCATGCAGTGCTCACCAGGATAGATTTTAAAATACACCGCGGTGAGAAAGTTGCGTTTGTCGGCCGTAATGGCGAAGGAAAGACAACCTTCTCGAAAATCATAACCGGCGACCTCGATTATAACGGCTCGCTGAAAAGAGGACATAACATAAGTATTGGCTATTTTGCACAAAACCAGGACGAGCTGCTGAATGAAAACATGACTGTTTTTGAGACCATCGATTATGTAGCCAAGGGTGAGATACGCACTAAAATACGTGATATGCTCGGCGCTTTCCTCTTCCATGGCGACGAAATAGACAAAAAAGTAAAAGTACTCTCAGGAGGCGAGAGGTCGCGGCTTGCATTAGTGCGTCTTCTCCTTGAACCTCATAACCTGCTTGTTCTCGATGAGCCTACAAATCACCTCGACATGAGATCGAAAGATATACTGAAACAGGCTCTTGTAAAATATGACGGTACACTGATCATTGTTTCACATGACAGGGATTTCCTCGACGGCCTCGTAAGTAAAACTTATGAGTTCAGAAACAACAGGATAAAGGAACATATAGGGGGAATCTACGACTTTCTTCGCACGAAGAAGATAGAAACCCTCAGGGAACTGGAACGAAAAGAACCAGGCAAAGAAGCCTCAACTGAAACAACTTCTTCGAATAAGCAGAAATATCTCGACAAGAAAGAATATGACCGCAACCTCCGCAAACTAAAAAGAAGACTGGAAGATTGTGAAACAGAAATAGAAAGAATAGAATCAGAAATAGCACGACTCGACAGGGAACTCAGCTCGCCGGATAATTCTGCTTCAGCAACAAATGAGCATTTCACAATGTACCAGGAATTGCAGAAGAAGCATAATGACGAGATGAACAGATGGACACAATTCACACACGAAATGGAACTATTCCTGAATAACAATAACCTGAACTAACAATGGCACTACAGCTACTCAAGAGAGACTATCTGATACATGTTTATGAAACAGGCCCCGACGGAAGAGTAAACCTGCATTCACTTTTTAATTTTATGCAGGACATCGCATCTGATCATGCTGTAAGGCTTGGTTATGGAAGGGATGATCTGATGAAGAGCAATCATTTCTGGGTGCTGTCCAGGATCTATGCTAAATTTTCTGCGTGCCCTGTATGGAATGAAACTGTCGCGCTGAAGACCTGGCCGAGTGGTGTCGACCAGATCTTTGCAATGAGGAATTATGACCTCAGGTACAGTGACGGAAGAGAATTCGGGACAGGCAGGTCATCATGGCTGATAATCGACCGGACAACAAAAAAGATTCAAAGACCGGATGAGTTCCTTAAGAACTACAGCCATGAAAACCAGTCAATTCCGTCAACACTCAGGAGCCCTGTTAAACTGCTCCCGGCAGCAGAAACAGGAAGACTATCCTCTTCTTTCAGGGTAAAAATCAATGACCTGGATATTAATTTGCACACAAACAACGTTAACTACCTGAAATGGGTCACCGACACCTATGATCTGAATTTCATTATGAACCACAGACCATCTTCGGCGGAAATAAATTATCTTGCAGAAGCGGTCTTCGACGATGAAATTGTGATCAGGACATCGGTCAGCGGTGATAATGGATTATGTTTCAGCCATTCCATTGTCAGAACCGCTGACAACAAAGACCTGTGCAGGGTAAGGATTGAATGGGAGTATGAAAAGAAAATCATCTGAAACCAGTATTATTGTCAGACATTTATCTGACGGTACCAGGGTAACTGCAGCAGTTGTTCTTCTGATGCTATTTACAGGATCATGCACAACCACAAGACCTGTACTGGATACGAACGACCTTTCGTACCTGTACAATCCGATGAAAAATCCTGTTAACCCCAGGTATAATATTACTTACCCATCTGATAACCAGGCATCGCTGGGAATTAAATTTTTCGGCAACGAACTCCTCTTTTCGGAAGCAAACCCCCAGGGAGTCCCGGCTGCATCACTATCGCTAACAGTAAAGCTGTTCAGAACATCAGGCGGAACGGCCCTGGCCGATACTTCCTTCTACGATCTGAGCATTGTAAAGCAGGCAGGCACTGAAGAATATGTATACCATATCCCGCTTAACGTAAATCCCGGACTGGAGTATGTTGCAGAAGTAAAGATCCTTGACCGCCTCAGATCGCTGGTCATACAAACGTTCATTCCCTTCAATACGGCATCAGTCACAAACAGGTATAATTATGTGGCAAGAGGACATTTCGGGAAGAATGAGCTTTTCAATCCCGTCGTCAGGGTGGACGAATATTCGAACCTGGTATATCTCAGGGGAAAAGCCGATTCATTGTATATAGCCTATTATAAGCCATATACCACCAAACCTGATCCACCCTCCATGATGCTTCCCGAAAAAGCAATAGATTATGGCCCCGATACTATTATTGCACTTGCATATACCGACACTCTGCCCATGATGTTCCCTAAACCGGGGATATACCTTTGCAGCGTGGACAGCAACCTCACCGATGGATTCTGTTTTTATAACTTCGGCCCTTTATTTCCGGAGATGGGCACTCCTGAGGTGATGATAGAACCTCTGACATATATTGCTACACAATCCGAGCTCGAGGAGATGAGAACAGCACCCCGGCCCAAAGTAGCGCTTGACGAATTCTGGATAAAATGCGGAGGTAACGTTGAAAAAGCACGGGAACTGATAAGGATTTACTATACCAGGGTGCTCTATGCAAACTACTATTTCACCTCCTATAAAGAAGGGTGGCGGACAGAAAGAGGAATGATATACATGATCTATGGTCCGCCCGATAAAGTTTATAAGAACCCGGGAGGAGAGACATGGGGTTACAGGAAACCTGTTTTAAAATCATCATGGGGAACAAGGTACAAAGTCAGTGAAGAGTACCTTTACTTTAACTTTAAAAAGAAGAACAGTATATTCTCAGAGAATGATTATTTCCTGAGTAAAAGTGAGACTCTGGTAACATTCTGGGAGCAGGCAGTTGCTTCATGGAAGAAGGGAGTTGTTTTCCGGCTTGACAATCCTGAAGATTATTAATACCATGCAGAAAGAATCAGATTGCATTTTCGGCCTCAGGCCTGTGATTGAGGCAATAAAGGCCGGTAAACAGATCGACCGTCTTCTTATCAGACAGGGATTACAGGGACCTCTCTACCATGAGCTGATGACAGAAGTGAGGAATAACAATATTGTTTACCAGATTGTCCCTCTCGAGCGTATAGAGATTGTAACAAGGAAAAACCACCAGGGGGTTCTTGCCTGGCTGTCGCTCATTGAATATCAGCATATATCAAACCTTCTTCCGATGATCTTCGAGAAGGGTGAAGATCCTCTGATCATTGCCCTCGACGGTGTTTCGGATGTCCGGAACTTCGGTGCCATAGTCAGAACGGCAGAATGCCTGGGTGCTCATGCCGTTATCATTCCCGAAAAAGGATCGGCACGCATAACTGCCGATGCAGTAAAAACATCAGCTGGAGCTCTTCATACCCTGCCTGTCTGCAGGGAGAAATCGCTGCTTAAGGCACTCGAATACCTGAAAGAGTCCGGAATCAGAATCGTATCAGCAGCGGAAAAAACCGGAAACGATGCCCACCAGAATGATCTGAGAGGTCCGGTAGTAGTGGTTCTCGGATCTGAAGAGAAAGGGATCAGCAGGGAGATCATGTCGATCACCGATATCATTGTCAGGATACCCATGAAAGGAACAATAGAATCGCTCAACGTATCGGTAGCTGCAGGAATACTTATTTATGAGATCGCAAGGCAGCGATTGGCCTGATCAGCTGATAATGCCTTCAATTCTTTCATCGAGCATCTTCTGATCTGAGGTAAATGATGCAAGCCCTGCCAGTGTAAGCAGTGTGTCTGGAGCTATCTTTCCTTCACTGATCTTTGCCTTCCATCTTGAATATACAGGTATCTTGCCATCGGAAGCTATGAAGGCTTTTTCTTCTTTCGACAGTGACGGGAACATATCCTCACACCCTTCGCCCTGGGCTATTTTGATCAGTTCCATACCTGATGCAGGTACCTTTGATGAGAGCCGTTCGGCGAGGTTAAGAACATTATCGCTTACATTCCAGAACTTTTCTACATGAGCCTCGCTGGCCGAATCAAGCATGTTTACTTTATAGTTTTCATGCATCTTCGATTTAAATTTCCCGGCGAGTGATTTTCGCCCTGCGGCTGCAACTTTCGGAGGCATGGTGAACACATCGGTACCTGCAAGAAGCTCGAGCTGACTATGATTTCTGAGGCTGGCTGCTATCAGCTTTGTCTGCCAGGGATTCTTAGCGGATAGTCCTGTTACCCAGTTCTGTGATGCTATGACAGCCATCTCTCCTGCTCCTGATCCGTCGCCCAGCTTGTTATCAATCATAAAGGCACCTATACGTCCGAGGAATACATTCAGGTAATCAGGTCTTGCAATACGGGTCACAAGGACATTCTGCCTGGCGCTGAACTCGAGTGTGAAATTTATTCTCACACCTGCATCTCTAAGCCTCCTTGCGCCTATGAGTCCTTCCGCAGTATATGGCACCTTCACAATAAACTGGTCGGGGCATATATCATGAAGCCTTTTTCCATAATACTCTATTGCCTTTATATCGTGTGCTGTATCGGTGTGAAGTTCCACGCTTACCATTCCTCCGAACCGTGAGGCCAGCCTTAAACCGTGGCGTGCATTGAGAATAAATGCTATCTCCCTGATCTTCTCCTCCAATGGCAGTTCGCGCACAATGCTCTTGGCTTCTGAAATGAACACATCATAAATACCTTTCTGAATTTCATTGTTCAGCAATGTATTATTTGTTGTAAGCGCACTCATTTCTGCCGTCCAGTTGGCATCGGCTTCGTCCATATCGCCGGTATCGAGCCAGAGCTCAGTACCAGTCTTACGCAGAGCCTGCCAGAAAGGATCCTTTTTTCCTGCTACATGTTTTTCGTTAAGATTTTTCCACAAAAAATCGCTTATTCGTGTGTTCAGATCTGCCATGTCCGGTATATTTTTGAGGTTAACAAATTATAATTCATTTTGTTCTGCCGTTATTCAGAAGGTCTTCGCCTGTCAGCTGCTGGAATAGACGAAGTCCGAATTCATTAATCATTGCCAGAAGATGCTCAAATATTTCCGACTGGACATTCTCGTACGAAACAAGGGTGGTCATAGAGGAAAATGCATAGACCTGCAACGGTAAACCATTTGCCGATGGCTCACGGTGTCTGACAATCATCGGCTGGTCATTATCTATCATGGGATGATTTCTCAGGTACGTTACTGCATACATCCTGAAGATCCCCAGGTTGGTGAGTTCACCTGAACTGAAATAACTACTATTCCTTCCCTTTTTATCCTTGATTGTTATCCTGCCGTCACCCTGCGACATCTCAAAATAATTGTTAAGCAGTCCATACTTTTCAACAAGTTCAATCATATTCTTATCGGCCTTCCGAATGCTTTTCATATCGATAAAGAATGCTCTCTTTATCAGCCTGACACCTGATTCCTGCATTCCTCTCCAATTCTGAAAAGACTCATTCACAAGCGAATAAGTCGGGACTGTAATAATTGTATTGTCAAAGTTCCTGACTTTTACTGTTGTAAGCGTGATATCGGCGACTTCTCCGTCAACATCCCTGCCGGGAATCGTAATCCAGTCGCCGGTCTTTACCATTTCGTTGGCTGACAGCTGGATACTGGCAACAAGGCCAAGAATAGCATCCTTGAAGATCAGCAATATGACTGATGCCATTACTCCCAGACCGGCAATAATGGCAGTTACTTCCTTCCTGAAAAGAACAGAAAAGATCAGCAGTGAGAAAATAATTATCACGATGATCTTAACTATCTGAACATATCCTTTTATTGGCCTGTGCTGCGATATCGGGAGGGTCATATAGATCCTGTACCACGATTCGATAAAGGAGTTTATGACGATCAGACCGGCAATTAGCATATATGCATATGTCAGCCTCCTGATAACAATAAGCCACAAAGGATAGTCGGCAAGCGCCCAGCCTGCCAGCGACCAGATAACCAGTGCCGGAGCCAGGTGCGACAAGCGTGTAAAAACTTTCTGCTCAAGAAAAATATCATCCCAGATTGAAGTGGTCCGCTTTACAATTTTTATTACCAGAGTTCTGATGGTAAACTTCAGTATCACATTCGAGAGCCATGCCAGAAGCAGAATGAACAGCACCAGCGCCGCCGTACTGAGCACCGATGCAATCCCCGATTTCAGACCAAGGTCAATCAGAATGTCTTCGAGCCATATTGCAGGATTGTGTCTGAACATAAACTGTTTTGAAGCAATTGGCAAAATTAACCAAATTATTAATTCATCTCGTTCTTTATTTTTAGCTTTACATATAAATGAGAATCACCATGAGAACGACACTGTTTCTTCTTTCCTTCCTGCTGAGCATTTCTGCAAATGGGCAGGTTAACTTCGATAAATATTTCACCGGCAAAGTTTTACGCTTCGATTACATGCTTTCCGGCAACAGCAACACTACACATGTATATCCTATGGGAATGAAGGAGGAGCC
>Ga0116171_10003596_pt1 | contig 14264 bp, 8 predicted proteins | sample AD_JPNHW2_MetaG_FD_89798 | JGI IMG/M metagenome (GOLD analysis project Ga0116171, IMG submission 89798) | Active sludge microbial communities of municipal wastewater-treating anaerobic digesters from Japan - AD_JPNHW2_MetaG | ecosystem: Engineered > Bioreactor > Anaerobic > Digestate | place...
CACCCATCCGACTTGGTCCCGTTCGTGGCGTCATACATGTAATTGGCCCATCCCCCCGCCATGATATCCTCGGGCCAGATGATCGTCCCGCTCTGGAGGGGCGGCTGACGCCGGGGTCCCACACTGCGCATGTGCCACCGGTACCCCTTCGATTCAATCGAGCCGGCCGCCGGCGCCCGATCATGCCACGCCCCTTCCCAATGGTAATACTCGCCGAAGTGCATCGTGGGATCCACGCCATACGTGTTGCCCGACGCATACACAGCAAAGGGGTCTCTCGGGATACCGTTCATGTAGGCAACCGGCGTGGTCAACTGGCGGTAGGGGCCGAAATTGGTCATCGGCGGCGGCAGCCAATCCCACAAACCGAAGGACACCACCCCTTCGGCCCATCCGATCGGCGACGTGGAATTGTCCATCGTGTAGCACTCGATCGCCGTGGCCAGGGATCGCATGTCCGCCATGACCCGCGACGTTTTCGAACGCGCCTGCGCCTCGAGAAAATTCGGCACGGCAATCGCCGCCAGAATGGCGATGATCGCCACGACAATCAGCAATTCAATCAGGGTAAAACCGACAAGGGTCCTCCGGTTCCATTCCACGGATTGTTTCCTCCCTTTCTCCATGCAGAGATTCTTCCGATCGGAGGAAAGTACTCCCTCTCGATCGTCCCCACTCTTGCGCTTCCCTTATTCTTCACCGCGCAATCCCGGTTTCGAAATCGCGCGCCAGCATTTCAGGAAATCACATCTGGAAAAAACAGGAAAAACCCACTCTCCCGCACCCCTTCACGGACCGCTATTTTTTTTATTTTACACTTCTCTCCCCCGGGTCTGTCTTGCAATATCCGTCCATGAAGGATATTGAACCTTTTCGAGAATCAGATCGGGGAAACGCTCCCGTCTCCCCCTCTTCCCTTCAGCCGGACCTTCCACCTCCCCTGTTCCGGATTTTTTTCAAAAAAAATGCACTTTTCGTCCCAACAAAAAGCCGGTTTTGACACTATAGTATAAGGAGTTCTGAGAAGAAAGAAAACGGGACACCGTGAAATTCAAATAACTTGAAGGAAATCAACCGAATGACCGATAAAAATCAGAACCCCGACTCACCCCTTTCCCCCTCCCCGAAACGGGGACTCGGGCGCCGCCTGTTTCTCTGGGGACTTCTGGCAGTCGGCCTTCTGTTCTTCTTACTGACCGTCTTTCTGATCTCCATTACCCTCCCCAACCTGCGCGAGGCCACCCCGCCCGAAATCTCCGGACCCCATCAGGTGGCCCAATCGCAGAACCTTTCAAACCACCCCACCTCGCCCACTTCCCAGACCCTGTCGGTTTCCACCTCTACTTCCGGGACCCAATCGCTTAGCCTCGACGACTTCCCCCACCTCTCCCCCAGGATGCGGGAACTGACACAGGATTGGCTGGAAAAACACGAAGAGATGCGTCAGGCAATCGAAACCCAAATCACCGACCCGGTTCTGCGCACTCAGGCACTCACGAAGTTGAAAGACCTGCAGGAAAAAGTGCGGGCGTTCCTGAATCTCCCCCTCGAATGGGAAAACCTGACCTATGCGGAAGCCTGGCAACGCCAAGTAGGGGATAAGCCTTCGTTATACTTCAATCTTGTGGGCGATACGGAAGCAGAAACGAGCCGGTTTCGCACTGAATACCCGAAACTCGGACGCATGCTCCTTTCGGAACGCATGTGCGTCTTTGGAATATCATCCCGAACCGGCTTTGAACTCTTCATACACTATCAGGACTGGGGGGCTGCCGTGGACGATGGCATGAGCTATATGCACCCCCCTGAATTCTTTCAATCCTTTCAGAGCCAGGGGAAGACGTACAATAGCTGGGAGGAAGAAACCTACTGCTGGCAACAATTGGGAGGTCCGGGACTGGTGGGCCTGACGGCGCGGTCGTATCAGCGCGCCCTGGACACCGGGATACAGGACCACAACAGCCGCCTCTACCAGAACCTGCGGGTCCTGGGGGCCCCGGTGGTGGACCGGGTGGCCTGGAAAACGAAGAAAATGAAAAATCAAGAGGATCTGAAAGGCCGCCTCAAGCGCTTCTGGTTCGAGGATTAAGATTGAAATCAAGAGAGGAAATCGACGGAATGACAAAAGTGGATTCAGATTCTAACACTTCGCCTTCCCCCTCCCCGAAACGGGGACTCGGGCGCCGCCTGTTTTTCTGGGGGCTACTGGGAGGCGGACTCCTCTTCCTCCTCATGACCCTGTTTCTGATCTCCCTCACCCTCCCTAACCTGCGCGAGGTCCCCCCACCCGAAATCTCCGGACCGGGTCAGGTCGCCCCGTCACAAGGTTCCCCGGACTCCCCCACTTCAAAGACCCTGACAGTGGACGCCTCGGGGAAACCGGGCATTCCGCGCCTCGACGACTTCCCTCACCTTTCCCCCCCGATGCGGGAACTGGTTCGGACCTGGATCGCCCAGTGCGAGGAAACCAACCAGGCGCTCGACACGATCCCCGACCCCACCCAGCGCGCCCAGGTGATTGCGTTCCTGGTGAACGGCCGGGAAAACCTGCGCAAACTCCTGAATTGTCCCCTGGAATGGGGAAAACTCCCCTACGAGGAAGCCTATGAACACGCGACCGAATATCTGGCCCAATCCCTGTACAACAGCGAGTGGCCCTCTGGGGATTTGAAAAAAGTCCGTACCGTGCAGGGGAAGGAAGGGCGTGCTTCCGGGTTGCTCTCAAGACGGATCGCTCTCGAATTCTTCGCGTACAACCGCCAGTGGAATGTCGCGGCGGAATCTATCGGCAGAGACAGCGAGTTTTATCATTTTCTTCAGGAAGCAGGAGATGAATATCCGGAAGCGAGTACCTGGAATGAAGAAATCTATGCTTGGCGCCAGATGGGAGGCCGGGGACTGGTGGGTCTGACCGCCCGGTCGTGTCAGCGCGCGCTGAGAAATACACAACTGGAAAGCCGGCATCCCCGACTCTATGGTGCGTTGAATTCTGTCACCGACATTCCCATCGGTATAATCATAGACATGGATTCGGGGAAGACGGAAGCCGGAGAAACCCGAAAGAATCCGTTCCGCTAAAAACCTGGCGTTCCCAAATAAAAAGGGGCGCCCCACCAGAAAACCGCTGTTGAGCGCCAACGGCGCGGATTTACAGTCATGGCCAAAAAGAATCTTCATTATTCTACTGCCGGTTCTGGCAATGAGCCGTTCCGTCCCGGAGGGACGGTCAGAAAATAGCCCACCGTTTCAACGGTGGGAAAGGGGGCCTCAAACCATTCGTCCCGGAGGGACGACTGAAAAAACCGGGGGAACCGACAGCCGTCCCTCCGGGACGGGGAGATAGTTGTTCCTGAACCCAGCGCTGAAGCGCTGGGCTATTGTCAGAAGTCCCTGACGGGACTGGGGTCTGGAACACCTGACTCCGTGTCATAAGGAAGATTCTTTCTGGCAAGGGCTGAAAGCCCGGACGATGAAAGAGAGGAAAAAAAACCTTGATAGCACGGGCTTTCAGCCCTTGCCTGAATAACCGATCAGTTTTCCTGGGGCCAGGCCCCAGGCGGGTATAAGACGCGCCTTTGGCGCTTACCGACCCCCTCGAACCCAGGCTTCCGGGAATCACCCGTCGGGTATCTTCAAGGCGTTTGAATTCCAGGGGCAGATGGTTTCAACTGTGGTTTTAGGATAAAAGAGACGATCCCCCCAGAAACCCCTACGGCCTCGGCGTCCCCCCGGTAACCGGCGTCACGACCAGCCGCTCGCGGTTGCGCGCGAGGGTCTGAGGTCCGATCCCCGGAACTTCCAGAAAATCCTCCACCCGCTTGAACCCGCCGTGGGCCTGACGCCATTGGACGATGGCCTGGGCCTTCTGAGGCCCGATGTTCCACAGACTCTCGAGTTCCGCCACCGTCGCGCGGTTGAGGTCTATCTTCTGGGAAGCGGAAGGACTCGGCGACTGGGACAAGGGCGACGGGGTGGACTGCGGGGATGGAGGGAGCGGGAGCGGTTGGGCCGGTTGGGAAGACGAGTTGGTTGTTCCGTTCAGCGGAATCGTGACCAAACCCGCGACCGGTGGCGCAGTCGGCGCCGTGGCCGAGGACGGTTCGACATAGACCAGCGGTTCGAGCGTCTGCCAGGTCTTCTCGCCGATCCCCGGCACCTCGAGCAGTTCCCGGGCGGAGCGGAATCCCCCGTGGCTCTGGCGGTAGGCCAGAATGTCCCGCGCCCGGGCCGGACCGATCCGCGTCAGGGTCTCGAGATCCGCGCTCTCGGCCCGGTTCAGGTCGAGCCGCCCGTCGGTCCGCCACGCCTCCGACCCCGCCGACGGCAGGGGTTTGGCCGGACGCTCCGGAAAACCTTTCCGGTCCTCCAGCCGTCCCTTCTTCTCGCCCGCCTGGTTGATATTCGGAGAATTAGGACCGGAAGATTCATCCGGTTCAGGAAGCCCGGTACCATGCTCGACCCACACGGCCCCCTCGCGCTGAGCGCGCAGGGTGGCCTGAACCCCGAACCCCAGCGCGGCCACGGCGATCAGCGCCATGAGGCCCCAGACTTCCTTGCGATTCATCCCCCAGTAAGGCATGGCCGACTCCCCGGGAAGAAATCCACGACTCGAACAGAATGACCTCAACACCCGACCACTAAACCCGGTCTCGCCTGTCCCTGTCAAGATTCTTCTTCAGGAAACAAGCCGATCTTGGCCCTTATCCGAGAACAAAGAATCACGAATCAGACGAAAACCGCAACCGACAGTAACCACGAAAAACTGCGGTTTTCGTGTCTTTCGTGCATTTCGTGGTTGAAAAATCGGTTTCTCACTTCTGTTTACACCGGGTGAAAATCATCGAGGCTTGGGGCGATTTCGCAAGAGAGTAGTACGAAAGACTGCGGTTTTCGTGTGGTTCGTGTATTTCGTGGTTGAATATGTGGTTTTCTGCGTGTTCCGTGGTTCCAACCCCTCAGCACCCGACCAGTTTCAGGTACATGGCCTGACAGGAGGTTTCGATCTCGAACAGGTTCGCAAACGCTTCGCGGAAATCCTCCTGGCCGACCGTGAAGAGCCCGTGCCCATAGACGATCCCGCCGCGCCGTCCCTCCATCGCGGGAGGCAGCGTGTTAGCCAACCCCCACGGACCGGTCCCCACCTCGCCGGGCACGATCGGGATGTCGCCGATGAACCGCTTCTCCGGACACCGGACCATGCACTGCCCCCGCATGGGGCAGTCCAGCCGGTCGCAGTCCATCGAAAGGATCACGGTGAACTTCGGGTGGCCGTGGAGGACGGCCCGTTTGCCCGTGCGGCGCAGAATCTCGCGGTGGGCGGTGAACTCGCTCGATGCCGTCAGGGCGGCACAGCTGGACCCGTCGAGCGGACAGGGGTCAATACACCCCTCCAGTTCTTCGAGCGACGAGGTGGTCTGACTGATGTAGAGCGTGTTGTTGTACAGATAGGAAACGTTCCCGAAGAAGGAATCCACCAGCTGGTAATCCACCGTGGCACGACCCGCCTGGGTAATGGCGGCATAGACCGCTTCCTCGTTCTCGAACGGCCCGGTCATCAGATCGGGCAAGGCTCCGCCTCGGGGCTGCACGACCGAATTCAACGCCCCCATCGCTTTCTCGAAAACCACCAGTTGCTCGGGAACCAGACAGGCTTCGCGGTAATCCTTCAAGTACTGCGTGAAGAACTTGACGAAACAGGCGAAACAGGCCGAGCTGAAGAAAATGTACGCCTGCTCGGGACTCACCGTCCCCCAGGTCACGATCCCTTCGCCGGGAATGATCACCGTCTTGCGCCGCTTCAGGTTCTGGATGATGTCCGGAACGCTAAACTCCCGAATGACAGGCAGATCGTGGAGGAAGGTCCGCGTCTCGCAATCCTGCGGCTGGATCGCCGCCGGACCGTCTCCCGCCTCATCGAGCGCCTGGCGGGCCAGAAACTCGACAATGGACGCATACGGTTCGGCGGGCCGACAGAAAAGGAGGGAATTGACGCTGAGCCCCTGAATCACCGCTTCGAGATCGGCACAGCGGGCATCCGAACGATTCCAGACCAGATCCGCATCCACCCCGCCGAACAGAGGGGCATCGGCAGACGCTAAGCCCGCTCTCACCATTTTACTTACGTACTTTTCGATCAAGTCGCGCATGATGTCTTCTCCCGATCAGGAATGCAGATCCAGCCCCAGAGCCGCCGCACCTTGCAGAGTGGGTTGCCCATCGGCGTCCAGTCCCCGCACCCGGTAATAATTCGCCAGCGACTGGCGGAACACCTCGCGATCCAGCGGCGGCACCTCAATCTGGTTTCCGGACGATCCCGACTCCTCGAAGAACCGCGCGGGCAAAGTGTCGTCCTTCGCCGTGAACCCGTTGCGGGCATTGAGAATCCGCTCGAGATAACTCGCCCGCTCGCCCACCCGGAGCAGATCCTGCGCCGTGGTTTCCAAGCCGGTGACCGCCGTGAAACTGCGCGCGCATTCTTCCAGCGAACAACCCAGCATCAGGAACTTGCAAATGGTCAGCGAATCGGCCGCCGCGCAGGCGTCCTCGGCAATCTTGATAATCCGCGCCTTGCCTTCAAAGGAAAAGCGATCCGTCGCCACCGGCTTTCGGAGAATCTCATGACTGATCGGGAAGGCCCGAAGGTGACAGGCCCCCCGGGTCGAGGTGGCATAGGAAAGCGCCATCCCGCAGGCGCCACGGGGATCGTAAGGGGGGATTTCCTGCCCCTTGACTGTCATGGAGAACTGAGGAACCTCGTGTTGCTCGGAGTAACTTAAACTGCCACGCGCAAGATCCACTCCAACGCCATGTCCGACAGAAATCTGATAAAGCAGATCCAGAATCTCTTCCCCCTCCAGGCGCCTTCCCTGACTCTCGGCATAGGTCGCCAGTGTCCCCGCCGCGGACAAGGGATCCATCCCCATTTCGGCGCAGATCTCACAAGCCTCGAGACAGATGTCCAGGTCGTCGTTCTCGAGGAGAGCCGTAAACTGAGCCAGCGGTTCGAACCCCGGCAGGAACCGCCCGTCCCCAATCGCCTTTTGACACAGCAGCGAACACCCTGCGCACCCAACCGACTCCGGCTTGAAGCGCTGGATTCCCGTACAGGCGTTAACCTTTCTCCATTCAGCGAAATACGTTTTTCTGAAGTTGGCCGTGGGCAACATCCGACGACTGACCATCAGGTCATAAAAAGCCCCAGACCCATACCGTCCGATTCCGTACTCTCCCAGCAGCGCCGGGGTGGCGGCGACCAGACGCTGAATGTCCTCGCTGGCTTTTTCGAGTCCGGCCGGATCGGCCACGGACACGATCCCTGTCCCCCGTACCGAGACGAACTGGAGGTTGTGGGCGCTGAGCGCCAGCCCCAACCCGTTGCGCCCGACCGTCACCGGTCCGTCCATGACCAGACTGGCGAACCGGACTCCGCGGGTCGCCGCCGGGCCGACGGCCACGAAAGGACCGAGCGGTTTGAGATGGGCCGCCAGATCCGAGGTCCGCAATCCCACCAGACCGCGCGCATCCTGAATCTCGATCTCGCCATCCTGAATCACGATCCCGCAGGGATGGTGCGCCCGTCCCCGGACGATGAGGCCGTCATACCCGGCCCTTTTCAGTTGGGTTCCCCACTCGCCCCCCAGCGTGGCGTCCCCGACCGTCCCCGTCAGGGGGGAGCGAGTCATGACCGTTACATGGCCGGAGGAAGGCGAGGGGGTGGCGGTGAGAGGACCGGTCATCCAGATGATCGGCATGGCGGGGTCATTCCACGGCAGAGTGGCAGAGGGGGCCAGATAGCAGGCAGCCAGCGCCTTTCCCCCGATCCAGGTGCGGTAAAGTTCGGCATCCGGGTGTTCCACCCAATGCGTTCCGTCTCTCAAATCCACGTGCAGAATTGCGCCCGTCCACCCGTACATCCCCAGTTCCTTTCCTGAAAAAACGGCTTTCGTGTCCAAGTCTGGACAGAGAAGCATAGACAGCCGATGGGCCGTTTTCCAGAGAAAACACGCGTCTTTTCTCTGGGCGATATGATTTATCTGGAAATTCCCCGGGCCGTCCCCCAGAATATCGGGTTGAAAAGGGGATTGAACACCAAGACAATCCTCGGAAACAGGAAAATCGTAGATTTTCCTCCCTGTGCGAAATACACCTGTTTGCGGTCCCAGGGAGGCACGCTGTGAATAGAACCCAGGATTTTGAAATGCAACTTGAACTGATCCAACGAGAAAGACAGAAAGCCATCCAGCAGCGCCTGGAGGCCGCACCCGATCCGGCTACCCGGAATGTCTCGCAGATGCACTTTGCGCGGCAGGGCGAAATCACGTGGGAAATGCGCCGCGTGGCCGAAAAAGAGGGACGCGAGGCGGAATTCGTCCGGGATCAGGTGGCGCAGGGCCGCGCTGTAATCCCGGCCAATGTCTGCCACCCCGAGGCCGACCCGTTCATCATCGGCGAGGCTTTTTCGGTCAAGATCAACGCCAACATCGGCAACTCGGCCCTGGTTTCCTCGATTGAAGAAGAAGTCGAAAAACTGCACTGGGCCGTGCGTTGGGGCGCCGACACGGTGATGGACCTTTCGACCGGTCCCTCGATCCGCGAAACTCGCGAGGCGATTCTGCGCGCGTCGAGCGTGCCGATCGGGACCGTTCCGATCTACGAGGCACTGGCCCGCGTCGAGGGACAGGTCGGGGAACTGAGCCTGAAACTCATGCTCGAGGTCATTGAAGACCAGGCCCGCCAGGGCGTGGACTACATGACCATCCACGCGGGGGTGTTGCAACGGATCGTCCCCGCCGCCTGCCACCGCCACACGGGGATCGTCTCGCGCGGCGGCGCCATCCTGGCCAAGTGGATGCTCCTGCACAAACAGGAAAACTTCCTCTACACCGGCTTCCGGGAAATCTGCGAGGTCATGCGCCGCTACGACGTGACCTACTCCCTGGGCGACGGTCTGCGTCCCGGCAGTCTGGCCGATGCCAACGATCAGGCGCAGTTCTCCGAACTCGACACCCTCGGCGAACTGGCCAAAATTGCCTGGGAGTACGACGTCCAGACCATGATCGAGGGCCCCGGTCACGTGCCGATGCACCTGATCGCCGAAAACATGGAGCGTCAGAAAAAAGCCTGTCACCACGCGCCCTTCTACACCCTGGGACCGATCGTCACCGACATTGCGCCGGGCTACGATCACATCACCTCGGCCATCGGCGGGGCGATGATCGCCTGGATGGGAACCGCGATGCTCTGTTACGTCACGCCGAAGGAACACCTCGGGCTGCCGGACAAGGAAGACGTGAAACAGGGGGTGATCGCCCACAAGATCGCCGCGCACGCCGCCGACATCGCCAAGGGCATCCCCGGCGCGCGCGACCGCGACGACGCCCTGAGCAAGGCCCGCGCCGAGTTCCGGTGGGAGGATCAGTTCGACCTGTCCCTGGACCCCGAGACGGCGCGTGCCTACCACGACGCCTCGCTCCCGGAGAAAAAGGACAAGGAATCGCACTTCTGCTCGATGTGCGGAAAAGACTTCTGCTCGATGCGCCTGACCAGCGAAGCGCGCGAACTGTTGTAAGAATTGCAAGCAAGAAGATCCGGAGTCAGGAACGACATAGCGCGAGAGAATTGCGCCTGCCGGGAGATGTGCAGAAGTTCCAAGTGGGGCGTCGTGGAATGACATTCTCAAGGGGATATTCTTGAGGTGGCACGGACGTCTCGTCCGTGGAAAAATTTCGAAATGTTCTCGCAGCTTTTCGGAACCGCGCTGGCGAGGACGCCGACGGTACGACCGCGTGGGTCTTGATTCTACCTGGAAACCGCAGTTGAGCGCCTATCGTTCGGTTTTTCTTTCAGGCGGGCGAGACGCCCGCCCTCCCACGGTTCTTCTTTCAGGCGGGCGAGACGCCCGCCCTCCCAGAAATGCCCACTTTCAGGGGGAGAAAGCGGTTCCCGGGAGCGCAATCTCCCGATTGGCGCAGTCAAAAGACTTCACCCAGAAGGTGAGGGAGCCAAAACCGTTTTCAGCCCACAAAATAAGGGTAAAAGACTCGTTTCTGTTCTCAACGGCGGTCTTCAAGCCTCAATATCTCTCGCACAGGTGAGAAAGAAACAGTCGGAACACACCCCCTTTTTCTCAATCGCTCAAACGGAAATCGCGTCAGTTTCCTGTGTTGGGAGAAGAACGGACCTCAGGTGACACTTCCAGAATAAACCAATCCTCGTTGATGGGGATGCGGGTCACCTGAAATCCGGGCCATTCATATTCCTTTGTTTTGTTTCGAGTCCGAGTGTGAACAACCAGATAGCAGGGTTTTTCTCCCCACTCCTGGTCCTTCAGAGCCGCCGCCAGTTTATTTTCTTTAATCGGGGGCAAAACCCTTCCCAAATAGAACGACAACCCATTCAGGGGGTTTTCATCAACCACCGACAACCGTTCGACCGAATCGGCGCCAATCGTGCGGATCACCCCATCCGCCAGAATCTTCATGTCCTTGTTTGACCCGAGAACCGGCGCAAGCCCCTTGTAACCCGCAAAAACCACCCATATGCCCAGGCAGCACCACACCAGCGTCTTGCAGGCGACCCCTTTTCTTTCCAGAAGCGCGGAAAGCGCGTAACCCGACATGAGCGAGAGGGGAATCCAGAGGGGCAGAACATAGAGCATGAGCTTCGACTTGCTGATCATGAAGATTCCCAGTACCAGAACAACGGTGGAAACCATCCAGAACCACTCCGGACGCTCCAGAATGGCCGCCCAGGTCCGGCGGATCGAATCGCGCCGAAACAGATGGCGATAGTGCCAGACCGCCCAAAAAGACCACGGGGCCGTTCCGAAAATGATCGCCGACCAATAAATCGTAAATCCTTTATAGAACTCCGGATTTCGATGAAATTCGTTCGAGACATTTCGCCCGACCACTTCATCCTTGATCCAATAGTGCAGCAATCCCGGATGTTCAATCCCTTCCACAATGTACCAACTCAGCCCGACAAACAGAAATAAGGCAAAACCGACCAGGTGATACCGGGTCAGGGGGCGCAGGACTGTCTCCCCTTTTGCCCGGACCCGCATCAGAATCACGGTGGCAATCACCCCGATGGAAACCAGAACCGCCGGGGGACCTTTTGTCAAGAACGCCAGTCCCCAGAAAAACCACATCCCCACGACGCTCCAGAAAGAACGGGAATAAACCGACTTCCAGAAACAAGCCAGGGCCAGCGCGGCAAAACAGGTCAACACCCCATCCGTTGAAACCGCGTTTGAGGAAAACAGAGTCATGGGTGAAGCGGCGTACACCAGAGCGCTCACCAGCCCGGCTTGACGGTCCCAGATCAGGGAACCAATCCAATAGACACACAAGATCGAAATCAGGAAACAGGGCACCAGATAGGCCCGTGCGCCCCACGTATTCACCCCCAGAGTCTGGAAACCCGCCATGATCGCCCAGTAGGTCATAGGCGGCTTGGTCCAGTGGTACTCGTTGTTCAAGATGGGATCATCCCATTCGCTGGACTGCATCGTCTCCCGGGCACATTCGGCATACCGCCCTTCCGTCGTCTCATACAACCCACGGGTGCCCTGAAAAGCCGCTGCGGCCAGAAATGCGCCCAACAGAAGAATCCAGATCGAGCGTTTCGAACAAATGCTCATAAGAAAGTATCCCAACTTATCGGGCCGAACCGGGAGCACCCCTTCTCTCCCCCGAATCCATCCCTTTCCTGAAATTCGATTCCGTCCCGACAAGGATCGGAATCGGTCCTGTCCTACAACAAGTGACCCCGACTATCCATCTCAAATACCACAGAATTTCCCTGTTACCCGAAACTCATACCCCACCCTTTCAGACAACGCTCCCTCACTGTAAAAGCGTTGCATGGTCCTTCCAACTTATCGTTTGTTTAAAAGAAATTAAGAGACCCGCCCCGAAGTCTGCCCCGCCTCGACCCACCCACTCCCCGTTTTCCACAGCCGAACAATTTCCAGTCCCACTATCGGTAAACAGATCAGCGAAAGCAACCAATAGTTGAAAAGCGTATAACCCAACCCGACCAGGGTCGCCTGTTCCAGAGGGAGGCTGGACTGGAGCAGTTGCACAAACGCCATGTCGCGCGTCCCGACGCCACTCATAGTCGCAGGTACCAGCCCCGCCAGCAAAGCCAGCGGGAAGATCGAGTACGCATGCGCCCACCCCACTCCCCCGCCGAACGCCGCCACGAGCGAGCAGACGGTCAAGCCCGCCAGGTTCCAATGCAGTAACGATCCCCCCACCGTCATGGCGACGGCAATGGGGTCAGCCCCCCACTTTCTGAAAACTTCGGAGGTGGAATCCACCAGATTCACGATCTTGCGCGGGAACCAGCGCTTTCCGGGAAAGACACCTAAGCCCAGGATTGTCAACACGACAGCCACCCCACCTGTCAAAACCAACCCCGTCACCAGTCCCCACGGAACCCCACTGACCAACGCGCCGACCAGCCCCAACGCGCCCAGCACACCCAGATCCACCAGACGCTCGAGCACCACGGTCCCGACTCCGACGGTCAACCCGCCGTGCTGCCGCAGATACACGGCCTTGATCAGATCGCCCGCCTTCGAGGGCAGCAGGCTGTTCAGGACGTTCGCCATCATGACCGCGCGCAAGGCATGGGCGGGCGGGAAATGCCGCGACACCTCCTGCGCCCGTAATACCCCCAGCCAGCGGACCGTGGCGAGGATCGGCATCAGAGCCGTGAAACAGAACGCGGCGCCCAACCACGCCGTCCGGGCATTCTGGAGGGTCGTCCGGGCGGCCGCCAGATCCATCCGGCTCACCAGCCAGGCGACCAGTCCTCCCGAGACACACACACTCACAATGCCCAGAATCCACTTGCGCCGGGAGGGTGAGGAAGTCGAAACAGCAACAGAAGACCGTTCGGGTTTCATTTTGCGCCCGCGCTCCCCGGCCGAATCTCCCGATCCCAGACGCCCCCTTTAGTCCGGATTTCCGAGACCAGGGCTTCCGGCGCATGCGTCCAGGGACAACGCAACACCGACTCCTGGTACACGTTGCTGTTGGCCACATAGATCGAGGTGGCGTCGCTCCCGGCCGAGAGTCGTTTGAAAGGAACCGCCTCGAAGAACCGATCCCGGACCCGAATTCGAGCGTCCGCTTGAACCGCCAGCGGGTCCGATTCTTCCCCGTGATGAGGAGTTTCTGGACCAGCGACCGCACCAGGTTCGGGAAGAAGCGGCTGATCGTCAGATTCACCATTCGAAAAACGATCACCTTCACAGGAGACGAGAGTTTGCGCTGACGACGCGACAACGCCCCCTCGACGCGGTACACCCGGCGGCGCGTGTCGGCCTCGACCTCGTGTTGTTCGTCCATCAGGTGGCTCACCACCACCTGCCCGTCGTCCGTCTCGCCGATCAGGCCGGTGTCGCTGGCAATGCAATGCTCGGCAGTAAACGCCTTGAAAACGCCCCCCTTGCGCAAGTTCGCCACGGCGTAGTAGGCCGGGGTCTTGACCACCGCCAGCCCCGCGTCGGGCATCCAGACCGAAAAATCCGGACGCGCATTGATCGGCTCGGGCCGGACGGGATGGTACGCCTCGTAGGCCTGGAGCCAGTCGTACACGAGGTGACAACACATCCGGTCGTCGTCGTTGTGGTAGCGCTTGCCCCGCGCCGCACCGCGCAGGAACTGATCGGCGATCTGTCCAGCCTTGACGCTGTGCGGCGCCAGGACTTCGAAGCCGTGGGGGTAGAAATGGTAGGTGTTTCGACTGCCGTACTCGCCGCCGTAGGACCCGTCCGGGTGCATGAAGTGCCAGGCAAACTCGACCGCCTTGAGAAGCGGCTTGAGGAGCGACTCGTCGTGGTTTTTCTCGTAGAGTTTCGCGAGAAAAGCGATGGTACAGGTGTGGTACCCCGGATCGGCGCCTTCGTACTCCTGGAACCACCCCTCCTCTGGGTGTTGCCAGGAGAGCGCCAGGGCGGTGCGATCCTCGGCCACCCGGCGGTACTTGTCGTCGCCGGTGACCTGATAGATGTTGTAGGCAGCCAGCGCGGCAAACGCCTGATGGTTTGTCAGGCGCCCGGTTTCGTTGTGGAGGGCCAGATGGTCGCCCCGTTTACGGAAAAACTCGACCAGGCGGTCGTCCTGAAAACCCAGGATCTGATAGGCTTCCGTACAGGCGTAGGTCGAGAACACCAGTGCGCCCATCGCCTGTTCCCACGGGAAATAATCGTCGCAGGTTCCGTCGCGATGCGACCCGGTCACCGCAAACCG
>Ga0116171_10003598_pt1 | contig 14262 bp, 14 predicted proteins | sample AD_JPNHW2_MetaG_FD_89798 | JGI IMG/M metagenome (GOLD analysis project Ga0116171, IMG submission 89798) | Active sludge microbial communities of municipal wastewater-treating anaerobic digesters from Japan - AD_JPNHW2_MetaG | ecosystem: Engineered > Bioreactor > Anaerobic > Digestate | place...
CCTTGTGTTTAACCTCTGCTACTGAGCCATAGCGAGCATCCTTAAAAGCAATATTGGACGCCTTAGCAAGGGCGTCCAATACCATAAAGCCTATATTATGTCTTGTGTTTGAGTATTCGGAACCAATGTTCCCTAACCCTGCAATTAAGTATTTCAAGACCTAATTGATTAGTTTAACACTATTCTTCTGGTGCTGCTGCAGGTGCTGCTGCAGGTGCTGCTGCTGCTTCTTCTTCACCTGGCTGGGTTCCACGAGCTGCTCTTGTTGTTTGGCAAGATACAACAACAGTAGATTTTAAATCAATAAGCTGAACATTATCGTAGCTTAAATCGCCCACTTTTACGCTTTTACCTAATGATAGATCAGTAACATCTATATCCAGTGTTTCAGGTAGATCTTGTGGAAAACCGCTAGCGCGTAATTTACGAGTAATTAAAAGAACCCTTCCCCCTTGTTTTGCTCCTTCAGCCTGGCCATGAATTATAACAGGTAATGAAACAGTAACTTTCTTATCATCAAAAATATGTAGAAAATCAATGTGAAGGATTTTATCAGAAACTGGGTGGAACTGAATATCTTTTACAATTGTTTCGTAAGCTTTTCCATCAATTACAATACTTACAATATGTACATTGGGTGTATAAACGATTGGTTTAAGATCCCTTTCGTTCACAATAATCATTTGATTTATATCTCTACCATAAATGATTGCAGGAACTTGCTCGTTTTTACGGCATTGTTTTGTGAATTTCTTTCCTGTTTCGGTTCTCAACGAACCGTTAATTTCAATAGTTTTCATTGCTTAAATTGATAAAAGTTAATAATCAGCGTTACTCAGGGCTGCCCCTCTATTTCTTTAGTCAGCCCCCCATTACGCCATTATCTTTGAGGGGTTAAAATCGGGTTGCAAATATAGCACCCCAATATCAAATATCAAATAGATTCCTATATTAAAAATTTAGGGCTAATAGATTGGTAGTTATATACCTTATTTATAACGTCAGCAAAAAGATCAGCAACCGAAATCACTTTAATTTTACTTGTATCCTTATCCTTCCGAAGAGGAATAGTATTTGAAACAACAACTTCAGTTATCTTGGATTCAGCTATACGCTCGTAAGCAGGACCTGACAGTACAGCATGAGTAGCAAAGGCTCTAACGCTTAGCGCACCTTTAGCCATCATCATATCAGCAGCTTTTGCAATTGTACCTGCAGTATCAATCATATCATCGAGGATGATCACATTTTTACCATCTACATCACCAATGGCTGTCATCTCTCCAACCTGATTGGCTCTTTCGCGATTTTTATGGCAAATAACTAATGAAGCATTAAGAAATCTTGAGTATGCGTTGGCCCTTTTCGCTCCGCCCATGTCGGGAGCAGCAATAGCAATATTATCAAGATTTAAATTTTTAATATAGGGTACAAAAATTGATGAAGCATAAAGATGATCGACTGGTACATCAAAGAAACCTTGAATTTGATCAGCATGAAGATCCATGGTCATAACCCTATCAACACCGGCTGCACAAAGAAGGTTGGCCACTAATTTTGCCCCAATGGCTACCCTCGGTTTATCCTTACGATCCTGACGCGCCCATCCAAAATAGGGCATAACTGCTACAACTTGATGTGCTGATGCTCTATGAGCGGCATCGATCATTAGTAAGAGTTCGAAAAGATTATCAGTGGGAGGAAAGGTAGATTGAATAATAAACACGGTTGCACCGCGAACCGATTCATCATACGAGGTGATAAACTCACCATCGCTGAATTCAGTAACATTTGATTTTCCTAATTCAATTCCGAAACTTTTTGCGATCTGTTCGGATAAATATCTTGAATTTCGACCTGTAAAGAACTTTATAGAGTGATTGGGTTGCATATCAAAAAAATTAGCCTAGAGTTTATGGCCGCAAAAGTATAAAAAAATAGTGACTTTTTCTTTACCCTTCTAAAAGAATAACTTTTGAATTTGAATTGATCTCTTCAATATAGCTTAATATATCTTCTCTTCCGGTTCTTGTTATTGCAGAGCAGCTGAATATTTTGGGTAACTCCTCCCAGTATTTTAGCATCTCTCGCTTATAGATTGCCATGTTGTTTTGTAGAGTTGCTGAGTTAATTTTATCAGTTTTTGTAAAGAGGAGTACAAAGGGAATATGATTTTGGCCAAGCCAATTAATAAACGTTATATCCACTTCTTGGGGTTCAAGTCTTGAATCTACGAGTACAAATAAGCAATGAAGATTTTCCCGTTTTAAAATATAACTGGTAATCATTTCGGAAAAAACTTTTCTCGAGCTCTTCGAAACCTTAGCGTATCCATAACCAGGCAAATCAACTAAATACCAATTATCATTGATTAAAAAATGGTTAATCATTTGTGTTTTCCCTGGTGTTTGAGATACTTTGGCTAATGTTTTAAGCCCTGTAATCATGTTGATTAAAGAAGACTTTCCAACATTTGAACGTCCAATAAATGCGTATTCGGGTAATGTTGCCCGAGGGCATTTTTGAATAGAAGGGCTAGCCATCAAGAACTTGGCTGATCGAATTACCATAACAATCTATTTATAATTTACATAAGATTGATAACCGTCCCAGATTATCAGAAGGGGTAAAGGTACAACACTTATGATTAAAATATACCTATCCGTTTTACTAACAAGATGCTGAATTTCAATAACAAAACACAACAACCTATATGTCTGCTTGTTGCATTAATAGATTATAGAAAAAAGATGTTTTTATCCCTGAGTTTTAAGGGAGTAATCCTGAACCTGACGGAATACTCTCAAAAAGTTTTCACCCCAAATTTTCTTAATATCCTTATCAGAGTACCCTCTACGTAATAGTTCAACAGTAATATTAATCATCTGAGAAGCATCTTTACAGCCATCAACCCCACCGCCTCCATCGAAATCGGTTCCTATACCAACGTGGTCAATTCCCATAACCTTTACCATATGATCGATATGATTGACTACATCGGCTACAGTTGCTAATTTTTGCGGGTACTTCTCCTCAAGCATATACCATTCTGCGGTAGCCATGCTATCCTGCTTAGGTGTTAAGTTCTGAAACCCTTTATATTTTTCGAAGAGCGCGCGTCGGGCACTATCCCTTTTAGAGTCTTTATCGACTTTCTTTACATAGTCGCTAAGAATACACATTTGAACTACCCCCCCCTTCTCAGCCATCTTAGTGAGCATTTCGTCGCTTAAATTTCTTGGATTATTACATACAGCGCGAGAACAGCTATGTGATGCAATAACCGGAACTGCCGATAGCTGAAGAACATCATAGAAAGATTTATCAGAAATATGAGAAACATCCACCATCATCCCTAACCGATTCATCTCCTTTACTACTTCGCGTCCAAAATCGCTTAACCCTTTATCATTTAAAGAATCCTTATCGGTTGATGAATCACATATCTGATTGTTTTTAGTGTGGCAGAGGGTTACATACCTTGCCCCCTGATCGTAAAACTTTTTAAGCATTGAAATATCAGTTCCAATAGGATAGCCATTTTCAACCCCAATATAAATAGCCCTCTTCCCCTCCTTTTTAATTCTATAAATATCGTCGGGAGCTGTTGCTAACTCGGCACGGTTGGGAAACTTTGCAACCTGAACATGAACTGCATCAAGTATTTCGAATGCCCTTTTATTTACCATTTTGTACTTCTCGGGAGTACAATCTTCTTGCCTAATAAATACTGCAAAGAAAGCAGCATCAAGCCCCCCCTTTTCCATTTTAAGCAAATCTACACGACTACCGCGAGCGGTATTCTTCTCCCCGCTAAAATCAAAGCCAAAACGAAGAAACTCCAAAGGAGTATCGTTATGGGTATCAATAGTAGCCATCTCCTTATGTAGCTTTAAAGCATGTTTAAGTAACGCCTCGTCACTTAAATTTTTATTATTCTGACATGAAACAACAAAAAATAAGCTTAATAAGAGGATAAGGTTAAATCTTGATTTACTCATAGTTTGATCTCATTTAAAATTTCAGTTGTGATTGGACAACAGATTAAAGAAATGGTTTATTCATTTGCAATAAACATTCGATGATTAAACGTCTTGTATCTTAATAAGGTTATAGCGTACAAAAAGGAAAAGCGAAGTAGATACCTCGCTTTTTAGAAATATTTTAAATCTTATTCTAGCTTCGTCCTACTTCCTCTTTCTCAAATGTGAAATCGGAAAGATTAAATCGATCGAGTAATGATTTGTCATTTATCTCTTTCGACAAGGAAGTTATTGTTTCAATAGGTACTTTGAATAGGTCTAGGATTAGTAGTCCATCGAGGGCATCATTAAACTTGGGATCTACATTGAAACAAATAATTTTCCCGTTCAGCTTCACATACTTTTTTAGGAGTACAGGCATTCTGTACTCTTCGGGTTCGATATCCTGAATAAAGCTATCGAGTCGACTTAAATCACTGCAATTGTTGAAGATAATATCATACTCCTCTTTTTTGATATTTACTCGGAACATATTCTTAGGGTTAATATAGCGAGCAAAATCATGGTCAAAGTAGTTTGATTTCATAAACGAAATGATCATTCCCTTAGAGTAGCTTGAAAATCTATTTGAAATACTTACAGGACCTACTAGGTAACGGTATTCTGGATTTTTGATTAGGAAATAAAGTATTCCTTTCCAGAGTAAGAATAGGGGCATTGGCTTTCGTTGATAATCCTTGACAATAAATGACCGACCCAACTCAATACTCTGCTCAAGGATGTTCGAGAATTTTTTATCTATCTTAAAAAGGCTATTGATATAAAACCCTTTTATTCCATAGCGATCAATAATCTCCTTCCCTTTACCAGCCCTGTAAGCACCTACTATTCGTTTCTCATCCTCGTCCCAAATGAATAGCTGCCAGTAGTACAAATCAAATTCGTCCAAATCGATGGAACGGTTTGTTCCCTCGCCAACATCGCGGAATGTTTCTTCCCTTAAACGACCCAGTTCGGTCATAATATTTGGCAGTTCAACCGAAGGAGCGCAAATAACACAATAGTTTTTACTCTTAAAAAGCAAATAGCTTTCTATTAGCTTATTAACTTCATTTTCTATTACCCCATGCGGGACAGGGGGAATTATTTCTTCTTGCTTAACTGACTGTGTGAGCTTATAATCGAAAAATTTATTTACCTCAATTGATGAACCAAGCGCATAGGTTTTTAACCTAAGAAAACGTCCATACCGTTCAATATCTGCATACTCTCTCTGTTCCTGAACAGTAATTGGCGTTCCAATTCTAACCTTAATTGTTTTATTTTTTTTGTTCAACATCTCCGATGGAAGTTTTGCCGTACGGAGCATTGGATGGATTAACCCAAGGAGGTGAAATAACCGGCTATTTGTTCCCTGAAAGTAAATAGGAACAATTGGAACTTCAGCTTTCTTAATAAACTTAATCATTGAGAGTTGCCACTGACGATCAGCAACCCCCTCTTCATCGTTATCGTAGTAGGTAGACACCTCGCCTGCAGGGAAAATTCCCAAACTATTCCCCTCTTTTAAATGGTTAAGAGCAGCCTTAATCCCAACAACACTATTCGCTTTACTATTACGAGTCTCGAAAGGATCAACAGGAATTATATATTCACCAAGTTGAGGAATGCGTTGAATTAGAAAATTTCCTAGGTTTCTATAGTCTGGGCGTGTTTCGGCAACTAATTTTATAGCAATAATTCCATCTATTCCCCCATAAGGGTGATTTGATACAGTAATGAAGGGCCCTGTTTTTGGAATACGTTTTAGCTCTTCAGGGCTTACCTCGTACTTTACGTTAAGGACATCAAGTGCTGCTTTGAGGAATTCTACCCCTTTTTTATCGGAAACTTTAGCGTAAAGCTTGTTGAACTTATTCAACCTTAACAAAAACATCAACAATTTGGCAACACTATTACCACCGACCTTTAGATTTGTTGCTTTCCTAACATCTTCCTGATCAAATAGAGCCATCGAATTATTTTTAGGTAAAATAGATTTTTTAACCGGACAATGCGGGTTAATACCCATCAAACCGGAATATCTAATAAACTAACAATAAAAATTTTTATTACCCAGAATCCACACCAGTACGGGCAAAAATACAAAAAAATCGATAACATGTTTAACCAAGTCAATTAAGTTAAAAAAAGGGAGTAAAAAAGATTTTGCTCCAAGATAAATTGTATTAACAAAAAGATTAAATTGGCTCTTGTTTTTGGGATAAATACGATTGGGCTGTTTTACAATCAGCCCAAACATTCTTTTAACTTTGCTTTAGAATTGACAAACTAAAATTACATAAAAATGAAAAGAATTACTCTTTTTACCCTATTGATTTGCTTTAGCATATCAACCTTTGCTGAAAGAAACTTAGTGCGAGCTGAGGATATAAAGGCTTTCCTTAAGTCAACAACCTATGTTGTTTTAGACGACAATCCAATGTCGGGGTATAACTTTAAGATAAAAGATGCTGTTGAAAAATCGTGGACAATTACCCCGTATAAGTTCATTACGACAAAAGAGTTTGACAAGATGCGTCAGGATATCGACAAGTCATTCTTAGTACTTGTTCAGATGAAATTCGATAAGGATAAAATTCCAGCCATTTACAATTTCCTTTGCGTTTCAATGGGTGCTGCGGTTAAGAGTATTACTGATATGCCTGATGTATGCTCATTGCCCTTGAACTACGATAAGGTACCCGAAGATAATTACATATATAAACTTGAGGGGTTAATCCGTTTCATGCAGAGCCACATTAAACTTATCGATCAAAATCCTGCGTTGATTAAGAATAACATTTTTAATTACTACAACAAGAACACCAAAGATATTAAAGGGAAAGAGCTATGGGTGGTTGAAAACGACCTTGAAAAGACTACACGTGCTTTAGCTCAAATCCGTAAAAACTACAACTATACCGTAAAGGTTGTTACAGTTGATGCTATTGAGAAAGCCATAACAGAAAAGAATCCTAATGTTGTTTACCTACATAAGGTTGGTCCTGAGGGCGGTAGGCTACAAGCCCGTTGCTATAAAGTTATTTTAGGCGCTGGCGATGATCAAATTTACTACTTCGACTACCACACTATTTCAAAATCTGTGGGTGATGGATTGCTCGATTCTGATTTTAAGAAGATGAATAAAAAGTAATTATTCTAAGTTGATATTTTATTAGGAATTGATTTTCGAGCAAGGATCAACTAATTAAGATTTAAAAAGATAAAGATTAATTCACATAGAGTTCTAACAAATAACAGAAGTTTGTTTTTTATCATAATTCTAAAATCGTTTTTCGATGTTCTTAAATCAAAAGAACTAACTGTTAGCAACTTGAATTAATTAAGTAAACTATTCTTACCTTTGCCGCTGTCGCGTTTATAGAAACCGACAGCGGTTGTTTTTAAAATACCGTTGGATTCGAAATAACAACAAATACAATATATGGCTGACGAGAAGATAATTTTTTCGATGGTAGGGGTAAGTAAAACTTTTCCTCCTCACAAAAGAGTACTTAACAACATTTACCTTTCATTTTTCTATGGAGCAAAGATTGGAATTATCGGTTTGAACGGTTCTGGTAAATCAACACTGTTAAAGATTATTGCTGGAATCGAAAAAAATTTTGAGGGTGAAGTTGTATTTTCTCCAGGATATCATGTTGGATACCTTGAGCAAGAGCCTCATCTGGACGAAACTAAAACAGTGAAAGAGATTGTTCAGGAAGGAGTGCAAGAAGTTGTTGACCTACTGAAAGAATATGAGGAGATTAACGCAAAGTTTGCCGAGCCAATGGACGACGATCAGATGAATAAGCTGATTGAACGTCAGGGTGAACTTACCGAAAAGATTGAACACGCCGATGGTTGGAATCTCGACTCTAAGTTAGAGCGTGCAATGGATGCATTACGATGCCCCGAGCCCGATGCCTCTGTAAAAGTACTTTCAGGTGGAGAACGTCGTCGCGTTGCGCTATGCCGATTACTACTTCGTGAACCAGAAATTCTACTTCTCGACGAGCCTACTAACCACCTCGATGCCGAATCGGTACAATGGCTTGAAATGCACTTGCAACAATACAAAGGAACCGTTATTGCAATTACCCACGACCGTTACTTCCTCGATAACGTTGCAGGGTGGATTCTTGAGCTTGACCGTGGCGAGGGAATTCCATGGAAAGGAAACTATTCATCGTGGTTGGACCAAAAAACAAAACGCCTTGCTCAGGAAGAAAAGCAGGAAAGTAAACGAAGGAAGACCCTTGAGCGTGAGTTGGAATGGGTTAGATTGTCTCCAAAGGCTCGCCAAGCAAAGCAAAAAGCAAGGCTTTCAGCATACGATAAGCTACTAAACGAGGATGTAAAACAGAAAGAAGAAAAATTAGAACTATTTATTCCGAATGGCCCTCGATTGGGGAATGTAGTTATTGAATCAAATCAAGTATCAAAAGCCTTTGGGGAAAAACTTCTTTTCGAAAACCTTAACTTTAATCTTCCCCCTAACGGAATTGTGGGGGTAATTGGTCCTAACGGAGCAGGTAAAACCACCCTGTTTAGGTTAATTATGGGACTTGACAAGGCCGATAAAGGTGAATTCAAGATTGGTGATACCGTTAAGCTTGCTTACGTTGATCAGCAACACAAATCTATTGAACCAGAAAAGACAGTGTTCGAAGTGATATCAGGAGGTGCCGATAATATTATGCTCGGAGGTAAGCAGATTAATGCTAGAGCTTACGTTGCCCGATTCAACTTCTCTGGAGCCGATCAGGAGAAGAAATGTAGCATGCTTTCTGGTGGCGAACGAAATAGATTGCACCTTGCGCTTGCGCTTAAAGAGGAAGGGAATGTAATTCTCCTCGACGAGCCAACTAACGACATTGATGTTAATACCCTTCGTGCGCTTGAAGAAGGTATCGAAGATTTTGCGGGTTGCGCAGTAATCATTTCACACGACCGTTGGTTCCTCGATCGTATAGCTACACACATCCTAGCATTTGAGGGTAACTCTCAGGTATTCTTCTTTGAAGGATCTTACTCTGATTATGAGGAGAATCGCAGGAAAAGAGTCGGTGATGAAGGGCCTCATAGAATTAAGTATCGAAAACTAATGGAATAGATTAAACCAAAGGGGCAAAAACAAGTAACGTTTTTTGCCCTTTTCTTTTTTATAGCTTATTCCATCCAAAAAGATCATCAAGGTCTGTGCTAATGGCAAAGTATTTTGAAGGTCCAGACAAATGGTATCTTGACTGACCGTAGCTAATCTGAAATTTTGAAATCTTCACGCCAAAGCCCCAGCTAAAACCAACTGATGAAACATTTTCATCAACTTTTAGCTCGTTTCTTCGCTGGTAGTTATAGCCAACCCTGAAACAGAAACTTTTGAAAGGGACAAATTCTACTCCAAGTATCAGATGGCTGAACGCCTCATCCGAAAATTTTTTCAGCTTACTATCACTATTGGTATTATCTCCCTCAAGGCTAGTATTATCCTTTGTTGGGCGATTATAGTACAAGCTATAGTTCTGTAGCTGATGAAAAGTTGCAACGAACCTAAAAGGAGCGTGTGCTAACTTTTTGCTGAATCCCGCAACTATCTCAAATGGAGGCCTCTCCCATGTATCTGGAGTATAAGGCTTAATCATTGTACCAATATTCTTCAGCACTATGCTTGCTGAGAAAAGTCCTCTTTTATTATTGTAGTTTACTCCTATATCAGCAGCAATTCCAAACGATTTATAGCTAGCAAGATGTGAATAAAGCGGTTTAATATTCACGCCAACAGTAAATACACTTTCAAACGTTCTGGAGTAAAGTAGGTTAACCGCCATGTCCGAAGCCGTAAAGCTACCCGTTATAACACCAGTTTCGCTGGCCTCAGTGAATGTACCATAGTTTACCTCCGTAATTCCAAAACCAAATGTTCCGATTCCCTCATAACTACGAGAGTAAATAGCTGTACCATACTTTATCCCGGCATAGTAACCCACATACGAAAGAGCAAACTGATTGTGCATCGATGAGTTCAACAAGGAGGGGTTGTATAGCGTAAGCCCGAGCTCGGGGTCATCCAGAGAGGCAACCTTACCCCCCAACGCTGCAACACGTGGGTTCGTGGTTAGGTTCAGATAATCATATGCCCCTTCACCACCAACCTGAGGAAACGACTGGAGTGTAATTAGGATTAAGGGTAAGCCGAATAGTAATCTCTTTAAAGCCATAGCTAACAATTCGCACCGCTAAGGTAAAACTTTTGGGAAAAGTCTCAGCAGTTTGCATTAGTAATAACTGAATTGAGGTGTGAATATTATAGGGTAGTTATAAAAAGGAGTAAGTAATGAGTGGTGAGTAGTAAGTAAAAAATGTAGAGTGACTAATGTAAAATGTATAATGAGACGGTAGAAGTTAAAATCAACTTTATACTATAATAACTACTATCTTCAATTTACTTACTACTATCTACAACTAATTCTACTATCTACTTATCCCTAAACAGCGTTTCCCCTTTTACAAGCCACGATACGCCGAAGCTAAATAATGCGATTGATTCAAGGATAAGTATGATTTTGGAATCATAACGCTGTTCCTTCGTGAGAATTAATATACTCAACAGCATACCCAAAACGCAAGCCAGCATTAGAATACCACAAACAACGTATATTATATTTCTAATTTTCTTTTGTGGGGTTACAAGATTTGAATCCTTATGCTTTCGGGTGAACAGGAATACTGAGGTAAACGCCAAAAGGACAAAGAAAAGTGCGGCACAAGTAAGATGAACTATAAATGAAGTTTCTGGTGAGAGTTGAAAAATCCCAACCTTCTGCCCAATATACATTTCGCTGAAACATGGGAAGATAGCTACACCCAAACCAGCAGCTCCAGTAATTATCGATGTAATGAGGTCAAGGGTATTGTAGCCCTTGTAAGTGATGAGGAAAAGCGAAACAACAAACATTAAGCCTACAAAAAAATCGCGCATGTTGGTATAGTAGTACATGCTGATAGATTGCTGTATCGGAAGCTTCGCGATTAAACAACCTCCCAAAATATTTATTATTGGTAATAGAATCCCCATTATCCCAATAAGTCTTCGAAGTGCTTTATAGGATACTATTAGGCTTTCATTCTTTTGGGCTAAATATTTAATAATTCCACTTGTCATCGTTAATATAATTTTGACTATCCGTTAATATGCCTAAATAAAACATAGTATTACTTGACATTCCGCACTTGATGCGGAATCTTACATTTTGGTATATAGATTCCTTTATTGCCTCTGGCGAACTCGTAACTCGGTTCGCCGGAATGACATAGGAATTGTTTGTTTTAGTTATCATTACTGAAAACATATTATACTGTTCGCTAATATAGCACCCTTTCGCTTTTGTACAATTATTTATTAAACTCCAAATAATCCTTTACGAAATAAACCCAGCAATCGAGCCTATCGTACAGCTGTTCAGTAGCTGGAAATGGAATAATAACATTTGGAGCAATGCCAATATTATCAATAGGATGATCAGGCAACCTTCTTGACCTTGTCATTGGGTATAATAACTCGTATTTGCTCGAAGGTAGGAGTGTTGATTCCATATTAGAGTAGTCAAGTACCCCAGCTGTATTCTGATTTCCAAAAAGGATTACCTTATCGCTTTCCTTTGCGGCGAGTAAAAACTGCTCAGCAGATGATGCATTCCCCTCATTAATAATCACACCGACTCTTTTAGGGTAACGAAGAATTGTATCAAGTTTTATTATATTATCGCTTCCCATCATTGGGTGAACAGCAAATCCTCCCTTATTCTTTTTCATCTCTTCAACTAAAACTTTCGTCCAGCGTAGCCCTTCTTCCCCGCCAAGAATATGTCCATTATTAATGGCATCCTCGAATGATTTAATATTTCCTTCAGATGCATACCACTCAACGCCCTTACTCTCGTATGGTTTTGTGTAGATCAACTTGAGTAGAATTTGGTAATACTGATCTAAACCTCCTCCATTATTCCTTATATCGATAATAAGATTCGGACGTGAAACAATCTCATTCCAATGCTTTTTTACTTGTTTACTAACCTCTTCGGTATAAAAGGAAGAAAATCTGAAGTAGTACGTACTATCGCTAAGGTAAGTGGCAACAGGGTATGTATTTCTTCCATTTGGGTATTGAGGTGTATAAGCACTACGCAGCGCTTTATCGAAAGCTTCAGAATTTGTCTTGCGAACAAAGCGAGTCTCATCATGAATTTCGAGAACACGATTCGAAAGGTGTAACGAAGCTTTACCAATAGTCGGTTTAGCTCCCTCGGTTAAGCTATGCTCAATTACCTGAAATTCTGAATCCCCAATAGGTTTAAACTCATACATCACTTGGTTTTTCTGCCAATCTCCAGATTTTATTGCCACGCCAATAAATCCATCCCCTTTCCTATTTTTAACAACGGCAAACTCATCGTGGGAACCACTCCAAATACCCTCAATAGAATTGGCTTTAGCAGTAACATTAAAAAGGCTATCAGTATTAATAGTTACGTTTTTGCCAAAAGATGAAACATCAAGGATTTTCCTGTTTTTCCATTCGTTATCGTTCCAAACACGTCGAACCCTCAAATGATTATCCTTGAAAAAGGATGCATACTGCTTTAAACATGAGTAGCAGCTATCGGGATAAGCAGTTAACTTCTCACGCAGATTTTTCTCAAGGGTAAACAGTTTGTCCTTGGTTGCGCTATTTACCTTGTCGTTATAACCGGGGTAATCGGCCTTAATTTTATTTACTATAAAATCAAAATCTGTAAGGCAATCATTTTTCTGGGCGTGTACATTAAAATTACAAATGCAAATGAACGCTAGAAGGGGAAAGAATTTTTTCATTTAGGACTTAAATTTATTTTTGCGGATGTTAAAAAACTATTATTGGTTTTCAACTATCAAAATGTTATTTTTCATCAGGATATCCTTAAAAAACAGGTATCCTCTGTCCCTTGCGATTGATATCTTATCCTTGGATTCATCGTTAAACTCAAAGGCAATTTTTACCCTTTTATCCTTTTTCTTGATTTCAACCTTTTTGATTTCGGAATACTGGAATACCATATTATTCATATCCCTTGCTTTCAAAAACCCTAAAAAATAGATGACAATATTTATTAGCAGGGCAGCCATAATAAGAGTAAAAATTATTGCAATAATATGGTTTACTCTCTCAAAAAAGAGTAAACAGTTGCTAACAACCGAAGTCATAAAAATAAAATTCAATCCAATTACTGTCCCAAATCGCTTTATATCGCGGAGGATACACATTTCTCTTTCATCAAAAACTAAATCTCCGCTTATAGAATCCGGACCCTTTAGCGTCCACGATGAATCTTTCCTCATAAAAAAGTTTGTTTGATATTTTTAAAATTAATTTGGCTCTAGGCATCAATCACCATTGTATCCGAAAGCCTATCGTGCCAACCACTATCTCCGAATAAAAATGAAAATGGTTCAAATGGAATAAATCGGCAAATGGTACGAATTAAAATAGTTTTATAGCTTGGCTGCTCGCCAGTTACAGTAACAACTTTAGTTTTTGTAATGTACTTAGCTAGCGTTCTTCCAGTAATTGCTTCATAGGTTGAGTAGTAAATCATCCCTAAAAACAAGCCTAACAGGTAGTTCACAATTTTACTATCATTATCAAAAAAAGAAGTTGATGAGGGTGAAACTATCACAATAATTACTCCCAAAAAAACTCCAAGTATTATGCAAAAAATGTAAAAGAATATATAGTCCAGAATGAAGTTTGCAAGACGCTTCCCTTGGCTAGCAGTTTTCATGAAAGTTTGATGCTGGAGCATAATCTCCCTCTGTCTCTCTTTCAGATCGGCGTCCTCAATATAAAAATCACACTTCTCTTCAAAATTTGCTTTTTCGTTTGTTATTCCACAAATAATTCCCTTTTCATTATCCGATTTTTGGTTCTTGCAAATTCTACAAAAGGCTAACTGCTCATCCCTTGTCATGGCTAGTACTTTTTAATGTTGGTTTTGATAATAAAGATATAAAAATTCAAATACAATATACTTTGGGGAACGGTTAATAAAAAAGCGCAGCGGGTAAACTGCGCTATAAAAGGTAAATTATTTAACTATTTATATACAGACATAGGAGCAACATAGTTCTCAGTACTTGTAGTATAACCCCGACTATCTAGGTTGGTTTTTTGATAGCACTTATTTGCAATATATAC
>Ga0116171_10003600_pt1 | contig 14260 bp, 18 predicted proteins | sample AD_JPNHW2_MetaG_FD_89798 | JGI IMG/M metagenome (GOLD analysis project Ga0116171, IMG submission 89798) | Active sludge microbial communities of municipal wastewater-treating anaerobic digesters from Japan - AD_JPNHW2_MetaG | ecosystem: Engineered > Bioreactor > Anaerobic > Digestate | place...
CAAAGGTGATGACATTGCTGAAACCTCTCGATCAAACACTAAAGGTCGGAATCTTTGTTTGCCCCGGCTACTTTCTAGGAGACGTGGTGGGTGTACAGACGGTTTTCGGCTGTTCTCCCAACACAGAGATCCACCTCGTCTGGAAAACGCTCGATCCCATCGATGCCTCTCCACGCTGGCCAACGATGGCGACGACCACTTTTGAAGAATGCCCCGACATTGACGTGTTGGCAGTGGGTTTAATCCCACCAGACGTGATTGCCGATCCAGAAGTTATCGCCTTCTTCCAGCAAAAGTCCAAGAGTGCTTCGGCCGTGATAGGAAGCTGCGGCGGTTCATTGATGCTAGGGGCTGCGGCCCTCCTGGAAGGCCGACGCGCTACGGCAAGCATGGCCTTTGTTGATGCCCTTGAGGATCTAGGAGCAATACCCGTCCCCGGTGGCCAAGTCGTTGTCGACGGCAAGTTCTATACCGCAGGGCCAGCAACAGGCTCCTTCGAGGCAGCGCTCATTGCGCTCGCCGCGCTACGGGGAGAGGAGATTGCAAAGGTGATCGAGCTCGGCATCGAGTATGATCCGCATCCGCCGTTCAAGGTCGGCAGCCCCGAACTTGCAGGTCCGGAGCTCACGGAGCAGGCGCTGGGAATGTATCGGGAGGCCGCAGACGCCTGCATAGCCGCGGCGCGCTCCGCCTATGAGGCATACCGGGGACGACCTCTTTAGGCCATCCTATATAGGTGACTGAAATGTGCACCTACTTTCTTGGAAAAGGCTGTGATAATCGAGAAGGTTGGCGACAGGTATATCGACCCCATTGGTATTTCCTGCCTTAAAAACTTTGAGAATTTTGCGTCGGAAACAAGCAAAAATAACGCTTGAAGTACATATAACTTTTTGTGTGTTTAGCTGGTTAGCTTTGCTGTTATCATTTGGAGACAATCCCGTCCTTTCTATCCTTAGGTTGCCAGCATCATCATATGATTCGCTCGTGAATCGATGTCCTTTTTCATTGCACAACGTGCCCAAGATCAAGATCTTTCTCAAAGAGAGTTTATTGAGATCACCCAGAAACAATTTTTCCCCATTCCGGTCTGTGGTTTACATCTGCCCTATCAGGTTAAGTTAAGGCCACCAATAAGTCTTGTCACGATTAAAACCTTAAAAAAAACTTGATTTTGGCTCCCTGCGAATGCTTTAAACAGGGGCAATAGGATATCTGTTCTGCTAGAAAACTTCATTTAGAATGGAGAAAAGGATTTATGGAGGTGAATGAAAAATGAATAAATATGTTTGCTTGATCTGCGACCCGGAAAAAGGAGATTCCTCCTCCTGAATCGCTCCTGAAACTGGCTTTGAGGATCAACCCGAGGACTGGATCTGTCCGGTGTGCGGTGTGTGCAAAGAACAGTTTAAGAAAATCTGAGTAGTATCTAATAAAAGTTCTCCCGAAAGCAGACAAACGCAAAAGCCAGTGGTTAGTGTTAAATTGAACAAGAAAGTCAGATTGAATAGCATTAGGGTTTCAAATCTATACCAAAGCATCCTTGCTCGGAATTGACGAGCATTTCGCAGTGGTTGGAGCAAAAAAGAATGGGACGGTGTCATTCGTCCTAAGGGGCAATGTCTAAGACCTAATCATAACCAAAAGCATCTTGAATTTACTCAAAGCTTTGAGAGCATGAGTCTCATTAGCTGGTAGGATCACCATTTGACCTTGCTCCAAATGATATTTTTTCCCAGAGATCGCCACCTCTGCTTCTCCATCCAGGATGTGCACAAGTGCTTCAAATGGTGCCGTATGCTCACTTAGCCCTTGACCTTTGTCAAAGGCGAAGAGAGTTACAGTTCCTGTACTCTTGCGAATTACCTCTCGGCTCACAACGGAGCCGTCTTGGTAATTTATCAAATCCTTGAGCTGCTCTACCTTAGGTGTGCTATTTTCTGTCATTCTTGATTTCACCTCATTAGCTGTTGCGAATCTTGTGAGCATTTCTTCCAGTTGATCTTATATAGCCATCCAGTCGTCCACTAACCTGAGTGATGTGTAAGCCTCGGCTGGCCTTCAACTTCCTGGCAATAAACCCGGAGACTACCAGGTCAATTGCCAAAAAGTGATGACTCAATTGGACTCCAACTTACCAACCTGGCACTATCGTTCTTCCCTGCCGGAAGCACTTCTCGATGTCTTCCTTGGTGGGAACTTGTACGCCCGTGGTTCCAGGATCAATCACCCTCATGCCGAAAGATTTCATGCGGGCAATGAGGGTAGGCACGCCTTCGCCGCTCCATCCGTAAGAGCCGAAGGCCACTCCTACTTTCCCATTTAAATCGAGCTTCGCCAGCTCTTTCAGGAATGGGTCCATGGCCTTGATCAGCATGTAGTTGAGCCGTTGAGAACGATGGCACCAGCATCTAATACATCCTTTGGCAAAGCGTTGGAAGCGTCCTTCAGCAACACTTCAATGCCCTCTATGGTCATGGCTCCATTCGCAATGGCTTCTGCCACGATGATCATCTGCCAGTTTTTTGCGAGAGCTTCAGCTTTAGGTATTCACCAATTAAAATCGAAGCAGGGTAGAGAACCTCTTCTTCAGTCCGGGCATGCAGCATTAGCTTTTTAGCAAAGTGCGTGACGTCTTCTCTTCCCTCTAAATTCGCGGCTTCAGTCAATGCCTTGAGGTCTATTACGACCTGCTTATGCTCCAGAAGCATGTGGCTTAAGTCCGCCTTAAGACGATCTGTCATCGCCACAGCCACCTCCACTTCTGGCAAAATCTTGCCCTCCGCAAGAATTGGCAACAACCCTAACGGTGGCAAGGCATACTCTTCCTCTTTCAAGAAATGAGGGTGAAGTGCCTTTGCTACCGTCTTCGCTGCTTCACCCGTAGCTCCACCGGCCCCTATGGCTTTGGCAAGCTGAGCGTGAAGCTCATCATGTTCCGCTTTAAGTGATTGGGGCGTTTTAAATGCTATAAATTCCTCCTCCGAGATTGTCTCTTCTATGCATTCTTTTCCTGGTGAAACTTAGAGCACCTTCGTGGCCTCTTTCGGCCTGGGAGTCTGCTTCCTGTATTTCTTTATGATCCGTTTATCCGCAATTAGATTTCCGAAAAAGTCGGAATTTCCAAATCGATATAACATATTCCTTTAAGGTATTATATGGTTTTCTCTCTAAAGTTCAAGGTCAGGAATATGTACAAAACTAAATTAGTATACTTTGATGACGCTAAAATATATATCTATAACCAAGACAAATAGTCAAATGCAAAAGAATTGTGCGCGAGAAATAAAGCGCGAGTAATAAAGGCCAGCGAAGTTCGTGTGAAGGTCCTAAAGAGGTAAGAGATAATGACCGCAGAAGTTAAGTTGGATATTTCCCCCATGTATGAAGGGGAACGCATTAGGAAAGAAGAACTATGGGTAGAGATGGGCGGCCCGAAAGCAGATGGATTTGAGTTAAGCCTAGCAACACCTATGGATCAAATCCAGGATGGAACGGTGAATGTAATTGGCCCCGATCTCAAAGAGATCAAAGAGGGTTCAACTATACCCTTCGGAATGATCTTCAAGGTTGGTGGTGAGAAGGTTGAGAAGGATCTGGAATCGATCATCGAGAGGCGCAATCATTCCCTTCTTTCTTATATCAGTGGCTTAATGCACTTGAATCAAAGGTATGATATCTGGATGAGACTGGGCAAAAGCTTACAAAAGAAGGGTGTGACCTCATGGGAACAGATATTCAAACCGGTCATCGATCTATACAAGGCTGAGATGCCCTTCATAGAGAAAATGGAAGTCACGGTGGTTACCGATCCGGCGAAGGTGAAAGAGGAGCTTGCCAATGCCATGGTCGTCTACAAGGCTCGTGATGAACGTGCCAAGGGACTGCACGATGAGGATGTTGATGTCTTCTATGGATGCACCCTCTGCCAAGCATTTGCCCCAACAAGCTCATGTGTAGTAACTCCTGATAGGCCATCCCTATGTGGCGCTATTACCTGGTTCGATGGACGCGCTGCGGCCAAGGTAGATCCAGAGGGACCCCAATTTCCCATACCCAAGACAGGGCTTAAGGATGCAATTGCTGGTGAGTATGAAAGCATCAACGAAGCGGCTGCCAAAAGGTCTGGCGGCGAGTACACCACCATGAAGCTGTATACCTTCTTCGACGCACCTCATACCTCCTGCGGTTGCTTCGAGACCATAGGTTTCTACATACCTGAGGTCGACGGCATAGGATTAGCGGATCGAGATTTCAAGGGTTCAGCTCCCAACGGATTGCCTTTCTCGACTATGGCTGGCCAGACAGGCGGTGGCAAGCAGGTCGTAGGATTCCTGGGGATAGGTATTCTGTATTACTTTTCCTCTAAGTTCTTGCAAGCAGACGGCGGCTGGAGAAGGATCGTATGGATGTCCAAGAACCTCAAGGAGAGAGTAAAGGCAGGAATCCCAGAGGAGATGTATAACAAGATCGCCACTGAAGAGGATGCTAGAGATGTTACTTCCCTCAAAGAATTTCTGCTCAGGGTCGATCATCCGGTCTTAGAAGGGGTTGTGAGACCTGTTGATGACAAGAAGATTACTGAAGGCTGGAAGTTGGGAGAAGTCACTGATGATGATAAGCAAAGGGTCATCTCCTTCATCGAAGAAACCGGAGGTGAGTTCGCACGCCCTGATGTATATTCCAAACTGAGACTGAGCGAAGGACAATTGATGCAAGTAGTCGAGGTACTTCAGGAAGAAGGCATTTTAGAATAATCCTGAAACGGCAAAGGAAGAGACGCTTAACCGAAACGGAAGCTAAAGAGGCTGTATTCATTGCAGCTGTCTTTGGCTCCTGTTTCAACAATGAGCATAGGCTGGCCGCGTCGTCTATTTAAAACTAACCAAGTGCAACCAAAGAGGTTTATTATGTACAAAGTAGTTGGGTTGAATGAGAAAGAAGTAATGAATGCCGAAAGCTTCACTGAATCTTTAAGATTTCTTCATGAACACTGCTCAGAGGCTATTGCTCTAGGCGGGACACCCAGGAATTCAGAAACGACATGCTTCATCGAAGCCAAAGGAGAAACAGCTACCACCCGAATGTGTTACCCTTACGTATTTGAATTCGCAATCAAGGCAGGACTAATAAAAAATGGCAAATTGGTTGAGCCGCTAATTGAGCCACCCATAGCAGAGTTGATCGCAGCATTCAGCAGAGCTGCAGTCCTGCAAATGATGACCGGAATGGGATGTCACTGAATGCTTAATTTATCCCTCGCTACATCAGGGGTTCGGGCTGCTTTTCAATGGGCGCAAACGGCAAGCTTTTGCGATGAATAATAAGACCTTCATCAAAGCATAGCGCGCGATTCAGTATTAGACGCTTTCCCATCGGAGTGATCCCAAAGACAGGAATAGAGATTCCAATTTGGATCTTCGATCTCTTTCCTACTATTTCCCTAACTGACTTTGAGGCACAGGCCCATACAACATCGCAATATTCCGCCAAGATCTCGGCGTCTTCATTACTAATGCCGGTATTATGGACCGAAAAGATGATCGGTTCCACACCAAAAGCCTGCCCCATTTCCCATAATCGCTTGGCTTCAAATGCTCTGTGGCCAGTTACGGTTACAACTATTTTCTTGAAAAAAGCCTCTATCGCTTTTTCATATCCTTCGACTTGATCGATCTTGCATTTTTCATCAATGAGTAAACAACCTTTATGTTTCAAACCCTCTTGTATTTCTTTGATGGGCTCGGTGCTTATTAGACCGGTCATATGAGCGCCCACGGCCTGAAGCACCTTGGGTCTCGTGACTACTACCGTTCCTGCACCTTCACATACCACTACGGCAGCATCCACAAGGCCCTCGGTCATGGCATCCATTATAATTTCTGAAGCCCCAAAACTCACCGGTTTTTGATTGATCTCTAGTACCCGGTTTGGACCATACATCCCTAGCTCTCTAATGTGTGTTTCCAAGACCCGCTTGACAGTTTCTTGGCTTTCTTCTCCGCAATTGTATAGACCATTCCTCAATGGACAACGACCGATCAGAGGTTTTGTAAGTACTTTGATCTTCCCGTCCTTCACTTTCACCAGGGCTTTGGCAATTTCAAGTGTATGCTCTGACATAATATACCCTCAATTTACGGGCTCGGTTATGCTTACGGAAAATAGTGGGGAGATTTCTGAATCCCCAAACACAAGGTCGATATTTCTCAGCCAATCGCTCAAAGTTGTGAACCACAACTGTTAACAAATTAGTTAGGCGATTTTAGTCCCAGCACCTGGGCCATACAAGGCATTGAATATCTCCTCGATCTTTACTACAACTGCGGCTTTTGCAGGTAGCTTGTCGTTGATGCTATGTACAAAGGTCCTCATATCATCATAAATCTGGCCGTCTTTATGGATCTTTGCGCTTCCTTTGATCTGGAATGATTTGCTGGTTTCAGGATTGTAGCATAGTATTGAGACCTTTGGATTCTCCGCTAGATTTGCAGCGGTCTTATTGAAAAAATTATCCACTAGCATCAAAGTCTCATCATCGAGTATCCTCACAAGCCCAACGAAGACAACATTAGGCACCCCGGCCTTATTTGCTGTAGCTATAGGAATGGGCTTTTGCTTTTCGAGGGTCTCTCTAACATCTTTGGGCATATTTACCATATTAATTCCCTCATTAGATATAAATAGAAATAAATTATAGTCCTGCTCTCTGGACTATAACATCCGCGACCTGTTTGGCACTCTTGAACGGGAAATCGCTTGCTTTTAGGACTTTCCCGGCGTCTCCAGCTGTAAGCTCAACATCTCCTGCCTTGCACTTTGTGGCCGCTCCTTGTGGCATTGCTGCCAAAAGCTCTTCAGGCGTGTTTATAGGAAACTTCGCACCCTTAAGCGCGCCTTCGATCTGGGCGTGTATCTCGTCTTTTATGCTCATGGTTTTCACCCTTAATACTTTTTAGACGTATATGAATATATATTTTAGCGTCATAGCAATGTATCTAGTGTACCAAAATGACCAGGAATTATAAAATAGGAACCTTTTTATCTATAGAGTTTCCATGAATCATCTCATGGATGATGACATGCGAAACGAGTTTGCTGCGATCCGATCCGCCCTTTCAGAAATGCGTGAGGATTTAAGAAGGTTTACTGAAAGGTCAAACCAGCAACACCTCGAATCCATCCTCGAAAGCTGCAGAAGCAATTTCTCTAATGCTATAGTAGGTTATGGGAAAAATGAGATTGAGCAAGGATTAGAAAAAACCATGGTGAAAAAATGCGATATGCGGGAGGCGTGTAAATCAATATTCAGCGAGTTATTAAAAGAAAACATAGGACAGATACAAAAAAGTAAAGTATCTGAGGAATCTATCAGAAAGACCAGATCAAAATTGAAAGAACTAAGAGAAAATGCCCGCAACGACCAATGTGTTACTTGCTTCTCAGAAGCCACAAGAATTCTTGATAAGCAGGTAGATCTTATGCATTCTCTTAATATAAATAGGGATAAAAGTGAATTGAATGAAATCATACCCGTGCTGTCTGACGAACGCATGGTCGAGGACATGCTTGAGCCTTTAAGCAATAAGCAGCGAATGCAGATTATGAAAGCACTTTCATCCGAAACAAAGACTTTTTCAGCGCTTTCAAGTCTCACAGGGCTTCGGGGCGGCAACTTGCTCTTTCACTTGCAGAAACTGCTGGATTATGATATGATCTTACAGCGTAATGAAAGAGGGGATTATATGATCACAGAAAAAGGGTACAAAGCATTAAGAGGAATAGCAGAGACATATCTAAGCCTGAATCCCAACGAACCTTCTGCGGAAATAACCGAGACCCAAAAGTAATGAACTCTACGGAACCAAAGCCAAGACGGATTCAAAGAGGAATCTCAGATGCACCAGGCCTTCTTTTCAGTCTCTGGCCATGGGTAGGCTTCAGCAGATGATCTCTTATAAGTGCAGAGATCTGGGAATTCCGGTGATCTTGGCAAAACCCGACTTCACCTCTCAGCGATGCCCCAGGTGTGGCACAATAGACAAATTCAATCGAAGAAGCCAGGCGCTCTTCAGATGCGTCCACTGCGGATATCAGCATAACGCAGATTTCGTTGCATCCGTTAACCTTCGGGAGCTGGCTCTCGGAGGTTGGGCTGCCTTCAGCCAGCCTAATGCGGTCCCACCCGAAAAGACCGCGAGCCCCTTTCAGCAGCATGATTGCGCTATTTGGGCAGCTGATCTAATACAGGATGCGATCAAGTAAGGAAAAAGGGCAAAGTAGATACAGCGACGGTTTGGCAAATGAATTCAATCAGGCCGTTCTTACCTTTAAGATGAATAATCGAAGGTGTTCGCTCGCTATCGCGGTGTTGCTTGCCTGGAATTCCGTGGCAGCAGCAGAGATTCGCCTTGGCGGCGCTGATGGCTGGCAAGAATCAGATTGAGCGAAGATTTGAGGGTCACATGCAGCCAGGAGAGAGCTGCGCCCAGATCATGGTATTACCTCTCGAAGGTTTGGGATATCCAGTCTTTTATCTCGTCTCTGACTTGCCGAAAGACATCGAGCTGCTCCTTTTCCGAGCCACGAGCAAGGGCAGGGTCCTCGAAGGTTCTGTGAATGACCTCTTTCGCTTTGGGAGACTTGGTCGGAAGCTCAAGCTGCGTGCTGCAGATCGGGCAGACCTGTTTGGCCCGGTCGCAGACTGTAACTGCCAGATCAAATGTTGTATCCTGAAATTCTTCAGTTGATTTGGAGCGCTGACCGGAGATGTCGATGCCGATTTCCTTCATGACCAGCACGGCTCGGGGATCGACTGATGATGCCTCGACGCCGGTGCTGTAAGCCTCGTATCGACCTCCATACATGGCCCTCAGAAGTCCTTCTGCCATCTGGGAGCGAGCAGAGTTATGAGCACACAGAAAGAGAACTTTCTGCTTATCCTGATACGTGACGCTTGATGTCATCTATGTTATAATGATCATCATGATAGATCAGCATTTTGATGTTCCTTTACTCATTCGAGTAATATTGGGACCGGGCAGCCCACCTCACTCATTCGCTCAAGCACCATCTCTGGTGGCGCTCGTGGCTGATAAGCCCGTTAACTGGTGCTCCGGATGCGGCAGGGATTCACCTGCTGGAAGAGACCTTCGAAATGGCCGACAAGGCATATCCTTGTAACATTGAAGTCGTCGAGATGATCCCTAAAACCGGGAAAATCATCTTCATAGGAAAAGCAAACTTGAACACTGTGCTGAAACCCAATAGCATTTGCTTTTTTCCTTAAGTGTAATGCTTTGACTGGGCACATATAGACTTTATTTATTGTATTGGCAAAAAGAATATACATCCGCTTAACAAGAGGATATTTCGAGGGTACTTAAAAGCCCTCCTGGTGGGGATATATAGTCCCATTGGCTCACGTGAGAACTCTGGAAGCTCTGGACTTCGGACGGGGCTTTCAAGCCGGCAGATTTGCCTTTGAGCTAAAGCACTTAGTCAGGCTACCTGGCATTTTACCTCTCAAGGTCCCTGCTGGCTCGTAATGCTTAAGATTTACTCGTAATTTTGTGCGTATTTCCCATCCCCCGCACCTAAGCATATTGCTTCTTACGTGCTTGCTTCTCTATGATTGGGATGCCATATTCATCAAACACAAAATGACCATTTCACCCAAATTCAGGCCGATTGTGGAGAGATGGAATATCTGAAAGGTAGACAGAGTCCAGGTCCGGGCTTTTGCGCACAGGAATAATAACACGAAGACGAACCCCCTGACATCTGTGCTGAATGCCATGGCGATCCTTAAGATACAAGCTCCGGAGATATTCGACCTACTGATGGAGATTCTCCATAATTGCCTGTCTGTCATAACTCATATGTTCCCTGACCCGCCCGCAGGATCGGGGCCGGTTGGCCGGGACTCATCAATTGCCAAGCCATTATCAAGAAGAACTTGGTGGATGGCGTTGTGTGGTATATGTCGACCATATTTGCGTTCGATTATCTTTTCGAGGCGTCTTGCTCCGGAATTTTGCTCTTTGTGGATTTCTAGAATCAATCGTCTATCTGCTTCGTTGAGATGCATCTTTAGACGTCCAAATTTCTTTGATGCTAATGGCTCTTTGTTTTTTTTTATCCAGTGCTCCCAGACACGATTTACTGTTCGGATACTTACTTTCATCTCTGCGGCAATGATTCTGGAGCTAATGTTATTGGTTTTTACTTTGATTATTTATTTAGCCTTGGCAGCGGTCAGCTTAAAACTTTGTTCTTTCTGCCCTTGCACATACCGCATTGAAGTGAATGAGTATATAAATGCCAAGCTTTTAGGATTCTACACATATTTTTTTGGTTCGCATTTGTTATATACCAGAGTCTGCAGGAGGCATTTATTAGGTGATATGGATGCCAAGAATACCTGGAAGGGTCGGCAAGTCCTCTGGTAGCCCTGAAGGACTTGGAGAATTCGATCAGGAATTTTATTTAACCAATAATGAGGCAGCAGCGTTTCTAAGAGATTTGGCCCAAGAAATAGAAACTGGTGGAAAAGTTGAAGCTATCTGTGATATCTGGTCCATCGCAGTCAATCCCATGCAGCCGATTAAGCTCGAGGTTCAATACAAGAAAGTCAAGAAGGAGCTTGAGATCCAGGTAAAACTTAAGGAAAAGCCTTAATCCTAGGCGGGCAAACCTTAAGAGAGACTTTTTCTTGCCATTCTTTTTTGGATATGTATAAGGTCATATTTGTGTTTTACGTTCTTGTTGCGTCTTGTCCATCTATAGAGTCAAATGATAATAAAAATTAAAATTAATGGGCTTCTGGGAAACCTACTATATCCACAGTCTGTGAAGCTATCTTTATGTTTTCCGACATCTCAATATCTTCAAGAATTTTCAGGCTAATTCTGTTGCGGATCATTCGTCTTTGTCTTACAGGAGTTACATATCGACCTGTTAGTTCTATCCAATTGTCTGTCAATCTGACAAAAACCTCTGCATTCATCGAACCTCTGGAGAGATAGTACTTACGTTCCATATTTGAGATCTCCTTCTCGGCAAGATCTTCGACCATCCTTGTCTCCTGGTTAATAACATCAATTATGAGTGTTCTTGCGGCCTTCCAGTCACTGCTGTATGTTATCGGAAAAGTTATCTCATCCCAGAGAAAATCAAAATCTTTCGTATAGTTATTAGTGGCATTTGATAAAACAAAACTGTTGGGGATTATGGAAAGTCTGCCTGTAGGTTGTTCCGCTGAGACCCACTCATTTATTTCCATAATAGTAGTATAAAATATATCGATATCGATCACATCTCCCTTCTTGGATCCGATCTCAATTCGATCGCCTACGCGATAAATTCCATTGAATAATATACTCAAACCGCCTGCAAAATTCTTGGCAACATCCTGCATTGTCAGAGTAAAAGCTGCAGCTACAAGTCCAAAACCCAAGACGAGAGACTGGAGATCTTCTAACCAAATAGTCCAAAAAGCAAAAATATTAACTAATATATAAATAAAGTAAAAGCTTTTGGAGACGTAATACCTTCTTTGAGGGTCAAGGATTTTATTTATATATTTATCTTCTAAAACTATCTTGAAGACCACATATACGACTACTAACACAATAATTGTAATGATTCCCCTGGCTAACTGAATATTTTGGTACCAATAATTAGCCATCCATAACAATCCAGCTGTTAATATTAGCAGCGAAGGATAGGTCAAGTTTCGTGACACGATCTATGCCCCATTCCCCATTCTAAATTTTATCACCGGAGTGATGGACTTAAGCCCGCTATCTTAATCTAATTTTCGATCGATTAAAAATTTGCTAACATAATATCATACCGTGGTCCTTATATTGAAAATCAAAATCTAATCAAGGAGGGGTTTCATGATCTATCATTCCTGCAGAAAATCACAAGAAGCTATTTTATTCTTCTTTATTCCGATACTATGCGGTGTATTGCGGGGAGGAATAAAGTGCATTTAATCTAACTTATGATTTAACCGTTGATCGCCATATTTTTAGAGGATTAGCTACATAATTGAGACATAAGATGGCAACGCAACAATGTGTCCTCAAGGAGAGCGGCTACTCTCCAGAATTATTTGGTTTCGAAAAAATTTTTGAGCGCATTGTGGAGTCAATAGAAAAATCGGATTCAGGCTCACGAGCCAATATAGCCATAATCGCAGAACCTTTTTCAGGACGTAGCGAGCTGCTCTATAAATTATCCGAGATATGCCTAGAACGAGAAACAAAGATTTTTTTTAGCCGCTTGGTCGGCGATGATAATTTCCTGCACATCCTGGAAAAATCAGGAGATATCGTGCTGGTAGATAACTGTCAGCTTCTTTATTCCCGCAAGATCGGAGGATTTGAAAAGCTTGATCTTTTTCTAAATACCATTGCCTCATCCAATAAGCTGTTCATCACCACCTGGAACCAGTTCTCCTGGAATTATCTTCGCACCATATATCCGTTGGAGAATATTTTTTCGGAAAGGATCGAACTTCCTCCTCTCGTCCCGGAGGAGCTCAAAAAAATGGTTGCCGCCAACTTGGAATGGAAACTGACTTTTGCTGAGGATGCGATTACAAAAAAAGAAAAATGGTTAGAGTATTCTGAGTTTCCTGTAGTATTAAAGCATTTAAAAAAAACCATTAATTTACCAATTCCCAAAATCGACTATTTCGAGCTGAAATCTCGTTTTCAGGCAAAAATTGGGTCCACGGAAAAGAGAGATGAGATCTCGGTAGAAGACAAAGTATTCCAGAAATTGAAAGATGCGTCGGAAGGAAATCCTGGTGTGGCCAAAGCTATCTGGAAGAAGAGTGTTAGCAGAGCTGAAGGTACCATCAAGCCAGTAGATATACTCAAACCCCAGTACAAGATAGATATCAACTACGACCAGGCCTACTTGCTGTATATAATCCTGTGCATGGAGTGCGTCAGCATCGATGAGTTGAAAGGTATTGATCCCAACGCCAATGTAGGTCGATCTGTCTACGATTTAGAGAGGAGCGGCCTGATAACTATCGAGAACGAGCTTCTGAGCATCATTCCCGAGGCATTGCACAGCATAGAAAACTACATGAAGAGCATACGTTTGGTGTGGTAAATGGCGAGCGGAGATATCATTTCAGGGCTTTTTCAATCCATAAATGCATCCACAATCTTTAGATCGCTGGTGGCGCTTCTGTTGGCTATAGCAGCCATTCGCATCACCACCTATATTCTGGTCAACCTCTCCGAATGGAAGGTTCTAAATGCTTTCGGGCTAAATCGGATAACTGTCAAGATGCTGATACCACTTTTAAAGTTCAGCTTCTATTTTGCAGCTATTTATTACATTTTAGCGGTCATCTTCAACATCGGATCTAATCAGCTTATCCTTTTCTCCGGCCTATTGGGAGCTGGCCTGGGCTTCGGCCTGCAAAACCTCTTTGCGGATGTGGTGGGAGGTCTGCTGACCATTGCGGAAAGGCCCTACCAGATCGGCGACAAGATAACTATGGCCGGTTATTACGGAGAAGTGAAGGATATAGGGCTCAGGGTCACCTGGCTGGTGACGCCGGACGACAACCTGGTGTCAGTACCAAATGGCTCAATCTTTCAGAATCCTGTATCGAATGCCAATGCGGGAAACCTGGAGATGATGGTGGCTATTGATCTATTTATAGATCCTAGCTGCGATGCCAACTTAGCTATGAATATTCTAAAAGAGGCACTTGTAACGTCCAAATATATTCGGCTATCTGAGAAGCACCCTTATGTAATTCTTATGAAGGATTTTCCGTTCTATAAGCGCATTAGGGCCAAGGGATATGCTAACGATTTCCGGTACGAATTCCTCTTTGAAACAGATGTGACCCGGAGGGCCTGGCAGGAATTCATGCGGTTCGGCATCAGACCGCCTAGGGTCGGGATGGGAAGTGAGATGACCTAAAAGCGTGTCAGAGGAGGGTTTGGCTACCAAGGCGAATATATTCCTAGGGATTGCACGAATTAGCCATTATATGTTGTGATAGGCTTTTGGCAATAGGTCCCGATATGCCCTCGCCATGGCTTGAAATGCTCCTTCATGCCAACGGTTGATGTCCATTCGTCTCATTTGGCCCGTATTATAGTATTCATTTATGTTTCATGTCCACAAGGACAAGCTTCTTTATCCTGTCCTCAAGCAAATTTCGTAAAGGCTTCTGCCTCTCTTTGATCGCTTTCCGTGTCTCATAGATCTCGTTGCC
>Ga0116171_10003601_pt1 | contig 14258 bp, 9 predicted proteins | sample AD_JPNHW2_MetaG_FD_89798 | JGI IMG/M metagenome (GOLD analysis project Ga0116171, IMG submission 89798) | Active sludge microbial communities of municipal wastewater-treating anaerobic digesters from Japan - AD_JPNHW2_MetaG | ecosystem: Engineered > Bioreactor > Anaerobic > Digestate | place...
CTCGCCACGCAACGTTGAATCGTCGACAGCGCGAGCCACGCCCTCCCCCGCCGCGTCATCGGTGGAGCCGAGAGCCCCGAGGGCGGCCTCGGTGTGCCCCTCGAGCAACTCCTGGAACGTCCACATCATCCGGAGATCGGCGGCATCGGGGTGGTTGACCTTCGAGAGCACGGCTCGGGCCGCCGGGAGGTCGCCCAGTTGCCAGTAGACCTCGGCCCTCGACAGAAGCGGCGCAAGGTTGTTCGGGTCGCACGCACCGGCTTGCTCGAAGACCTCCAGCGCTTCCCGGTACCGCCTGACGAGCGCCAGCGTCGATCCCAGCTCGCGGAGGAGGAGAGGGTCTTGCGGCGAAAGGTCGAGCGCCGCCCGAAAGCCGGCGATCGACTCCTGCCACCGCCCCTGCCGGCGCTGCACCCACGCCTCGGCCTCCCACACCTCGGAGAGGTCGGCCCGCAGCTTCTTGGCCTCCTGCAGCGTCGCCAATGCCTTCTCGAAGTCCTTGTCGCACCAGTAGGAGACGAGAGCCGAGGCGAGCAGGATTTGCGGTCTGTCGGGCGCCAGCTCGACGGCGCGGGCGATCGCGCTGGCGGCTTGCCCACACTGCTCCGGCTCCAGGTCGAGCCCGGTGTGGAAGATGTCGGCGTGGTCGCGACCCAGCTCCGCCCACGCCTCGGCGAAGGCCGGGTCGAGTGTAGTGGCGCGCTCCTGGAGCCGCGCCGCCACTCGCAGGCTCTCGCTGGATGATCTCGCCCGGCGGGAGCGCCATCGCCCTTCGAGGTAGGCCCGGTAGGCGTCGGGGCTGGCGGTTGGGGCGTTCTTGAGCGTCGTGAGCTCGTGCTCCTGGATCGCCACCGGCAACCGGCTTCCCACCGATGCGGCAATTTCACCCTGTACGGCCAGCATGTCGGTCGCGTCGCGATCGAAGGCGCCAACCCACACCTGGGAGCCGTCGGCGATCCGCACCACCCGGGGCGTGATGCGAACGCGGTTGGCCCTGTGGTCCCACCGCACGGTGCCGGCCACCAGGTAGTCGACCCGCAGCCGGCGGCCGATTTCGTCAATGGCACCTCCGGCTGGTCGAGCCGAGGCTCTCGGGCACGCCACGACCTGCACCGCCCGCAGCTCCGCGAGCCGGCTGCTGATCTCGTCGGCCATGCCCGCGGCCAGGAACTCGTCGGTGGCCTCACCCAGGTTCTCGAAAGGCAGCACGCCGACCCGGGACGCGGCAGCAGGGGACGGCCCGAACAGGTGCCTGGCGCCCAGCCAGCCTCCCACCGCCAGCATGGCAAGGGCGGCCGCGACCCACGCGGAGCGCCGCCGCCACCAGGTCCGGGGAGGCGCTGGCTGGCAGGTGGGCTCGCCCGATCCCTGGCCCACCGTGTCGGGTTCGGTCACCGCGGCGGCCAGCCGGTAGCCGCGACGCGCCACCGTCTCGATGTATCGCGGCTCCTGAGCCTGGTCCGAGAGCGCCTCCCGCAGCTCGAAGACGGCGCGGGACAGCACGGAGTCGCTGGTCGGCTGACCGGGCCAGACGGCGTCGAGCAACGTCTCCTTGGTGACGACGGTACCCGGCCACGCCGCGAGGGTGGCCAGCACGTTCATCGCCTTGGGCCGCACGAGGACGACGACCGCGTCGCGCTGAATGCGGTTGCGAGTTGGCTCCACCAGCCAGGCCCCCAGCATGAAAGGATCCCGTCGCGGCCCGATGCAGGTGGAGCTCATGTACAGAATACGACGGTAGTCGACTGGAGTTTAGGCGTGCGTCCCATCCTTCACATGTCTCGTCACAGCTTCAGGCGCGGCTGTCCCTCGACGGCTCGCGGGCGTCGGACGCGGCCGGAATCCCTGCACCTGGCGAGGAGCGCGCGAGCCGCCGGGCAGGACTCGGGGTCATTCGAACCCGATTGCGTTGCCGGAGCCAGGTGTCACGGCGATCGTACGTCGCTGCAGTGAGCCGCTGGGAGGCTGCGCCTCCACGACGATCGGGCCCACCGGGACGGTGGAGTCCGCGGCCCCGTTGGGTAGCTCGACCCAGCCGAGGAAGAGCCCACCGTCCAACCGTCGTCGCACCGGAAGGGACGCCCCGGTCGCCGGGTCCAATACGCGTACCCGCCAGGTGCCGCTGGTCTGGGTGGCGGGAGTGCCTATCGACAGCCGTGCCGCCTCCCGGAGCTGCACCGGTACGTCAGGGCCGGGTACCTGGACCACCGCCATCGCCATCCCCATGCCGCCGACCAGCAACGAATGCGTGCCGGTCCCAAGGCCGCGCAGGGTGGCCCGCCCACCCGCCTCGCACACCACGTACGCCGAGTGGTCCTGCATCCCTTCCCGGAAGGTCACGATGCTGACGAACTCGGCTGGTGTGCCTTCGGGGTCGCGCACCACGAGAGTCACCTTCTTCTCGCTCTCGAGAGGCACCGTGACCTCGCTCGTGTCGCCTTCGCGGATCGTCACGGCAACCGCACCCGCGGCATAGTCCGGCGCCGAGGCCGTGATCTTCACCTCTCCGGATGCGAGCTCACCAAAGTGCGCCACGCCCTCGGCATCGGTCGTCCCGACGCGCTGCCCTGCCTCGCTCCGGAGGGTTACCGTGGCTTCGGCCACGGGCTCATCGCCGTCCGCCGTCACGACGCGCACGTCGAGTGCGCCGGGACCGATCTCCAGCACCAGCCGCGTGCCCCGCTCGATCTTCTCCTGGCGGCGCAGGAGAGCGGCGTGTTGGGCGTCGTCGATGATCCGGATCTCGGCCGGACCCGTCGGGATATCGCGCATGACGAAGCTGCCGTCCGCTGCCGTCGTCGTCAGTGCATCGCCACCCGACCATTGCACGTGGACCCTCAGGTCCGCGACGGGGCCTCCGGGCCGGCGCACCTCTCCGCTCACGGTCACGCCACCGAAGTCGATCTCCACCACCGAGGTCTCCCCCACGTGTACCTCGGTATCGGCGGCGCGAATCCGGCTCCCATCCCCGACGGCGGCCACCACCGTGCGGTGCCCGGGCTCCACGTGCTCAAGCACGAACAGGCCATCGGCATCGGGCCGGGCCTCGGCACGGCCCGCATGCACCCGGCACAGGGCCAGGTCCTGGGCCGAGAGCCCCTTGACGAGCCCGGACACGGTGCCGCCGGTCTCGACGACCAGCTCGACCTGGGTGGTCTGGCCGGGATCGACCTTGACGCCGCTCCTGGTGGTGCGCCCAGCCTCGGTTGCCGCCACGAGACGGTAGACGCCTGGCGCCAGTCCCTCGGCGACAAAGGCGCCGTCCTGCTCCGACCTCGCCTCCTTGTCGACGAACATCGGTGGTGGGCCGGACACCAGCACCCGAGCGTCGGCAAACGGCGCCCCGTCGGGGGCCCGCACGCGGCCGGCGATCGACCCCGGCTCCTGCAAACGCAGCACGGCCTCGTCGGGCCCGCCCGCCGCCACCACGGCGCGCGCCGCCGACCCGTCGCGGTCCCGCGCGATCAGCTCCACCTTGCCCCTGGGCAGGTCCGCCACGACAAACCCGCCGTCGGCGCCACTGGTCGCCTCCTGGCGGGAGTCCCGTGCTCCAGGCTCGGTGGAAGCGGCGTACACAACGACCCCAACTGCCGGCCGACCTTCCGGATCGAGCACCCGGCCCCGCACCGAAAGACCCCGGCTGAGAGCGACCGTGAGCGGGGTCGGCTCCCCCTCCTCCGGCACCGCGATCCTCTGGGTGTAGCGGACGAACCCCGGAGCGTCCACCAGGAGCGTGCTTTCGCCGGGCGGCACCCCCTCGACCCGGAACGCTCCGTCGGCATCGGTGACGCGCGGTTCGTCGGCGTAGTCACTGCTTTCGTCGTTGTCGAACCTGAGGACCACCTCGACGCCGACGCTTGCCCCCTCCACTGGGCTCCTTGCCTCGGCGTCGACGACGCGCCCCTCGATCGCCCGGGTGCGCACCATGTGCACCGTCACCCCACCCTCGGCAGGCAACGTGGCTCGGGCGATGCGGATCTGGCGGTAGCCCTTCAGACTCGCCTGAACCGCGATCTCCCCTTCGCGCGGCTGGTCGGCCAGGATCAGCGAGCCGGCACTGTCGGTGATGCCGGCGTTCCAGTGGAAGCCCGCCACCGCGGACCGCAGGACCACCTGCGCGGCCTGGAGCCCCAGCCCCTTCTCGTCCGTGACCAGGACCCGGACGTCGACGCCAGGCAGCAGGACCTGCGGGCCGAGGTCGCCTCCCTCGGGCGGGACCAGGGCCGCGACGATGCGCGGCACGTACCCCCGCATGGTGACCTGCAGCCACACCGGCCCGGGCCGCACTCCAGTCAGGGCGGCCGTGCCCTCCTCGTCGGCGGCGGCCGAGGCCATGACGTCAAGGTCTTCGATCTGCATGAGCGTGGCAGCCAGCAAACCACCCTGCCTCCCGGGTCCGCGCAGGAGGAGGTGGGCCACGGCGCCGGCCAGCGGCCGTCCATCCTGCTCGCGGGCTTGGAGGCGGACGGCGACCCCTGGCGCGAGCACGAGGATGACCTGGCGGGTACTCCCCGCCGCCAGGTCTCCGGGGCCCCAGACCGCGGGAGGCTGCCCGCCACGAATCGCCACGAGCTTGACAGGACCCGGCGGCAGCTCGCCGATGCGAAACCGCCCTTGGGCATCGGTCACGCCCCACGGCAGGGTGGAGCGCACCAGACCTCCGGTGAAGCCTAGCGGCATCCTCCGGTAGGCATACCGTTCCACCTCGCACCACACCGGTACCCCGCCCAGCGGGCGCCGCTCGGCGTCCACGACGAGCCCTTCCACACGGGCTTCGCGGACCGGCCGGAACGCCAGGGCGGCCGTCCCACCAAGCAAGTGGGCCTCCTCGGGTGCCCACCCCGACGCCATGCTCCATGCTCGTCCCCGACCCGGAACCATCGTCACCGTGCCCTTGCGACCGGCCAGCACCTCCCATGCGCCACTCCGCATCGCGGCCGGCGTCAGGGGCAGGCCGAGCCAGAGCGTGGGTGGCCCCGACCAGGCGACCTCGGTGACCGGCGCCGGCTTGACGACCACCGCCACCGGCGAAGGACGCGGGCCTCGCAGCACGACATGTCCGAACAGTCCAGGTGCTGTAGCGACGAGCCGCCACTCGCCAGCGGGCACGACCTGGAGTGTCGCCCTGCCGTTTTCACCGGTGCGAGTGACAATGCCCAGGGGCGCCCCGAGCTGGGACACCTCGGCCCCGGCGATCGGCTCTCCACGCTCGTTTTCCGCCAGCACGACGATCTCGCGGGAGGTCAGGACCAGCGCCACCTCCTTGGCCCCGCGGCTCGCCAGCTCGGATCGGCCCCAGCGACCCTCCTTGTCACGCGCCCACAGCGTGGCGGCTCCCAGCCGAGGCAGCACGACCAACGTTTCCCCGCGAGCGTCGGTTCGCCTCACGGGTGCCCCGAGCTGCCACCGGCCAGCTACCCGGTCGAGCTCCCGGGTCGTCTCGACCTCGCCCCCGACCAGCGCCCCGGCGATTGCTTTGCCCTCGCGCGACACCCGGACCTTGACGGTCGTGCCGGACGGCAACCAGAGCCGAGGAAGCTCTCGCTGGGAGGGGTCGAGGACCAGGAACGTCGCCCCGGTGTGACCCGACGCCCATGCCTCCACCCGCAGCGGCGGCGCGGCGTCGACCTTCACCTCGAAGCTCCGTCCCGGCTTGACCGAGGCCGTGCCGACGGGGTCGTCGAGGAGCTCCGGATGTTCCCTGACAGCCTCGCCGAGGGCCCACACCCGCAGCTCGACCGCCTCCACCGGCTGGGCGGTGTGGACACGGCCCGAGAGCGTGAAGGCCGCGGCTGGTGTGGCAACCATGACCGCGAGCACGGCCAGCCGTGCTTCAGTCAGCGCCGTCTTGCGAGCTGCGAACCAGAGCCCGTGAAGTCCTCTTGCTCGGGTCATGGCTTCGATTGTAGAACCGGTCCGCGAGGACGAGTGCCCTCACACCTGACGGGTGTGTCTCGGTCTGGGCGCTCGGGGCGGCTGGCCTCGGCTACACTTGGCTGGTGAAGAGCTGGAGCCGGGACTCTGACGCTGCCGAATGCCCCCCGGCGGGCCGGATGCGGGGCGTCGGGGGAGCCGGCCCATTCAGGTTTCGGCAATGGAGGAGCTCACCATGAGAGGGTTCATCGCGACTGTCGTCCTCGCGTCTTGCTGCCTCGCCGCACCTGCCGGCGCCGGTGGGAACGAGGCAGTGGTGCGTGCTGAGCGTGCCGCGGAGGCATGGCTGGCGCTCACGGACGGCGGCAAGTACGCCGAAAGCTGGGACGCAGCGTCGTCACTGTTCAAGGCCGCCGTCACGAGGGCTGACTGGGAGAAGGCGCTCAAGGCCGTGCGCGCGCCGCTGGGGGCGCTCGAGGCCCGGAAGGTCAGGTCCGCTACGTTCACCACCAGCCTCCCCGGCGCCCCCGACGGCGAGTACGTGGTGATCCAGTATGACGCGCAGCTCGAGCACAAGGCCGCCGCTGTCGAGACGGTCACGCCGATGCACGAGAAGGACGGGAGCTGGCGGGTCTCCGGCTACTTCATCAAGTGACGAGATGAGGCGCGTGAGCCCGGTCGTGCCCGTCGCCGCGGAGCCGCCGACACGGTGGAGCCTCCCATGAGGCGTCTGGCCGGAGCTCTAGTCGTTGCCGCCGTCGCCGCGGTGGCGCTGGTCCTCGCCTCTGGCGGCGGGCCAGGCACCCTCGGCCCGAAGCTGCTGGTTCACGCCGCAAGGCGGGGCGACGTGGCCATCCTGCGCGGGCTCCTCTTCCTGGGTGCCGATGCCGCGGCGACCTCGCCCGAGACGTCGCCGATCCTCGCCGCGGCATGGGCCGGGCATGTTGAGGTCGTCGAGCTGCTCATCGCCCGCGGCGCCGGCGTCGACGCAGCCGATGGATCGGGCGTCACACCGCTCATGGCCGCCGCCACCCAGGGCCACGACGAGGTTGTGCGGCTGTTGGTGAGGCACAAGGCGAGCCTTACCGCGATGATTCGCTGCGGCAACGCCCTCGACATCGCCCTCGCCAACCATCGCGAGAGCACTGCCGCCATCCTCCGTGCCGCGGGCGCCGTGCCGTCGAGGAAACCGCAGTGACAGTCCGAGTCCGGCTGAAGATGCGATGGTCGTGCCTGGTGGTGTCACTCTTTCTGGGCTTGACCGGGTGCCGAACTGCCACCTCACCCCCGACCAGGCCTGCCTTGCCGCCGGTCGCGACTGCGTCCGCGGCGGTGCCACCTGCAGCTCCGGGTGCGGACGGCACCGTCGACTCGCTGCGCCTGATTCTCCGCACTGACCACTCGGAGTACTTCGCCCTCACCTACTGGAGCGGCGGGCTGCGCGTGAAGGGGTATCTGGGGCGTCCGACGCCGGGGAGCTGTCTGCCGGCCGTGATCTACAACCGGGGCGGCAACCAGGAGTTTGGTGCCCTGGAAGGGTGGGAGATCATCCCCTATGTCGAGGCGGGGTTTGTGGCGGCGGCCTCGCAGTTCCGGGGCAACGGCGGCGGCGAGGGACGAGAGCAGTTCGGTGGCGCCGACGTCGACGACGTGATGAACCTCGTGCCGCTGCTCAAGGGTCTTCCGGAGGTCGATCCGGAGCGGATCGGGATGACCGGGTTCTCCCGCGGCGGCATGATGACCTACCTGGCCCTCAAGCGGCAGGCCCTGGCCGGCAGCCATGACATCAAGGCCGCGGTCACCGTCGGGGGTTTGGCCGACCTGCTTGGGGATCTCGACGACCACCCCCACATGATCGAGGTCTACCAGACGTTCATCCCGGGATGGCCGGACGAGAAGCCGTATCAGGCCCGCTCCGCGGTCGAGTGGCCCGATCTGATCAACGTGCCGTTGCTGATCCTCCACGGCGAGTCCGACGACCGGGTCCCCGTGGAGCAATCGCGTCGGCTGGCTGACCTGCTCACGAAGGCAGGGAAGTCCGTCAAGCTCATCACCTACCCCGGCGACAACCACCCGCTCTGGGCGAATCACTGGGGGCTGGTGGAAGCCCTCGCCTGGTTCGACCTCTACCTTGGCATGCCTGGAGAAGACCACTCCTTCGCGCGTCACCGGGACGCCATGCGAGAGCTTTTCGACAAGTGGCCCGGCCTGGTCAGGTAGTCGGCAGGTCAGCAGATCAGCGGATCAGGTTGTCAGCTCCCCGGCCCACCAGGCGATGACTTCCTGGCCTGCTGACTCGCTGATTTGCTGATCTGCTGATTCTGCCGGGGTTACAGGGGCGGGACGGAGCCGGATCCTGGACCCTGGACCCCGGACCCCGGATCGTTCGGGCGGGAGAGCAGCGCGAGGACTGCGTCCTTGCGGACCTTGCCGCGCTCTGAGGTCGGCATCTCGTCGACGAGGACCAGCCGCCGGGGCAGCTTGTGGGGCGCGAGCACGCGCCGGCACGCTGCCAGGATGGCGGGCACCGTGAGGCCGGCAGCGCGATCCACCTCGACGACGGCCGCCACGAGCTGGCCACGGTGCACGTCGGGCAACCCGGTCACGACCGCCGCGCGTATCCCGGGGATCGCCTCGAGGACGCGGCGCACCTCGTCCGGGTGCACCTTCTTGCCCGCCACGTTGAGGAGCTCGGCCACCCGGCCGGTGAGGGTCAGACAGCCGGCTTCGTCGAAGACGCCTGAGTCGCCGGCCAGAAAGCGCCCTCCGCCGATCAAACCGCCGCGGTCGTGGGCCGGCACTGTGCCGCGCGCCACTGCTCCCGAACGCACCAGGACGCGGCCCTCGAGGCCTGGCGGTAGGGGGTTGAACGCCTCGTCCACGACCTCGACTCGCACCCCTCGCATGGCGCGGCCGACCTGACCGGAACCCCGGAGGGAGGGCGGGCCGGTCTCGTAGGTGATGGCGCCGCACTCGGAGCTGCCGTAGAAGACGTTGACGCGGTGACCGGTGAGAGTCTCGAAGGCCTGGGCGTCGGCAGGCGCCAGGGGAGCGCCGGCCGTGAGGCAGACGCGCAGGTCGGGCAGGGGAGGTAGATGGTCGTCCAGGCTGGCCAGCGCCCGGATGTGGGCCGGCACCGCCGGGAAGTGGGCGACGCGTCCCCGCGTGAGGGTCTCGGCGATCGCCGGGGGGAGGCTCGAGGTCGGGAACGCCAGAGGCAGCCCAGTGAGGAAGAGCGGCACGAGGCACGAGCCGATCCCGTACGAGTGGGTCAGGGGGATCGCCGCCAGCGTGGCGTCGTCCGGTCGGACGTCCATGGTGTGCATGATGTTGACGGAGTCCGTGGCGAGCTCGCGGGCGCCCACGGCGATGGCGCGCGGCGTCCCGGTCGAGCCCGAGGTGAGCTTGAGCAACGCCGTGCCAGTCGGCACCCCCACCGCTTCGAGGCGGTCTCGCAGGCCGAGCGCCGCGACGGCGGAGTCCCACACCGGCCGCGCCGACCCGAGACGCCCGATGCCAGCCAGGATCGCGGTCGCGCCCACCGCGTCAGCCGCCTGCGCAAGCTCGGCAGCCGGGGCACCGGCATCGACCAGCGCCGCCGGCAGGCCCAGCGCGCGGATGGCCCCGAACGCCGTCACCAGGTCGGGGCCGTTCGGGAGCGAGAGGGCCACGGGTCGCCCGGCGGGGAGGAAGGGAGCGAGGGTTTCGGTGAGGCCGGCGATCCGGGAGGCGAGCTGGCCTCGCGTCGCGAGCACGTCGCCCTGGGACCCGAGGAGCGCCGGCTGCTGTGGGTCGAGGGCGGCGAGGAGGAAGAAGCGTCGGAGAAGCGGGCAGGTGCTTCTAGCCGACATTTCTCACCGGGGTCCGAGGTGAAAGGTCGCAGGAGGCCGGGAAGAAGTGCAGGTCAGTCACGACGCGCCCGCAGTCGCCCGAGCATGGCCTCCACCGTGGCGTTCGCGCGCTGCTCGTAGAAGCGGCGCAGCACCTCGTGCACGGCGGGATGCCGGGCCGCGATACGGTCGAGGTCGTCCCGGTAGATCTCGATGGCGGTGACGGGACTGGTGGCGACGATGGTCGCCGTGCGGGGCCGGCCCGTGAGCACCGCGACCTCGCCGAAGAACTCGCCGGCGCCCATCTGCCCGAGGACCAGGGTCTGCCCTGAGGGGTCCTTGGTGCTCACCTCGACGGACCCCTCCTCGATGAGGAACAGGGAGAGGCCGGGGTCGCCCTCGCGGACAATCGTCTCCTTGGGAGCGAAGGAGCGCACGGAGGTGGAGTCGAGCAGCTCCTCAAGCGCCTTGGAGGGAAACCCGGCGAAGAACCTGGATGCCTCGCGCTCCTTCTCGGCCTGCTGGCGGGGGGACAGCGGCTCGGGAGGCGCGACCTGTGCTGCGGAGGGAGCCGGTGCGGGCTCGTCGGCCTCGGGCCCGGCCGAGGTCACGTCCGCGGCCTCGGGGACGTGAGGCGACGGTGGCGAGCTGACTGGCGTCGGCTCCACCGGGGGGCGGGATGGTCTGGACGGCTTGAAGCGTTGCCGCGCGACCTCCTCGGCTTCCTGCTTGGCACTGATGAAGCCTGCCAGCTCACGGGTCACCTCGGGGTGCTCGGGGTCGAGCCGCAGGAGCTTGTTGGTGACCGCGATGGCGCGGGCGTAGAAGCCGTCCTCGGCGAACTGGCGGGCCAGCTTGCGGTAGATGGCGATGGCGGCGTCCCGATTGCCGGCGAGACCGAGGATCTCCGCCTGTCGCAGCAGGAGGTTGAAGTTCTCGGGCTTGCGCTTGATCTCCTCGACGATCGCCTCGAGCGCCGATGTGTAGTCGTGCTGGGCCAGAAACTGGTCCAGCATGTCGATCTTCGACTTGGACTTGAAGATCATGACCACCCCAATCGCCCGGCCACGGCAGCACCCGCGGCGCGGGCGCGGCCCCGGATGCGGGCGTCGTCTCCGGTCCGAAGCCGACCGTCCTCCACCACGACTGCGCCGTCCACCAACACGTGCCGCACGCTCTCAACCCCCAGGCCGAACACTACCACGTCGGCCGGATCGGCAAAGGGCTCGGCGGCCCAGCTCTCGCATCCCAGCACGACGATGTCGGCGAGACGGCCGGGAGTCAGTCGTCCCACCCGACCGTCGAGGCCCAGTACCTGGGCGCCTCGCCAGGTGGCGAGCTCGAGCACGGTCCAGGCGTCCACGGCGCCGGCCCCGTGCCGGAGGTTGTGAAGGGTGCCGGCAAGGGCCATCTCGTGGAAGATCGACAGGCGGTTGTTGCACGGCGGTCCATCGGCGCCGAGCCCGATCCTCACCCCCGCGGCCAGCAGCCGCGGCACGTCCGCGATCCCGGAGGCGAGCTTGAGGTTGGAGCCGGGGCAGTGGGCCACGCCGGTGCGCGTGGCCGCCAGGCCGGCCACCTCCTCGTCGTCGAGCTGCACGCAGTGGGCGAGCACGGTGGCCTCGCCGGCCAGGCCGAGGTCGGCAAAGTAGGCCACGTTGCCCCGGCCGGTGAGCTCGCGCACGGCGCGGGTCTCGTCGGCGCTCTCCGAGGCGTGGGTGTGGAGCATGAAGCCGTGCCGTCTCGACATCTCCGCCGCGGCCCGCAGGAGGTCCTCGGTGCAGGTGAGGACGAAACGCGGAGCGAGGGCGTAGCGCAATCGGCCCCCGGCGGCGCCGTGCCAGCGCCGGCCGAGGCGCTCCGAATCCTCCAGGGAAACCCCTGTGTCCTCCTTGAGCGCATCGGGAACGCCGTCGCCCGTGTCCATCATCGCCTTGCCCGAGGTGAAGCGGATGCCCATCTCGGCTGCCACCTCGAAGATGACGTCCTGGCTATGGGTGGTGCCCATGTCTAGCGCCGACGTGGTGCCGCCGCAGAGGAGCTCGCCGATGCCCAGCCGGGCGGCGGCGTCAACCTCGTCGGGGGAGAGTGCAGCCTCGTACGGCCAGATGCGCTCCCGCAGCCAGCGGAGCAACGGGCGCCCCTCCGCCCGGTGGCGCGCGAGGCTCTGTACGACGTGGACGTGGGTCTGGACGAACCCGGGCAGCACCAGGGCGCCGCGGGCGTCCAGGCGGAAGCACCCGGAGGGCGCGGTCAAACCCGGTCCCACCTCGGCGATGCGATCGCCGACGACCAGCAGGTCAGCGGCGTGCCACTCACGGCCGGTCATGGGCACGACCGTTCCGCCGGAGATCAGGATCGCTCGGTCTTCACTCATGGCACGTTGATTGTCAGCCGCAGGCCGCGGGGTGTCAACGGCCGACGGGCGAATGACGGACACGAAAAAAGGGCGCCGAAGCACCCCAGGAATTGGATAGATTGGAGCGGGAAACGGGAGTTGAACCCGCGACTTCGACCTTGGCAAGGTCGCACTCTACCACTGAGTTATTCCCGCTCGTCACTCGCGGCGCGAGCGAGGGGGAATCTACCAAGTTGGCGCGTGATCGTCAAGAGCCCGGCGCCGGGGTCCGAGACGAAGCGCTGGAGACCTGCCCCTGCCACCTCGGCGGGAGAGGTCACCAACCTCGAGGTCCTTGGAGTTCGCCCGCGCGCGAGGCTCGCGGACAGGCGGCGACGGAGTCGACGACACGCCTGGCACCGCTGTTGAAGGTCCACGCCAGATCAGGTGGAAAGGAAATCCACGATTTCGGTGAGCAAGGAGGCGCCGCCCTCGGCCAGGACCGAGTGCGCGGCAGCGGGGACCTCCCGGAATCGGGCCTCGGGGATGGCCGCGGCGAGCGCACGGGTGAGGGCGGCCGGCACGATGGGGTCCAGCTCGCCGGCCACGACCAGGCTGGGGCAGGCGATCCTGGCCACCACGGGGCGTAGGTCCCAGCCAGCGCCGAGGCAGGCAATTTGCTGCAGCGCCCCGGGCAGGTCCTCGGGGTCGAGGGTCCAGAGGTTGGCCGCCTGGTTGACATAGCCCGGGAATCGGTCCGCGAAGGCGCCTCCGAACGCAAAGGCCATCAGCACCTCGGCGGCCTCGGCCGGGGCCAGCCGCGTGAACAGCAGCTCGAAGACGCGCAAGATCCGCCGGTGGCCCGGCGTGAGGTGGGCGGCACACGAGGCGGCGACCAGGTGATCCACCCGGTCGGTGTGGCGGGCGGCGAGGTGGCAGGCGATGAGCCCGCCCATCGAGACGCCAATCACGCCGGCGCCGGAGATGCCGGCGTCGGAGAGGGCGAGAGCCGCGTCGTCCGCGGCGCCTTCGAGCGTGAATCCGGCACCTCCCCGTGACCCGCCGACGCCGCGGTTGTCCGGCGCGATGACGGTGAAGCGGTCTGCCAGCAGGCGCGGCAGCTCACCCCAGAGGCGGGCACGTGAGCCGAGGCCGGCCAGCAACAGGAGCGCCGGGCCGGCTCCCCAGCGCTCGTACGCCACCGGCCCGCGTGGCCCCGCCACGACTCGCATCTGGGCCGCCGCGTCGCTCGAATTCCTGCTGCTCATGGCCGCGGTGTCCGGGTCGGGGCGGTCCCTGGCCGTCCCGGGTCCCTGCTCCCTATACGAGCGCCAACAGCTTCTTCTTGATGTCGTCCTTCTTGTGCTGGCCGCCGACCATGCGGTCCACCACCTGCCCGCCCTTGAAGAACAGCATGGTGGGGATCGACTGGATGCCGTACCGGGACGCGATGCCGCGGTTCGAATCGACGTCCACCTTGGCCACGACCGCTTGCCCGGCCAGCTCGGTGGCGACGGCCTCGACATGGGGTGCGACCATCTTGCACGGGCCGCACCACACGGCCCAGAAGTCGACCAGGGCCGGCTTGTCGGCCTTGAGGATGGTCTGCTCGAAGGTGGCGTCAGTAACCTCGATGATGCTCCCTGCCATGATTGCCTCCTGCTTGGCACCCCCCGACGTCGTGCGGGTGGGCGTGCGGGCTGACCAACCGCGCCCTCGCGCGGGCGAATTCCCCTTCGCACCGGCGCCAAGTGCGGGTATTGTAGTGGGCCGGGGAGGGTGGAGCAACGATCCGCACCAGGCGACAGAGGCTCGGCCAGCATTTCCTGTGCGATGTGCGGGTTGGGCGAACGATCGTCGAGGCCCTGCCTCCCTCTCCCGATCGGGTCATCGAGATTGGGCCCGGCCAGGGCGCCCTGACCCGGTTGCTGCTCGAGCGGTTCTCGCCAGTGCGGGCGGTGGAGCTCGACCCGAAGCTGGCGGTGGACCTGCCGGGCAGGCTTGGCCACCCGGCCGGGCTGGAGGTCGTCGCTGCCGACGCCCTGACCGTGGACCTCGATCAGCTCACGGGTGGGGGCGCGTGGTCGGTGGCGGGCAATCTCCCCTACAGCGTCGGGACGCCGATCATCCGGAGACTGCTGGAGCACCATCGGGTGATCGCGACCATGGTGGTCATGGTGCAACTGGAGGTCGGCCAGCGCCTGGTGGCCGGTCCC
>Ga0116171_10003604_pt1 | contig 14256 bp, 8 predicted proteins | sample AD_JPNHW2_MetaG_FD_89798 | JGI IMG/M metagenome (GOLD analysis project Ga0116171, IMG submission 89798) | Active sludge microbial communities of municipal wastewater-treating anaerobic digesters from Japan - AD_JPNHW2_MetaG | ecosystem: Engineered > Bioreactor > Anaerobic > Digestate | place...
GTTTTTATAAATAATAATGAGGGCCCTTATGCCCTCCAAATATCATATATCTATGTCTGATTTAAATATTATACTACCATCCAAACTTACTATTGTTTCAGAAGAAGGAACAAAAGGAGTTTACGAAATAGATGGTCTACATCCTGGGTATGGAAATACACTAGGTAATTCTCTTCGTCGCATAATTTTGTCATCTCTACCAGGAGCTGCAATTACTTCTCTTAAAATAGACGGAGTTGATCATGAGTTCTCAGTTATTGATGGAGTAAAAGAAGATGTTATAACTATTTTGCTTCATTTGAAACAAGTTCGCTTTCGTTTAAACTCAGATGAATCTCAGACAGTAAAGCTTCAGGTAAAAGGTCCTAAGGTTGTAACAGCAGCAGACATAGAAACAGGAGGACAGGTTGAAATTTTAAATAAAGATTTATATATAACAGAAGTCACAGGAAAAGTTTCTTTCTCTATTGAAATGACAGTAGAAAAAGGATTAGGCTTCATGCCAAAAGAAATGCACCAAAAAGCTAAAAATGAAGTTGGTGTTATTTCTGTTGATACTATATTTACTCCCATTCGTCGCGTTTCTTATGAAGTGGAAAATATGCGAGTTGGAGACAAGACAAACCACAATCGTTTGCGCATGACCATAGAAACTGATGGAACTGTTATGCCAAGAGAAGCACTTGAAAAATCTATCACAATTATGGTAGAACAATTACAGGCAATTGTTGGATTTACTATAGCTAAAAGAACAGACTCTAAAGAAGCTGAAAAAGTAGAAAAAGAGGAAACAAAAGAAGAAGCTAAAAGTGAAAACAATGAATTTACCGATACACTTAAGACAAGAATAGACACTCTAGACTTATCTACTAGAACTCTAAATGCTTTAACAGGTGCAAACATTAGAACTATTGGAGGAATAGCAAGAAAAAAGAAGGAGGATTTATTAGAAATAGAAGGAATAGGAGATAAAGGTATCCAAGAAATTAAAAAGATTCTCGGGGAATACGGAATAACTCTAAAGTAATTAATAATTAAGAATTAAGAATTATGCGACACCATAATAATGTTAGAAAATTTGGAAGAAACAAGAATCAGCGCCACGCCCTACTAAAGGGGCTTATGTTGTCTCTTATTGCTCATGAGAAAATAGAAACCACAGAAGCCAAGGCAAAGGAACTTCGCCCAGCTATCGAGAAAATGGTTACCAAAGCAAACGTTGGAACTTTAGCTTCTCGCCGTTTGGTTATATCACGATTGTATGGACTTAAAAGTGAAGCATCTAAGCTGATAGATGATATTGCTCCTAAGTATAAAGGAAAAACAGGAGGTTATACTCGTATAACCAAACTTCCTCGTCGACAAGGAGATGCAAGTAAAATGGCAATAATTGAATTTATATAATAATATGACTACTACATACACAATTGACGCAGAAGGAAAGGCTTTAGGCCGTGTCGCTAGTGAGGCTGCAAACTGCCTTATTGGAAAGAAAACAACAGATTATTCTACAAATAAAGTAGCTGATGTTCTTGTTGTTATTTTAAATGCAAATAAAACAAAAACAAACGAAAAGAAACTAAACGAGACTTTGCATGAAAGATATTCTGGACAACCAGGAGGCTTTAGAGTTGCAACAAATGCTAAAATAATAGAAAAAAAGGGTTGGAAGGGTCTATATGAATTAGCAATTTATGGAATGCTTCCTGCAAACAAGCTAAGACCTCTTATGATGAAGCGTTTAACAATAAAAGATTAATAATTATATGACTGAAAAAAAATCAACAACAAAAGAGAAAGAATACTTTAGAGCTATCGGAAGAAGAAAGACTTCAACTGCTGTTGTTCGTCTAATAAAAGCAGCTAAAACTTCTTATACTATAAACGGAAAAGATTTTACAGATTATTTTAAAACTGCAGACCTGAGAAAGCTTGTAGTTTCCGCATTTGAAACTGCAACACCAGCAGAGAAATTTGAAGTAATAGTAACAACAAAAGGAGGAGGAATTCACTCTCAAGCAGAGGCAGTTCGTCATGGAATATCAAGAGCTCTTGTATTACAAGATGAAGAACTTCGCGGAGTTCTAAAGAAGGCAAAAATGTTGAAGCGTGATCCTCGTATGGTAGAAAGAAAGAAATTCGGATTAAAGAAAGCCAGAAAGTCTCCACAATGGTCAAAAAGATAAAATAAAAAAACTCCCTTATTTAGGGAGTTTTTTTATGTTGTTTGAGCACATAATTTTCTGCCTGCCCGAAACGCTACGCATAAGCATAGCAGGCGGGTTGAAAATTTGTTATGCTCCCTAGGCCGACCTGCACGGGCTTAGGCGGCTCGACAGCCTGCGCAATGGTTCTCTCGATAATCTTTTTGTGTTGTATTTATAGAGTATTTTTTAGTACTTTATTAAACTTGAAAAAGTATGACTTTTTGTATACTATGAGAAGTATGAATGATGAAGAAATAAAAAAAGAAGAAAATGAGGATACAAACTTTGAAGATGTTACTTTTGTAGAGAGTACTGAAGACGGAGAAGAGCTTCCAGCTAAAGATGTAACAAAAAAACTAAGAGAGGATTTAAAAACTTGTCGAAAGGAGAAAGAAGAATATTTAACTGGTTGGCAGAGAGCAAAGGCAGACTACATTAATCTTCAAAAAGAATTAGATTTAGCTCGAATTAATATATCTATTTTAGCAAAAGAGAAAATGGCAGAAAAATTACTTCCAGCCCTAGATAGTTTTGATATGGCTTTAGGAAATAAAGAACACTTAGAATCTCTTGATAAAGAATGGAGAACAGGAATAGTTTCTATTCACTCACAATTAATCAAGGGGTTAGAAAATTCTGGAATAGAGAAGATAGATGAAAGTGGGATTGCGTTTGATCCTAATATTCATCAATCTATAAATGCTATAGAGACCACAGAGGAGTCTAAAGATCACACAGTGGAGAAAGTGCTACAAATTGGATACAAGATAGGGGATAGAGTTATTCGTCCAGCCAAAGTGACTATCTACGAATACAAAAATTTATCATAAAGAGATATCTTTAATTAATTACGTTGAATTAAAAATGACACAAACTCTGCACCTGCAGAATTTGTGTCATTTTTAAGTTAAGATTTTTTGTATATAAAGGTGGTTTTTAATTATTAAGATATTAAATTTAGGAATTCTTTTTTTGTTTCGCTGTCTATCTTGTCTGTAACCATAATCATCATTTCTGAGGTTATGCCGAGGTCTTTCTTGATATTAGTAAATAAATTCTCGTACGGATAAATAGAAACCCAAACTGAATTCTTTATACAGGCAAAACCTGCTTTTTTAAGAAGATAACGAAGGGCCTCTCTTTCATTTTTTCTTTCTTCGGGTAGATCTAGGATGATAATTCTCCAGTTTCCATCCCAATTATTAGAAACTATAGCGGTATCATCGTCTATGGCGTTACTGTTTATTTTTCTCTTACCCTCCGAAGATAGTCTAAAATAGGGTTGATAATCAGACTGGAAACACTCCACAAGGCCCAAAGACATGAGATTCTTAATGGTCCTAGTTATTGCATATTCTGGCCTATTTTTACTCTTATATGAGCCTTTTATTGCATTTTCAGCCTCTTTTTTAAGGGAATCCAAGGAAATTACCTTATTTCTGGCTAAAATTTTGAAAATAGATTTTTGAATGGATGGTTTTTTGTCCATATTTATTACATTACCACAGGTTTACAGATTCTACAATAGTTTAGCGGTCGCAAAATACTTGTCAAAATAAAAAGGTGAGTGTATACTGGGAATACGTAAATAAAATAGTCTCTGAAAAATGACTTGGGAGGCTGTCGAGCCGAGCACGAGGAATTTTTCACCAGAAAAATATCCGTGCATTTTGAAGAGAGCTATTTTATTGAAGTATCGGTTTATTATTTTATTATCAAAATTATTAATTATCAAAAAGGCTACACAAATTATATTCTAACAAACTAGTTTTTATAAAATAATTTGTTTCGCTTAATAAAGCATATGTCAAAAATTATAGGTATTGATTTGGGTACTACAAACAGTGCTGTTGCTATCATTGAAGGAGGTCAACCAAAAATAATAGAAAACATTGAAGGTGCAAGAACTACCCCTTCTGTTGTTACTGTCACAAAAAATGGAGACAGAATGGTGGGACTACTCGCAAAGCGCCAAGCGGTAACAAATCCAGAGAATACCATTTATGGTATTAAAAGATTCGTGGGTCATTTGTTTGATGATCCCGAAATTCAAAAAGACGATAAGGTAACTCCTTATAAAATCCAGAAAGGATCTACCGGAGGAGTAGAAGTTAAACTTGGAGAAGAATGGCTTCGTCCAGAAGAAATTTCTGCTAAAATTTTAGCCAAAATAAAAGCTGATGTGGAAGCAAAGCTCGGAGAAAAAGTCACTGAGGCTGTTATTACTGTTCCTGCTTATTTTAATGACGCGCAAAGAAAAGCTACAAAAGATGCAGGTGTCATCGCGGGTCTTGATGTAAAAAGAATTATTAATGAGCCAACAGCAGCTGCTCTAGCCTACGGATTCAACAAAAAGAAGAATGAGCAAATTGTTGTTTACGACTTTGGTGGAGGAACTTTTGATGTATCTGTACTTGAGGTTGGAGATGATGTTATAGAAGTTAAGTCAACAGATGGAGACTCTCACATGGGAGGAGTAGACATTGATCAAAAAATTATAAAGTGGATAGCAGACGAATACAGAAAAGAATCCGGTATTGATGTAACAAAAGACACCTTGGCACTTCAAAGATTAAATGAGGCAGCTGAGAAAGCTAAACACGAACTTTCTACCACAATGGAAGCAGAAATAAACATTCCGTTTATAACTTCTGATGCATCAGGTCCTAAACACTTGCTTCTAAAAATGACACGAGCAACTCTTGAGTCACTAGCAGAAGAATACATTACTCGCTCTATTGAAATAACCAAAAGAGCAATAGAAGCTTCTCCTTTTAAGATTGGAGACATCGATGAAATTATATTAGTGGGAGGACAAACAAGAATGCCCGCTATTGTAGAAGCAGTCAAAAATCTATTTGGAAAAGAACCAAACCGTACAATAAATCCAGACGAAGTGGTTGCTCTAGGAGCAGCTGTTCAAGCCGGAGTTCTACAAGGAGACGTGAGAGACGTTTTACTTCTAGATGTTATACCTCTATCTCTAGGAATAGAGACATTGGGAGGTGTGGCTACTAAATTGGTAGAAAGAAATACCACTATTCCAAGTTCTAAGTCTCAAATATTCTCAACTGCAGCAGATAATCAAACATCAGTTGAAATCCACATTACTCAAGGAGAAAGACCTATGGCGAGTGATAATAAATCTCTCGGAAGATTTATTCTTGATGGAATACCACCAGCACCACGAGGAATGCCACAAGTTGAAGTTACTTTTGATGTAGACGCTAACGGTATTTTAAATGTTAAGGCTAAAGATAAGGCTTCAGGAAAAGAGCAGTCTATTAGAATAGAAGCAAGCTCTGGACTAACAGAAGAAGATATTAAAAAAATGAAAGATGAAGCAGAAGCTCACGCAGAAGAAGACCTTAAGAAAAAGGCTTTGGCTGACGAAAAAAATACAGCAGAAATGATGATATTTACAGCAGAAAAGTCGCTTAAAGAATATGGGGATAAAATACCAGCAGAAACAAAAGCCTCTATAGAGGAAAAAATAACTAAAGTAAAAACTGCTAAGGAAGGAACTGATGTAGAAGTTATCAAGAAAGCAGTTGAGGAAATGACTACAGAACTTTCAAAGATTGGGGAAATCATGAGTAAGGCAAATGCAGAAGCCGGTGCAAATCAAAACGGAACCCCTGATGTTCAAGAAGAAGAAATAAAAGATGCAGAAGTAAAAGAAGAGGGAAAATAAAGACTTCCTGAAAATAGATTCTTCTCTAGGACACGGATATTTTTCTACTGAAAAATTCCTCGTGCTCGCTCCGTCGAGCCTCGCAAGTTCCTAGAGAAAAACTATTTTCATACAGTCTTTATCTTTATATCAATATCAAAAATCATGTCTAAAGATTATTACGAAATTCTCGGTGTACAAAAAAATGCCTCAAAGGATGAAATTAAAAAAGCTTTTCATAAATTAGCTCTTAAATATCATCCAGACAAAAATAATGGGGACGATAAAAAATTTAAAGAGGCTAATGAAGCCTATCAGGTTCTTTCTGATGAGCAAAAGAGGTCTAGATATGATCAATTTGGAAGTGCAGATGGCAATCCAGGCTTTGGTGGATTCTCTTCAAGCGGAGGAAATCCAGGTTGGGATTTCTCTGGATTTCAAAATGGACAAGGATTTGATATGGGAGACATGGGAGATATCTTTGGCGAATTCTTTGGAGGAGGAATGGGAAGAGGAGGTAAAAGCTCACGAAGAGGAAGAGATATTCAAACTGAGATAGATTTATCTTTTGAAGAAGCTGTTTTTGGAGTAAAGAAAACTATTTTAATAACCAAACAATCAAAGTGTAGTATTTGTGGTGGTAGTGGAGCAAAAGTTGGTACTAAAATGAATACATGTAAAACATGTGGAGGTAATGGTCAAATAAGAGAAGTCCGAAGATCAATACTAGGATCTTTCTCTACTACAAAAATTTGTGACACATGTTTAGGAACAGGAAAAATTCCATCTGAAAAGTGTTCTAACTGCCGAGGAGATGGACTAGTGAGAAAACAAAATGAAATAGAATTAAACATCCCCGCAGGAATTAATAACGCTGAAATGCTCAAGATGACTGGCACAGGAGAAGATATACAAAATGGGCCTTCTGGTGATTTATATATAAAAGTAAGGGTTAAACCTCACCCGGTATATAAAAGAGATGGCTTAAATCTAAATACAGACCTATCTATAAAACTTTCTGAGGCCTTGCTTGGGATGGAATATAAATTAAAAACATTAGAGGGAAATACCATAGAAGTGAAAATACCAGAGGGAATTAACCACAATGAGCTACTTAGAGTTCGTGGCAAAGGCGTTCCTTCTTCTCGTGGTAGAGGAGATATCATCATAAGGGTGCAAATAAAAATGCCATCCAAGCTTTCTCGTAAACAAAAAGAAATAATAGAAGGGTTAAAAAAAGAGGGCTTATAAGCCCTCTTTTTTTAACCCTTCTATTATTTCTTTTTGTTTACGAGAAAGCTTGGATGGCATTTTTATTTGCACCCTTATGATGATATCTCCTCTACCACGAGAAGAAGGAACGCCTTTGCCACGAACTCTAAGTAGCTCATTGTGGTTAATTCCCTCTGGTATTTTCACTTCTATGGTATTTCCCTCTAATGTTTTTAATTTATATTCCATCCCAAGCAAGGCCTCAGAAAGTTTTATAGATAGGTCTGTATTTAGATTTAAGCCATCTCTTTTATATACCGGGTGAGGTTTAACCCTTACTTTTATATATAAATCACCAGAAGGCCCATTTTGTATATCTTCTCCTGTGCCAGTCATCTTGAGCATTTCAGCGTTATTAATTCCTGCGGGGATGTTTAATTCTATTTCATTTTGTTTTCTCACTAGTCCATCTCCTCGGCAGTTAGAACACTTTTCAGATGGAATTTTTCCTGTTCCTAAACATGTGTCACAAATTTTTGTAGTAGAGAAAGATCCTAGTATTGATCTTCGGACTTCTCTTATTTGACCATTACCTCCACATGTTTTACATGTATTCATTTTAGTACCAACTTTTGCTCCACTACCACCACAAATACTACACTTTGATTGTTTGGTTATTAAAATAGTTTTCTTTACTCCAAAAACAGCTTCTTCAAAAGATAAATCTATCTCAGTTTGAATATCTCTTCCTCTTCGTGAGCTTTTACCTCCTCTTCCCATTCCTCCTCCAAAGAATTCGCCAAAGATATCTCCCATGTCTCCCATATCAAATCCTTGTCCATTTTGAAATCCAGAGAAATCCCAACCTGGATTTCCTCCGCTTGAAGAGAATCCACCAAAGCCTGGATTGCCATCTGCACTTCCAAATTGATCATATCTAGACCTCTTTTGCTCATCAGAAAGAACCTGATAGGCTTCATTAGCCTCTTTAAATTTTTTATCGTCCCCATTATTTTTGTCTGGATGATATTTAAGAGCTAATTTATGAAAAGCTTTTTTAATTTCATCCTTTGAGGCATTTTTTTGTACACCGAGAATTTCGTAATAATCTTTAGACATGATTTTTGATATTGATATAAAGATAAAGACTGTATGAAAATAGTTTTTCTCTAGGAACTTGCGAGGCTCGACGGAGCGAGCACGAGGAATTTTTCAGTAGAAAAATATCCGTGTCCTAGAGAAGAATCTATTTTCAGGAAGTCTTTATTTTCCCTCTTCTTTTACTTCTGCATCTTTTATTTCTTCTTCTTGAACATCAGGGGTTCCGTTTTGATTTGCACCGGCTTCTGCATTTGCCTTACTCATGATTTCCCCAATCTTTGAAAGTTCTGTAGTCATTTCCTCAACTGCTTTCTTGATAACTTCTACATCAGTTCCTTCCTTAGCAGTTTTTACTTTAGTTATTTTTTCCTCTATAGAGGCTTTTGTTTCTGCTGGTATTTTATCCCCATATTCTTTAAGCGACTTTTCTGCTGTAAATATCATCATTTCTGCTGTATTTTTTTCGTCAGCCAAAGCCTTTTTCTTAAGGTCTTCTTCTGCGTGAGCTTCTGCTTCATCTTTCATTTTTTTAATATCTTCTTCTGTTAGTCCAGAGCTTGCTTCTATTCTAATAGACTGCTCTTTTCCTGAAGCCTTATCTTTAGCCTTAACATTTAAAATACCGTTAGCGTCTACATCAAAAGTAACTTCAACTTGTGGCATTCCTCGTGGTGCTGGTGGTATTCCATCAAGAATAAATCTTCCGAGAGATTTATTATCACTCGCCATAGGTCTTTCTCCTTGAGTAATGTGGATTTCAACTGATGTTTGATTATCTGCTGCAGTTGAGAATATTTGAGACTTAGAACTTGGAATAGTGGTATTTCTTTCTACCAATTTAGTAGCCACACCTCCCAATGTCTCTATTCCTAGAGATAGAGGTATAACATCTAGAAGTAAAACGTCTCTCACGTCTCCTTGTAGAACTCCGGCTTGAACAGCTGCTCCTAGAGCAACCACTTCGTCTGGATTTATTGTACGGTTTGGTTCTTTTCCAAATAGATTTTTGACTGCTTCTACAATAGCGGGCATTCTTGTTTGTCCTCCCACTAATATAATTTCATCGATGTCTCCAATCTTAAAAGGAGAAGCTTCTATTGCTCTTTTGGTTATTTCAATAGAGCGAGTAATGTATTCTTCTGCTAGTGACTCAAGAGTTGCTCGTGTCATTTTTAGAAGCAAGTGTTTAGGACCTGATGCATCAGAAGTTATAAACGGAATGTTTATTTCTGCTTCCATTGTGGTAGAAAGTTCGTGTTTAGCTTTCTCAGCTGCCTCATTTAATCTTTGAAGTGCCAAGGTGTCTTTTGTTACATCAATACCGGATTCTTTTCTGTATTCGTCTGCTATCCACTTTATAATTTTTTGATCAATGTCTACTCCTCCCATGTGAGAGTCTCCATCTGTTGACTTAACTTCTATAACATCATCTCCAACCTCAAGTACAGATACATCAAAAGTTCCTCCACCAAAGTCGTAAACAACAATTTGCTCATTCTTCTTTTTGTTGAATCCGTAGGCTAGAGCAGCTGCTGTTGGCTCATTAATAATTCTTTTTACATCAAGACCCGCGATGACACCTGCATCTTTTGTAGCTTTTCTTTGCGCGTCATTAAAATAAGCAGGAACAGTAATAACAGCCTCAGTGACTTTTTCTCCGAGCTTTGCTTCCACATCAGCTTTTATTTTGGCTAAAATTTTAGCAGAAATTTCTTCTGGACGAAGCCATTCTTCTCCAAGTTTAACTTCTACTCCTCCGGTAGATCCTTTCTGGATTTTATAAGGAGTTACCTTATCGTCTTTTTGAATTTCGGGATCATCAAACAAATGACCCACGAATCTTTTAATACCATAAATGGTATTCTCTGGATTTGTTACCGCTTGGCGCTTTGCGAGTAGTCCCACCATTCTGTCTCCATTTTTTGTGACAGTAACAACAGAAGGGGTAGTTCTTGCACCTTCAATGTTTTCTATTATTTTTGGTTGACCTCCTTCAATGATAGCAACAGCACTGTTTGTAGTACCCAAATCAATACCTATAATTTTTGACATATGCTTTATTAAGCGAAACAAATTATTTTATAAAAACTAGTTTGTTAGAATATAATTTGTGTAGCCTTTTTGATAATTAATAATTTTGATAATAAAATAATAAACCGATACTTCAATAAAATAGCTCTCTTCAAAATGCACGGATATTTTTCTGGTGAAAAATTCCTCGTGCTCGGCTCGACAGCCTCCCAAGTCATTTTTCAGAGACTATTTTATTTACGTATTCCCAGTATACACTCACCTTTTTATTTTGACAAGTATTTTGCGACCGCTAAACTATTGTAGAATCTGTAAACCTGTGGTAATGTAATAAATATGGACAAAAAACCATCCATTCAAAAATCTATTTTCAAAATTTTAGCCAGAAATAAGGTAATTTCCTTGGATTCCCTTAAAAAAGAGGCTGAAAATGCAATAAAAGGCTCATATAAGAGTAAAAATAGGCCAGAATATGCAATAACTAGGACCATTAAGAATCTCATGTCTTTGGGCCTTGTGGAGTGTTTCCAGTCTGATTATCAACCCTATTTTAGACTATCTTCGGAGGGTAAGAGAAAAATAAACAGTAACGCCATAGACGATGATACCGCTATAGTTTCTAATAATTGGGATGGAAACTGGAGAATTATCATCCTAGATCTACCCGAAGAAAGAAAAAATGAAAGAGAGGCCCTTCGTTATCTTCTTAAAAAAGCAGGTTTTGCCTGTATAAAGAATTCAGTTTGGGTTTCTATTTATCCGTACGAGAATTTATTTACTAATATCAAGAAAGACCTCGGCATAACCTCAGAAATGATGATTATGGTTACAGACAAGATAGACAGCGAAACAAAAAAAGAATTCCTAAATTTAATATCTTAATAATTAAAAACCACCTTTATATACAAAAAATCTTAACTTAAAAATGACACAAATTCTGCAGGTGCAGAGTTTGTGTCATTTTTAATTCAACGTAATTAATTAAAGATATCTCTTTATGATAAATTTTTGTATTCGTAGATAGTCACTTTGGCTGGACGAATAACTCTATCCCCTATCTTGTATCCAATTTGTAGCACTTTCTCCACTGTGTGATCTTTAGACTCCTCTGTGGTCTCTATAGCATTTATAGATTGATGAATATTAGGATCAAACGCAATCCCACTTTCATCTATCTTCTCTATTCCAGAATTTTCTAACCCCTTGATTAATTGTGAGTGAATAGAAACTATTCCTGTTCTCCATTCTTTATCAAGAGATTCTAAGTGTTCTTTATTTCCTAAAGCCATATCAAAACTATCTAGGGCTGGAAGTAATTTTTCTGCCATTTTCTCTTTTGCTAAAATAGATATATTAATTCGAGCTAAATCTAATTCTTTTTGAAGATTAATGTAGTCTGCCTTTGCTCTCTGCCAACCAGTTAAATATTCTTCTTTCTCCTTTCGACAAGTTTTTAAATCCTCTCTTAGTTTTTTTGTTACATCTTTAGCTGGAAGCTCTTCTCCGTCTTCAGTACTCTCTACAAAAGTAACATCTTCAAAGTTTGTATCCTCATTTTCTTCTTTTTTTATTTCTTCATCATTCATACTTCTCATAGTATACAAAAAGTCATACTTTTTCAAGTTTAATAAAGTACTAAAAAATACTCTATAAATACAACACAAAAAGATTATCGAGAGAACCATTGCGCAGGCTGTCGAGCCGCCTAAGCCCGTGCAGGTCGGCCTAGGGAGCATAACAAATTTTCAACCCGCCTGCTATGCTTATGCGTAGCGTTTCGGGCAGGCAGAAAATTATGTGCTCAAACAACATAAAAAAACTCCCTAAATAAGGGAGTTTTTTTATTTTATCTTTTTGACCATTGTGGAGACTTTCTGGCTTTCTTTAATCCGAATTTCTTTCTTTCTACCATACGAGGATCACGCTTCAACATTTTTGCCTTCTTTAGAACTCCGCGAAGTTCTTCATCTTGTAATACAAGAGCTCTTGATATTCCATGACGAACTGCCTCTGCTTGAGAGTGAATTCCTCCTCCTTTTGTTGTTACTATTACTTCAAATTTCTCTGCTGGTGTTGCAGTTTCAAATGCGGAAACTACAAGCTTTCTCAGGTCTGCAGTTTTAAAATAATCTGTAAAATCTTTTCCGTTTATAGTATAAGAAGTTTTAGCTGCTTTTATTAGACGAACAACAGCAGTTGAAGTCTTTCTTCTTCCGATAGCTCTAAAGTATTCTTTCTCTTTTGTTGTTGATTTTTTTTCAGTCATATAATTATTAATCTTTTATTGTTAAACGCTTCATCATAAGAGGTCTTAGCTTGTTTGCAGGAAGCATTCCATAAATTGCTAATTCATATAGACCCTTCCAACCCTTTTTTTCTATTATTTTAGCATTTGTTGCAACTCTAAAGCCTCCTGGTTGTCCAGAATATCTTTCATGCAAAGTCTCGTTTAGTTTCTTTTCGTTTGTTTTTGTTTTATTTGCATTTAAAATAACAACAAGAACATCAGCTACTTTATTTGTAGAATAATCTGTTGTTTTCTTTCCAATAAGGCAGTTTGCAGCCTCACTAGCGACACGGCCTAAAGCCTTTCCTTCTGCGTCAATTGTGTATGTAGTAGTCATATTATTATATAAATTCAATTATTGCCATTTTACTTGCATCTCCTTGTCGACGAGGAAGTTTGGTTATACGAGTATAACCTCCTGTTTTTCCTTTATACTTAGGAGCAATATCATCTATCAGCTTAGATGCTTCACTTTTAAGTCCATACAATCGTGATATAACCAAACGGCGAGAAGCTAAAGTTCCAACGTTTGCTTTGGTAACCATTTTCTCGATAGCTGGGCGAAGTTCCTTTGCCTTGGCTTCTGTGGTTTCTATTTTCTCATGAGCAATAAGAGACAACATAAGCCCCTTTAGTAGGGCGTGGCGCTGATTCTTGTTTCTTCCAAATTTTCTAACATTATTATGGTGTCGCATAATTCTTAATTCTTAATTATTAATTACTTTAGAGTTATTCCGTATTCCCCGAGAATCTTTTTAATTTCTTGGATACCTTTATCTCCTATTCCTTCTATTTCTAATAAATCCTCCTTCTTTTTTCTTGCTATTCCTCCAATAGTTCTAATGTTTGCACCTGTTAAAGCATTTAGAGTTCTAGTAGATAAGTCTAGAGTGTCTATTCTTGTCTTAAGTGTATCGGTAAATTCATTGTTTTCACTTTTAGCTTCTTCTTTTGTTTCCTCTTTTTCTACTTTTTCAGCTTCTTTAGAGTCTGTTCTTTTAGCTATAGTAAATCCAACAATTGCCTGTAATTGTTCTACCATAATTGTGATAGATTTTTCAAGTGCTTCTCTTGGCATAACAGTTCCATCAGTTTCTATGGTCATGCGCAAACGATTGTGGTTTGTCTTGTCTCCAACTCGCATATTTTCCACTTCATAAGAAACGCGACGAATGGGAGTAAATATAGTATCAACAGAAATAACACCAACTTCATTTTTAGCTTTTTGGTGCATTTCTTTTGGCATGAAGCCTAATCCTTTTTCTACTGTCATTTCAATAGAGAAAGAAACTTTTCCTGTGACTTCTGTTATATATAAATCTTTATTTAAAATTTCAACCTGTCCTCCTGTTTCTATGTCTGCTGCTGTTACAACCTTAGGACCTTTTACCTGAAGCTTTACTGTCTGAGATTCATCTGAGTTTAAACGAAAGCGAACTTGTTTCAAATGAAGCAAAATAGTTATAACATCTTCTTTTACTCCATCAATAACTGAGAACTCATGATCAACTCCGTCTATTTTAAGAGAAGTAATTGCAGCTCCTGGTAGAGATGACAAAATTATGCGACGAAGAGAATTACCTAGTGTATTTCCATACCCAGGATGTAGACCATCTATTTCGTAAACTCCTTTTGTTCCTTCTTCTGAAACAATAGTAAGTTTGGATGGTAGTATAATATTTAAATCAGACATAGATATATGATATTTGGAGGGCATAAGGGCCCTCATTATTATTTATAAAAAC
>Ga0116171_10003605_pt1 | contig 14254 bp, 10 predicted proteins | sample AD_JPNHW2_MetaG_FD_89798 | JGI IMG/M metagenome (GOLD analysis project Ga0116171, IMG submission 89798) | Active sludge microbial communities of municipal wastewater-treating anaerobic digesters from Japan - AD_JPNHW2_MetaG | ecosystem: Engineered > Bioreactor > Anaerobic > Digestate | place...
TGCCCGCAAATCCTTAGCCACCCGCACCAGGCGCTCCATCGTATAGTCGGGATTGACAACTACTCCCGAACTGAGAAACAATCCTTCGATATAGTTGCGCCGGTAAAACTCAAGCGTCAGGTTCACCAGTTCCGAAACAGAAAAGGTAGCTCTGGGTATATCATTGCTCCGACGATTGATACAATAGGCACAGTCATAAATACATTGATTGGTCAGCATAACCTTCAAAAGAGAAATACATCGTCCATCCTCGGCAAAACTATGGCAAATACCCACTCCGCCCACAGTATTTCCAAGTCCCCCCTCCCGATTTCGGCGCACGGTTCCACTTGATGAACAAGAGACATCATACTTTGCCGACTCAGCCAGCACTTTTAATTTTCCAAGAACCTGCTCGTTCATAAAATCACCATTAAAAGCTCCTCTTTTTCGCAAAACTCAATAGTGCAAAAATACACTTTTCACCCATAAAATGGATGCTCCCAAGTGCTATTCCTTCCGAAAAATATTTCGGGAAATAGCACCCCATACTCCTCCGGCAAAAGAGTATTGGAATGGAAGTTTTTAGATGTTCATTTAAAATAGTATTTCATCATTTTTTATCAATTTCTTTTTTATTGAAGAATAATTGTATATTTGTCGGCAAAAATAGATCACAAAGATTTAATTTTTTGTTTTTTTCTTAACAATCCGGAATTGAAATAAAAGTATTTTTTTCTATGAGATTTAAATTAATCTTAGAAGTATGTTCGAAAGCTTTCGGCAATCTTCTCCCCATTAATTATCAATATGAACAATCAGCGGTAATATACAGGATATTGTCCCGAGCCAATAAAGAATACGCCAATTGGCTGCATGAAAACGGATTTCAGTTGGAAAGCGGTAAGAAATTTAAACTCTTTACCTATTCACCTTTAAAAATAGCAAGACGATACATTCCTCCAAAAAAAGATCGCATTAAAATATTATCAGATAAAGTAGAATGGCAAATTTCCTTTTTGCCCGAACAATCCACCGAAAAATTTATTCAAGGACTTTTTGCCAAACAAATATTTGAAATCGGAGACAAAAAATCCACGATTCGATTTCAAGTGCAACAAATAGAAGTGTTACCACCTCCCGAATTTACTGAAACGATGACTTTTGAGACTATGTCTCCAATGTGTCTGGCTATAAAGCGAGAAGATGGAAGTACGAAATACATCTCTCCGGAAGATCCGGGAGCCAAAGATATCATCTTGTACGGACTGATGGAAAGATATACCGTCATTAAAGGGAATCCTTACACAGGTGACCTTTCCTTCGACTTCTTTCCGGAAGGAGGATGCAAAAAAAAGGTTGTAGCAATCAAAGCCAATACCAAAGCAGAAACTAAAGTAGCAGGCTACAAATGCAAATTCACCGTCACTGCCCCGACGGAGCTCATGCAAATCCTTTACGAAAGCGGCATTGGTTCCCAATGCTCCCAAGGGTTTGGGTGCGTGAGGGAAAAAGAATAGTAGATAAACCAACAAAAGAGATAATATTAAACAGACTTATAAAACAATTGATTACGAATGATTGACAAAATATCAAAACAATGCATATAATAACAATTGAAAAAACTGGCAATTTTTGGATAGACAATGGAATTGTTGGGCTATACAAAATATTGAGAAATACTGATTACACCATTGATTTAGACGCTTCAACACTAGTAATTTCTTCAGAAAAAAATAATGGGAAAAGCGTTGAAGATATTTTAAATCATGCAAAAGAAGAAGTTGTAAAACATTATCTTACTCAGACCAATGGAGCTGGATGGATATATAAAGATGGGCGATTTGAAATCTATCGTAAAACAGATTTTAAAATGCACTTAAAGCCTTTCTTCACGGGAAAAACGCCTAAAACAGAAGGAGCTTTATTTACACCAGATACAGAAGATGAGAAATTAGGAGCAGGTAAAAGGATGATCCCCGAAGAATTTAAAGAATTTGAGAAATTTAAGGCAGAAAAATCTCCAGTGATAATTGGAGATAAACGAGTAGCTCTTACCAATAAGGGGTTTATTAATAATCCGCCTATTTATGAAATAGGAAACAATTTTTCAGAAGATTTTTTAAACGAAGGTAAAAAACTTTGCACATTCAGTGGAAAACGATATAAGATTGCAGATGTCATTACAGGTATGAATTACCCCTTTTTAACAGGGAAGAGTGGAGAACTAAATTTTTCGTCACAATTAAACGCTAAGCCGTCAATTTCATCTCTGTATGATTTTGTCTCGCTTTTTTCTTTCTACAATTTGAACTATTTATTGCAGGATGATTTGAAAAACTTTTTTGTTTTTTATGATAATAATTTAAATGACCTTGAAAACTTTTATAATGTCATTGTTGTCGATATTAATAATCTTTCCAAACCTGATTTTTGCAGTTTCGAAACACAAATTATAGGTACTCAATATGAATCGGAAAGTTTTTTCAACTTTTTACTTTCGGTTTATGCTCAAGTAAAGCAACGTATTGATAGAGATAAGCGAAGGGGTTTTCTATTAAAGAAAAGTGTATTTACTATATCAAATGATGGAAATATCTTTAGAGACGTAAAAGAATATACCTCTTTGAATTCATTATTCGAATTGTTCGATTGTTTTGAAGATAATGGGACTGATGAACGCAGCTACCGGGAACCATTTTTGAATTTTGTTCGCCATTTCAATAAACGCTTGGATAGTGGGAAGTATGATACGACTTGGAGAAACCGCTTATGTTCCGATATGCTTTCATTTCGAAGTATTCTCAAAACTGTTGAATGGTTTATGGGTGAAGTGAAGATGAAAGAAGATAAAGGAAATATCATATTCTTAGATAAAATCATTGAAATATATAATTCTAAAACACAAAAAATTATGAAAGCAGAAATGGTCGACATTTGTAAAACGTTAGGAAACCGTATTGGTGCTTATTGTCGTGAAAAAGACGACAAAGGCATTCTTTTTTCGATAAGGAATGCCAAGAGTAGAACAGAGTTTCTAAATGTTCTATCTGAAACTCAATTTAAAACAGAAGTTTCTTATGGTGAAACTTTCTTTAAAGAATTGCCGGATAATGCCCAGTGGGAAGAATACAAGGCATTGGTTAGCATCTTCGCCATGAACAGTTTCTTGTTTAAAGACAAAAAAATAACCGAAAAACAATAACATTTAAAAATAAATAAATATGGAAACGAAAAAAACAGTTAATTGCATAAACATCGCTTATATTTTTAAAACTTCTTTAGGAAGTATCAATGGCAGTTGGACAGAAGGAAATGTAAGTACAGTAAAGAAAATCACATTGCCTAATGGAGCTCAAATTCCTTATATTTCAGGACAAAGTATGAAATATCAAATTCGCAAAGCATGGAAAGAAATGGGATTGGGAGACAAATTATCCGAAGTTAAACAAGCAGAAAAAAAAGCTGGTGTTGACTTTACTTCGGGGGACCCCAATTTGTATTTAGACGATGACTTATTGGGTTATATGATTGCCTCTACTGGAGAGAATCGTCGTCGTACAGCTGTAGTTCGCACTTCTGCTGCCATTGGACTTTTTCCCTTCCGTAATGATCGTGATTTGGGTACTAAATCAAAAGAAGAAACAGGTGGTGATGTATCTGCCGGAGGAAACATTTTTGAAACGGAAATATATTATAACTATTTTCGTGTGAACATTTTGGTAGAACTTGATCGTATAGGTGTCTTTCAAGATTTTGAACTGGGCAAATCCAATAAAGGTAAAATTCAACCATTGGCACTAAAGCAAAAACGAGAACGATTGAATTATTTGCTGAAAGCCCTTTCTCATATTTGGGGAGGAGGAAAACAGTCCCGTTTATTGACAGATATGTCTCCGAAGTTTTTAGCTATTACTTTTCAAAAATCCAAATCACCTATTTTTCTTGAAACACTGACAGTTTCAGAAAATGAAGAATTAAATACAAAAGCGATAAACGAAGTACTTACAGGAAATTCAACGATTATTGAAAAACAATTATTTGGAGTCCAATCCGGGATCTTCAAAAATGACGAGGAGATCAAGAGATTATCAGATATAAAGGATATCCAAACTACTTTTAGTAATGCAATTGAATATATCAATGAATTAAACTTTTAAACAATGAAGTTTATAAGGATAAAATGTTTTGGATGTCTGAATTCTTTTCGACAGCCGGACTTTCATACATATCATAAAACGCTACCACTACCTCCTAAAACAACTGTAGCAGGAATGATTGGTAGCGCCTTGGGAATTTCTCCAGAAAGAGTCAATGAAGAGTGGTTGCAAAATAATCGTTTCCAAATGGGAATTGTAGGTAAAAGCAATGGCAAGGCAAATGATTTGTGGCAAATAAGGAAATATGAAACTAAACAAATTAAAGCATATAAAAATGGAACTGAAGTTGCACCATATAAAACTGCAGTAATTGTTCGGGAATTATTATATGCGTCCGAATTTACTTTATATCTCCACTTTGAAAATGAGGATGATTTAGAATTAGTATTTGCTAAAATACAAAATCCAGAATGGGCACTTTCATTAGGTAGAGAAGATGAGTTAGTCTTGGTTCAAGAGATAAAACAAATTGACTTGGACGAAACAACAGATATTAGTTTTTGCAATACAGTTTTACCGATTGATTTCACCACAGCACCATACGAAATCGTTTTCAAATCAGATAATATGTCAGGCAACTTATTAGATGAAGCTCCCAAATCCGTGAAATTACCTATAACTTTTTCATATAATAATGATACTGGAGAAAGAGAAGCAAACGAATTTCAAATATTTTCCTTTATTTACAATTTGCATATTAAACCTAAAGATAGCAAAGGTATTTATGATGAAGAGCTGAATTATTCATTCCAGATTTTTTAATGCATGAAATACAATGAGATTTTAGCAAAAAGTAATCCTAAAAAAACATTGATTGAACATACTAACGATTGCTTATATTGGTTTTCGAAGGTTGTGAAATGGAATGATATTCTTATAACTAAAATTTCAGAGCATTATTCCATTTCCCAATCAGATTTAATCAAACGTCTTTTTATGATGGTCGTTTTCCACGATATTGGCAAAGCGACTGAGCGTTTTCAGGACAAAGTTCGTGGAATAAAATCTAATTCTTTGGAATCTCATGCTTTAACTTCAGTCCCTTTTATTTACGAGGAAATAAAAGACAACCCTATAAAAATATTTGATGGGAATCCATTCTTCCCTGAAATTCTTGCAATAGCAAGTCACCATAGCAAGTTGAAACAAGGATTGTTTCAGGATTATCAAAGAATGAAAATTACATTTTCCGACGAAGACTATTTTCAAACTTTCTATCAGAATATCAACCAGCAGGCAATTAAATTAAAGATTCAAGATTGGCAATATTTAAAAGTTAGCGAAAAATCATTTAAAGAGAATCCATATTTTATCTTCTGTGATGATATTTTATATTATGTTGGATTTTATAGGTATGAAAAAACAAATGTCGTTCGGGATTTATTTTTGCTTTTTAAATCAGTATTACATTATTGTGACTGGTTAGCTTCTTCAAATATCACTACCTATCAATATTCTACCATTGAGAATAATGAATCTATTACTAATAAAATGAGGCTTAAAGTGTCCCAATTTGTAAATTGGGAACCGTTCCAATTACATGCTGCTAAATCAGGCTCAAAAAATATTTTTGTTCAGATTCCGACAGGTCAAGGAAAAACAGAAGCGTCTGTTTTATGGGCGACTCAAAATAGTGGCAATCAAAAAATAATATTTTTACTGCCAACAATGGTAACAACCAATAAAATGTGGGAACGAATGTGTCTCTTTTTTGGAGGCATGGATCATGTTGGATTATCGCATGGTATGGCAGAATATGTGTTAAGAGAAAAAGAAGAGGATATGGAACCGGAATTATTTAGAAGTCGCTATTTATATAATCGTACATTTCTTAAACCGGTTACTGTTGCCACTATCGACCAACTTATATATAGTTTTTTTAATTGGGGACATTGGGTGCTTACTGGTGTCGCAAGTTATAATGCAAAAATTATTATAGACGAAATTCATATTTATGACGCTTATACTTTTGGTCTATTGTTAAAGGTTCTTGAGTGTATTGTTCCTTATAATACTCAATTTGCAATTATGAGCGCTTCTTTACCGGAAGTATTAAAACAAGAATTGGAAAAGGTTTTACCGGATTATGAATTAATAAAAGAAGAAAAATTTAACAGTAAACAACGTCATAAAATAGAAATTTGTGATTGTTTGATAGAAAAATGCGGCAAAGATATTACCAAAGACTACAAAGCTAAAAGAAATGTTCTTGTTGTTTGTAATACTATTTCCAAGGCTCGTGAAATTTTCGACCTTTTAAATGAAGATATTTCCTTAGAGAATAGAATGCTTTATCATTCTCAATTCATTTTAAAAGATAAAAAAAACAAAGAAGATTTATTGGAATTATTGAAATCAAGAGATAATGGATTTGTTGCTGTTTGCACACAAATTATAGAGGTAAGTTTGGATATTGATTTTGATGTACTTTATACAGAAAATGCACCAATTGATGCAATTATTCAACGCTTAGGAAGGGTGAATCGTAAAGGCAAAATTCAAGAGCGAATTCCAGAAATGCAATTTGCTAAAGTCGTAATTACTCATGAATCTGAAAAAAGCAGAAAGTATGTATATAAAACTTTGCCTAAAATTCTAACATTGACTTATTCAAATTTAACTAGAATAGTCAACAAGAAAAAAGGGAATATTACGGAAAAAGATCTAAAGAACCTTGTTGATATAATCTATACAAAAGAAAATTTGAGTGATGATTATTTTAAGGAATTAAATGATGCAAAAAAAATGATCTCAACAATTTGGACAGATTATTTGAAGAATATTTATACCCTAAATGTTGATGAAGCAAAATTATATCAAATTAGTTCACGCAAAAGTGATTATATCACCGTCGAAGCTGTTTTATTAAGGCACTATCAGCAGTATAATTTTGACGAATGTATTGCTAATAGTGATTATGATTTATTGAAAAAATATATTATAAAAGTTCCTCTGTATATTGCAAAAAAATATGCCATTAAAAAATTAAATAATTCCGATATTTATTTATTAGATATGAAATATGATGAATTTTACGGACTGTCATTAGAACCTGATGACCAGAATATAATTTAATTATGCAAATCAACGCCACTTTAATCAATCTCTATCAAGTATGTAAGCGTGAATGTTGGTTACATGCAAATGGAATAAGGTTTGAACACACCTCCGATCTCGTCTTTGAGGGGAAGTTGTTGCATGAGGAAAGCTATCCCCAGCGTCCGGAAAAATATGAAGAGGTTGAATTGGATGGGATTAAGGTGGATTTTTATGATGCTAAAAACCGGATTATCCATGAAATTAAAAAGTCGGATAAGGTGGAAGCGGCACACGAATGGCAGGTGAAATATTATATTTATGTTTTTGAACGTAATGGCATAGAAGGGGTTCGGGGAATTTTGGAATATCCTTCCCTACGAAAGAAAGAAGATGTTTTGCTGAGTGAAGTGGATCGTGAAAAACTGCAAGAGATGGAGCAAGAGATTAGCGACCTTATTGAAAGTGGAAACTGTCCGCCTGCCTTACATTCGAAGATTTGTAAAAATTGTAGCTATTATGAGTTTTGCTATGCCGATGAATGAGGAACTGAATAACTGAATAACTGAATAAATACTCGGGATTAATCAATTACTCAATTACTCAATTACTCAGTTAATCACTTAATTAATATAACTGCTTATGGATAATATTGAATTTAGAGAGCGATTAAAGGAACGAACTAAAGATTTTGCGTTAAGAATAATTCGTTTATATCAGGCTTTCCCTAAAACAACTGAAGCACAAATTATAGGGAAACAAATATTAAGATCGGGAACATCCATAGCGGCGAATTACCGTGCTGCTTGTCGTGGACGTTCCAATGCGGAATTTTACAGTAAAATAAGCATTGTAATTGAAGAAACCGATGAAAGTCTTTTTTAGATGGAACTTTTATATGAAGCTAATATTATGGAACAAGAACGATTAGTATATTTAAGAAAAGAAGCAGAGAAAATTTTAAAAATTCTGGTTACTGCCCGTAAGAATTCCCGTAAAACCTAATTCAATTACTCAGTTACTCAGTTACTCAGTTATTCAGTTACTCAATTACTCAGTTATTCAATTTATATCATGAAAAAAACATATTACCTATTTAACCCCGGAACATTAGAACGCAGAGATAATACGCTAAAATTCACGCCGGTTTTTGAGGATGAGGAGGGAAAAATACAAGAAGGCACTCCCCGTTATTTGCCCGTGGAAGATATTGACGACTTATATATCTACGGTTCTTTAACAACCAAAAGCTCTCTTTATAACTTTCTTGGACAGAAGGATATTGCCGTTCATTTTTTCGACTATTATGAAAACTATACCGGCTCTTTTATGCCGAGAGATTCTTTGTTATCTGGGAAAATGCTCTTGGCACAAACTCGGCATTATCAGGACAAGAAACAAAGAATTCTTATTGCTCGCAAATTTATAGAAGGAGCCGCTTTCAACATGATCAAAAACTTGAAATACTATGACAAGCGGGGGCGGGATATGGAGCCGATGATTACTTTGATAGAAGATTATGCCTCTAAAATTTCGGGGATACAGGAAGTGGATGCGTTGATGGGAATAGAAGGGAATATACGACAAGTCTATTATGATGCTTTTAACCTTATTATCAACGACTTTATCATGGGAAGTCGCACCAAACAACCGCCCGGAAATGAAATCAACGCTTTGATATCTTTCGGCAATATGATGTGCTACAGTCAGTGTTTGCGCGCCATTCACCAAACGCAACTCAATCCCACTGTCAGCTATTTGCATTCTCCGGGAGAGCGGCGTTATTCCCTCTCATTGGACATTTCTGAAATCTTTAAACCGATTTTAGTGGACCGTGTTATTTTTAAAGTACTCAATAAAAAAGAAATTCAGGAAAAACACTTCGATAAACAATTGAATCGATGTTATCTAAACGAAGCCGGAAAGAAAATCTTTGTAAAAGCCTTTGAAAATCGACTGAACGAAACTATAGAACATCGAAGTTTAAAAAGAAATGTAAGCTACAAACATTTAATAAAATTGGAATGCTACAAATTAAGCAAACATCTTTTGGATATGGAAGAATACAAACCCTTTAAAATGTGGTGGTAAAGAAAATTAGAAAAACATGTATATCATATTAGTTTACGATGTTGGAGAAAAGCGGGTAGGAAAAATGCTGAAACTTTGTCGGCAATACTTGAATTGGATACAAAACTCGGTTTTTGAAGGAGAATTATCCGAAGTAAAACTCAAAGAACTGACTTTCAAAGCAAAAAAAATTATGGACACAGAAGAAGACAGTATTATTGTCTTTTCGGGACGGACAGAAAAATGGCTGGAAAAAAAGGTAATAGGAAGAGAAAACAACACATTGGAGACCATCTTATAGGTGTCGATAAATGGCAAAAACAAACAAATGAAGGAATAATAAATAAAAGAGTTCTTTGACATATTGAAAATAAAGCACATAGCGAGTTGTCGAAACCCCGGTGAAAAAATAGAATCGGACATCGACAACAAAAAAGAAAAAATATTGTATATTTGACCCTTCGTTTTCCCTGAATAATCGTTTATTTTTTTGAATAAATAAACGGCTTTTAATCGCACCTAAAGGAATTGAAACCGACGTATATCAATCCAACGAAATACAATTATACACTTTTAATCGCACCTAAAGGAATTGAAACATGGGATAACTCACAGATAAACACAAGTGCATTGCTTTTAATCGCACCTAAAGGAATTGAAACAAAAAAAATAGGCATTGTTGGGGGGGAGATTACAAGACTTTTAATCGCACCTAAAGGAATTGAAACTTGATGAGCTAAGAATTGTTACAATAGTCCCGTCAACTTTTAATCGCACCTAAAGGAATTGAAACAAATTTTCTGATACTTCAAAGGAATAAATTTCTCCCTTTTAATCGCACCTAAAGGAATTGAAACAAACAAGAAGACCCTCCTGCTACATAGTAACAAGCTTTTAATCGCACCTAAAGGAATTGAAACATCTATAAAAAATGGGTTAGACCAATCTTCTATACTTTTAATCGCACCTAAAGGAATTGAAACTTTTTGTTCTATGGGATAGGCAAATGGACACACGACTTTTAATCGCACCTAAAGGAATTGAAACCATCGGATTGAGTGTAAAAGAAAGGAGCGGCGGCAGCTTTTAATCGCACCTAAAGGAATTGAAACGAAGCACAAAAAGATTGCTTGTCTGCTATATTAGCTTTTAATCGCACCTAAAGGAATTGAAACCTTGTTTCATAAGCCTTTTTTACAGCCTCCAAAAACTTTTAATCGCACCTAAAGGAATTGAAACAAAGACAGTGATTGTGATGTTCGATACAGTGTCGCTTTTAATCGCACCTAAAGGAATTGAAACTCTCCAAAATCAGTCACTTTCCAAACTCCGCCAACTTTTAATCGCACCTAAAGGAATTGAAACAGACTATAGGTTCCTGTTACCCCGCCGAATTTTCCTACTTTTAATCGCACCTAAAGGAATTGAAACACAAGAAAGGGGACTAGTGTCCCTGGCGTCATGGTCTTTTAATCGCACCTAAAGGAATTGAAACAGGCTGTCATGTAATTTATCCAGGCGGGAACCTTCCTTTTAATCGCACCTAAAGGAATTGAAACCCTAATATTTAGCCGAAAGCACAAAGCCTACCAGTCTTTTAATCGCACCTAAAGGAATTGAAACTTCTTCTGTTATGATATATCTTTTGTTTGTCCAGCTTTTAATCGCACCTAAAGGAATTGAAACTAGTTTGATTAAGAATTCCTTTGCTCATCTCTGACTTTTAATCGCACCTAAAGGAATTGAAACTTATCGGCGCTGTGGAACTCGGCGTGCTGGCTTGTCTTTTAATCGCACCTAAAGGAATTGAAACTCGCCTCGCTCATGGTGTAGGCTATTCCGTAGATTCTTTTAATCGCACCTAAAGGAATTGAAACTTCCCTGTTTTATAAATCCTGTAGCCAGTTCGTTCTTTTAATCGCACCTAAAGGAATTGAAACATAAAAGAATATAATCGGCTTTGCAATATTACTTCTTTTAATCGCACCTAAAGGAATTGAAACTAGGATAACTATCCTTACTAATACTAACCCATTCTTCTTTTAATCGCACCTAAAGGAATTGAAACTGTATATGACACTAAACAGACAATACGAAGCCGACTTTTAATCGCACCTAAAGGAATTGAAACTATGTTCCTCCGCTTACGGCGATTCTGTTTAACACTTTTAATCGCACCTAAAGGAATTGAAACTCCATGTCGTGTAGTTCTGTCATGAACCACTTGTCTTTTAATCGCACCTAAAGGAATTGAAACTGAACTTTTATTTCCGATCCTGTCGGCAACACACCTTTTAATCGCACCTAAAGGAATTGAAACTGCCTACGCTTAACCCGGCATTTCTTAGTTGGGCCTTTTAATCGCACCTAAAGGAATTGAAACTCTTGTTACATCTTTCTGACGGCAACAGCAACGCAGCTTTTAATCGCACCTAAAGGAATTGAAACTGTAGTTAATCCAGGCCGGGACTTTGCCCATTGCCACTTTTAATCGCACCTAAAGGAATTGAAACTTTGAAATCTGGGATATATTTCTAAGGGGTTTTCAAACTTTTAATCGCACCTAAAGGAATTGAAACCTCTACATCCCTTTTCGTCTTTTAAGATGGCGAACTTTTAATCGCACCTAAAGGAATTGAAACTGCCTACGCTGAGACCTGCATTTTTTAGTTGGGCCTTTTAATCGCACCTAAAGGAATTGAAACTTGGTACTGAGGAACTTGGGGTGCTTGCTTGGGCTCTTTTAATCGCACCTAAAGGAATTGAAACAAAGTATCGAAAACTCAGAACTACCTGCCGGAGTTCTTTTAATCGCACCTAAAGGAATTGAAACAACAGAGATCAAAAATCCTAAATACCTCAAAAACGCTTTTAATCGCACCTAAAGGAATTGAAACAAGAATTGAAGGAATTAAGAGCTATTCCGAAAAACAACTTTTAATCGCACCTAAAGGAATTGAAACTTATGAGCCAATTGTAGGCGTATTCTTGTTGAATCTTTTAATCGCACCTAAAGGAATTGAAACATTTTTAAATTGATTACACGTTCAGACGCCTTCCTCTTTTAATCGCACCTAAAGGAATTGAAACTCAACTATTCACAATAGTAACAAGCAACCTTTCTGCTTTTAATCGCACCTAAAGGAATTGAAACGGATTATCAAGAAATATGCACTGAACTCCAAAACAACTTTTAATCGCACCTAAAGGAATTGAAACAAAAATGATGAATATTTTCTTTTTGTCTCCAATAGTCTTTTAATCGCACCTAAAGGAATTGAAACATGAGAAGGGCATTGTAAGTATCGCTGTTAATGGACTTTTAATCGCACCTAAAGGAATTGAAACACAATAAAGGGATTTACAGGTAAAGACTACGACTCTTTTAATCGCACCTAAAGGAATTGAAACCTAATCACAATGGCTAATAATAAAACCGGACTAATCTTTTAATCGCACCTAAAGGAATTGAAACTTACAAAAATAGATAACTTCGAAAAGTTTATTGATGCTTTTAATCGCACCTAAAGGAATTGAAACATTCCAACCTTCGTAAACCTTCGGGAAGAATGTGGCTTTTAATCGCACCTAAAGGAATTGAAACTCTTGTTGCATCTTTCTGACGGCAACAGTAACGCAGCTTTTAATCGCACCTAAAGGAATTGAAACATCTAAATTAAACTGAGTATGAAACAAGTTGATGACTTTTAATCGCACCTAAAGGAATTGAAACAGTCTTACTGCAAACAGTTGCATATTCTTTACATCTTTTAATCGCACCTAAAGGAATTGAAACCTCCAAGCGACTTGTACAGAGTTACCAAATTGGAATCTTTTAATCGCACCTAAAGGAATTGAAACCTATTATTAATAAATGTAACTGATTATGAAAAAACTTTTAATCGCACCTAAAGGAATTGAAACCACCTTCTGAATTCAAGAAATACTTTGCTCAATTCTTTTAATCGCACCTAAAGGAATTGAAACTTTCAAGAACCCCTGAGGTGAGAGTCGACAATTACTTTTAATCGCACCTAAAGGAATTGAAACAACATATATATAACCATTAAAACATAATCAAATTCCTTTTAATCGCACCTAAAGGAATTGAAACAAGAAATATGAAACCGGAACTTTAAAATAATCTGCTTTTAATCGCACCTAAAGGAATTGAAACACCTGAGTCACGTAATATTTAGCCGAAAACACAAGCTTTTAATCGCACCTAAAGGAATTGAAACCGGCTTACTGTTCATCAGCGAGACAACATAAGAACTTTTAATCGCACCTAAAGGAATTGAAACTAGGCTGGTTGTACGCCGTCCTTTCTTTCTGTGTCTTTTAATCGCACCTAAAGGAATTGAAACAATTGTACACTTTTAACGCAACACTCACATCTTTCTTTTAATCGCACCTAAAGGAATTGAAACCTATTTGGCCGCCTAAAAAATATCTATACATAATTCTTTTAATCGCACCTAAAGGAATTGAAACTTCTTTTGATACAACAATTAAAATTCTCAAACATTCTTTTAATCGCACCTAAAGGAATTGAAACCTCCACAACAAAAGGAGTACTTTGATAATGAATTGCTTTTAATCGCACCTAAAGGAATTGAAACGATAAGTGCCTGTTTTTGTCGAATCTTCACGATTCTTTTAATCGCACCTAAAGGAATTGAAACGGAGTACCAAGAAGCAAAGATGGAACTTGACAAACTTCTTTTAATCGCACCTAAAGGAATTGAAACTCAAAAAAGGAGGTGCCTTAACAGACAAAGAAACCCTTTTAATCGCACCTAAAGGAATTGAAACAGATGCTTGTGTTGAATTAGACGAACAGCCCATAAACTTTTAATCGCACCTAAAGGAATTGAAACTTAGCAATGTAGTCAGCATAACTGTCAGGGTGGCACTTTTAATCGCACCTAAAGGAATTGAAACATAAGATTACCGGAAAACCTGCTGCCTCGTTGAGCTTTTAATCGCACCTAAAGGAATTGAAACCA
>Ga0116171_10003606_pt1 | contig 14252 bp, 12 predicted proteins | sample AD_JPNHW2_MetaG_FD_89798 | JGI IMG/M metagenome (GOLD analysis project Ga0116171, IMG submission 89798) | Active sludge microbial communities of municipal wastewater-treating anaerobic digesters from Japan - AD_JPNHW2_MetaG | ecosystem: Engineered > Bioreactor > Anaerobic > Digestate | place...
CAGGGTACGTCGCACTCAGTGTATCACGCATGCGACGCGCCATCGTGGCAGCATCCCGGAACGACAACCACGAGCCATTCGCCGGCTTGTCCTCAAGCGCAGTTGAGAGATCGACCAGCAGTGTGTTGCCCCCTGACAGACTTGCGCACCACGCATCGGCAGGCATGCCTGCCTCAAAGGTAACGGCTCCCCGGAGGAGCAGCTCGCTGGCATTTGACAGAGGTGCGCCATTACTCCCGGACAGCACCTGGACTTTCAGAGAATCTCCGGCGATTGCCTGTGCCATCAGAGCAACAGGCTGGATACTGCATGAAATAATGTTCGGTTTCGACACCTGGGGACCGTTACACCCAGACACAGCCACGACAACAACGACGCTGACAACTGCAAGCAGCCCTCTCAGCTTGTGCACCCTTCCCCCTTTGGTTCCCTCGGCAGCCGGCCTGCCAGCTGACTACGAGCCTTCCCTGGGAGGCGGCATCTTCCAGAGCAGCTTGATTAGAGCATAAAACACCGCCAGCACCCCAAAGATCAGCAGGTAGCTTGTCAGGCTAATGCGTAGACCTTCTGCGACCAGGGTGTCCATCACATCCACCTAGCGGACAAGCGCAAGGATCAGACCCCCAGCAATAATGGACCCGATCTGACCAGCAACGTTCGCACCCACTGCGTGCATGATGATGAAGTTACTGCCATCCTCTTGCTGGGCCATTCGTTGAATGACACGGGCAGACATTGGAAAGGCAGAAATGCCGCAGGCCCCAATCATGGGATTGATTTTCTGCTTGCGAAACAGGTTCATGAGCTTCGCGAACAGCACCCCGGCAGCAGTATCAAGGATGAAAGCTATCAGACCCATACTGAGAATAAGCAGCGTCGTCAGGTTCAGGAAGCGCTCGCCCTGCATGGTCGAGCCGATAGTGATTCCAAGAACCATGGTCACCAGGCTCGTCAGTTCGTTCTGCGCCGTGGCTGACAGCCTCTCCGTGACACCTGATTCTCGAAGGAGATTGCCGAACATCAGGCTGCCGACAAGAGCCACGGACATGGGAGCCAGAACTCCAGCAATCAGCGTGACAGCTATCGGGAATATGATTCTAACTGCTCGCGAAACCTCATGTTCGGGATTCCTCATGCGAATCATGCGCTCGTCACGTGTTGTCAACAGGCGGACGACCGGCGGTTGAATGATAGGCACAAGCGCCATATACGAGTATGCAGCCACTGTGATAGGACCAATCAATCCCGGCGCAAATCTGGCCGCAACATAGATCGAGGTCGGTCCGTCTGCGGCGCCAATGATACCTATGGCCGCCGCCTCGCGAAGCCCTGTGATGCCCTCTACGCCTGGCAGCCGACCAACAACAAGAGCCAGCATCATGGTAAGGAAGATGCCCAGTTGGGCCGCTGCTCCAAAGAACAGCATCTCAGGATCCTGCAGCAGTGGCCCGAAGTCAATCATGGCGCCAACGCCGACGAAGATCAGGATGGGAAACAGCTCGTTAGCAATGCCTGCCTTGAACAGAATGTCCAGAAATCCCCCACCCACGGCAGACGATTGGGGAATGTTGGCCAGCAAACACCCGAATCCCATAGGCAGCAGCAGATTTGGTTCGTACTTCTTTCGTACCGCCAGCCAGATGAGTGTCAGCCCGACGACAAACATGACCCATACGCGCCAGTCCGCCATTCCTTGAATACCAGCCAACAGGTCTCTCACCTATCACCCCATTGCGCCTGCCGAGCTCACTGAAAGCTCAGCAGGGTTGTCCATACCCTCTGCCGCGGCACCGGTGCCTGTTGCCCCCGATCCTGGACAAGGGTGTTCCTACTCTTCCGTCACGCGAGCTTGAGTAGAACGTCTCCCGTTTTCACAGTCTGGTTTGCCTCAACAAGGACCTCCTCAACCGTACAGTCTCGAGGAGCAAGGATCTCATTCTCCATCTTCATCGCTTCGATGACAACCAACGTGTCCCCTTTCTTGTACGTGCCCCCGGGGGTCGCCACAACCTTCAGCACCTTTCCAGGAAGAGGAGATTTGACCGCCCCCGTCCCGGCTGGCGCGGCCGCTGGAGCAGGTGCCGGTGACACCGGCTTTGGGACCGCAACAGGTGTCGGGGCGGGCGCGGGCGCACGAGGCGCCGCAACCGGCTGAGGATTGGAGGCAGGAGCCGCTACTGCGGGCACTTCACCTGCAACCTCTTCCACCTCCACATCGAAGACCTTGTCATTTACGCGAATTCTGAACTTCTTCATTGATCCTCCTCCAGTTAACGCCAGCGGGGCCGTACTGACTGCTCATACGTCACTCTTCTCCATGCAGAACCCGTCCGTGGCACGGGCGGTTCCGACGCACCAAATCGTGTTCCAGCCGCGGCCATGGCCCCCACCAGAGCAGCAAGTGCCTCATCTGTCGGAACAACGCTTGACCCGCGAGAAACGCTCTGACCACCACCTTGCTGCTGAACAGCGAGAGCAGCGGCAACAACTGCGGCCAGTTCGTCTTCGGTTACCCGTTGTCCGTGAGCATCTATGCGAATCATCTGCGGCGCCTACAGCGGAATGTTGCCATGCTTGCGCAGCGGCCTGTCCTCGCGCTTGTTCCGAGCCGCCCTGAATGACCCGATCACACGTCCCCGCAGTTCACTCGGTTCCAGGATATCATCAACCAGTCCGCGCTCTCCTGCAACATACGGGTTGTACAACTTGTCCTTGTAGTCAGCTATCAGCTGCTGGCGTGTTGCCTCAGGGTCTGCCGCGTCATGAATCTCCTTGGCAAAGATAATCTGTGCAGCCCCATCCGCCCCCATCACCGCTATTTCGGCCGAAGGCAAAGCGAAAACAAAATCTGCTCCGAGGTCTCGGCATGACATGGCAATGTAGGCTCCACCATACGCCTTTCTCAGGATAACGGTAACTTTGGGAACAGTGCACTCGGAGAATGCGTAAAGAAGCTTGGCCCCGTGTCGAATGATGCCCCCGTGTTCCTGGTCGACCCCTGGAAGGTAGCCCCCGACGTCAACAAGCGTAAGAAGGGGAATGTTGAAAGCATCGCAAAAGCGCACGAACCGTGCAGCCTTGTCCGAGCTGTCAATGTCCAGGACTCCAGCAAGAAACCTTGACTGGTTCGCGACAACACCGACAACCTGCCCGCCCATGCGTGTGAATCCCACACAGATGGACTTGGCAAATCCCTCCGCTATTTCGAAGAATCGGCCATCGTCGGCCAGACTCTGGATAACACTCCTGACATCATACGGCTTATTGGCCTCCACAGGAATGATCTCGCCAATTTCCGGGGTGGCTCGGTCTACACTGTCATTGCTCTCTTGTTCGGGAGCATCCTCGCTGTTGTTGGAAGGAAGATACGACAAGAGTTCCCGGATGAGCGAGATAGCTTCCTCGTCATTTGCCGCGGCAAGGTGCACGTTGCCACTCTTCTCGGCATGGACAGCCAGTCCCCCCAATTCATCGTCGCTTACCTGTTCACCTGTCACACTTTCAATGACTTTCGGCCCGGTTATGAACATCCTGGCCTGCTCCGTCATGACAACAAAGTCCATGATGCCAGGCGAGTAGACAGCCCCGCCCGCACATGGACCGGCAATCATCGATATTTGAGGAATGACGCCAGAACTGATCGTGTTCCGGTAGAAGATGCCCGCATATCCTTTCAGGGAATCAATCCCTTCCTGAATGCGTGCACCTCCCGAATCACTGATACTCACGATGGGGGCTCCGTACTTCAATGCAAGGTCCTGCACCCGCGCAATCTTTGCCGCATGCATTTCCCCCAAGGACCCTCCTGCCACAGTGAAATCCTGCGAGTAGACAAAGACCAAACGTCCGTCTACATATCCGTGACCCGTGACCACCCCATCGCCCGGAAGTTCTTGTTTATCCAGGCCAAACCCCGTGTTCCTGTGGCTGACGAAGACGTTCTCCTCCTGGAAGGTTCCAGGATCCAGGAGGAGGTCGATGCGCTCGCGAGCCGTGAGCTTGCCAGCCTCATGCTGCTTCCTGATCCGGTCCGGCCCTCCTCCCGCGAGGATTTGATTCCTCTTCTGGCGAAGTATCGAGTACCGCTCACCGTCACTCATGCTGCCTCCTCACCATGCAGAACGTGCGAACCGCCCGCACTCTTTGTAAGTATACGGACTTCGCGGCCACACTCAACTGACCGGGCAGCCAGATATTCGCTGCAGCACTCCGCACCCGCCAAATGTTTCCGGTCAGCGCGCTCCTCTGAACTCGAAGTAGTGCACCTTCTGACCGACTTCCTCTCGCATGCGAATCGCATTTACAGGACACACCTGCATGCACTGGCCACAGCCAGGGCAACGGTCCATGTCCACGGACGGCTGCCGTTTGACGCTGTCCCAGACGATAGCCCGGTGTCCGCCGTCCCTGCACGCCCGAAAGCAGCTCCCACACCCCACGCATTTGTCCAGATCAATATCTGAGTGGGTCACAGGAGCACTCAGGTCCTCCTGCGCCTTGATGTGCGACAAGGCCTTGCCAACGATATCGCGCGGTGATGCAAACCCCATGCGTTCGAGATAATCAGCCATGCCGCTCGTGAGGTCCCGAATGACCCCAAACCCGTAGTGCATTGGCAACGTGCAGAACTGCACGTTCGAAGCCCCAACCGCCATGAGTTCGACAGCATCACTCCACGAGTATGCTCCTCCGTTTCCACTGATCGTGATCTCAACGCTGCGCGCGATTTCCGCAATGGTCCGCAGGGTCAGGGGTTTGATAGCCATACCGGTCATGCCAGAGTATGCGCCATCCCCCCACACAGACGGACGCGGTTCCATCGTCTCCACATCAACACCAATCAGGGCGGGAACGGAGTTACTGGCAGTGACGCCATCCACACCAGCGCGCTGAAGAGCCCGGGCAACCTCGACGATGTCCGTGACCTGTGGCGTAATCTTGATCAGTACTGGCGTCTCGTCCGCAGCTTCCTTGACCCATCGTGCAACTTTTTCAGTGGCCTCGACGCTTTGTGCCAGCATCCTTCCTGGAGCCTCGCCCATGCTTCCCTGAGGGCAGCTAAAGCTGCACTCAATCAAGTCAACCCCTGCTTTCCGCAGCTGCCACACGAGCGACTGCCAGTCTTCCTTCCTGGACCCCATGATGGATGCAGCAATCATCTTGCCTGGAAACAGGTGTTTGAGAGTGGATACCCGGGTGCAGATCTCTTCAATGTGGTACCTCGAGATGAGGTCGATGTTGCCGAGACCCCAAACCTTGTGGGCAGCTGTACCGAATGAGGACATCATCGGATACTTCAGATTGACAGGGTTTTCCTCGACGGAGGTGGTCTTGAGCACCACTCCGGCCCACCCTGCATTCAGACCGTCAACCGCCATATCCAGTTCGTCCGTTGGCGGTGCAGCCGAGAGAATGAAGGGATTCTCGAGATGAATGCCAAGGAAGTCGTATGAAAGGTCATGTTCCCTGTACATTACTTGCCTCCCGCCACATACGCGGCAATGGATTCAGCAGCCTTCTTCCCGTCACGCACAGCCTCCACCACCGTCCGTGCGCCGGACACGACATCGCCTCCCGCGAAGACGCCGGGCATGCTGGTCTGCATGTTCTCTCCCACTCGTATCAATCCGCCGCTGCTTCTGGCGATCCCATGGAATACGTCCTCATCTGCCCGCTGGCCAACAGCAATCACTACCGTGTCAAGAGGAATGACGTAACTGGACGCGGGCAGCGGTTCAAAGCGGCACCTCCCTGACTCGTCCTCCTCGCAGAGACGCGCCTGCGTGACCTGCAGTCCGGTCACATGAGTTTCGCCAAGGATACAGTCTGGAATTGCCAGAAACTGGTACGTGACCCCGAGCCTGGTGGCTTCGTCGATTTCCTCACTGAACGCCCTCAGCTCTTTGATACCTCGACGGTAGACGACGGTGACGTCCCGGGTTGGGTCCTCCTGCCGCAGGACGGACGCGACTTCAATTGCAACATTGCCGCCGCCGACAACCCCGACGCGCCGGCCTGTGCCGCTTGCCGCCCCTGCCTTGACCGCTCGGAGCAACTCGCGAGCGTGGAAAACACCCGCGAGCCCCACTCCATCGATGGGCAGATCACTCTCAGCAGGAAGTCCCGTAGCGATGAAAACAGCGGCGTAGTCGCGCATGAGGGGCCCGACATCAGTGACGCGCTCTATGTGTACCTGGTCAATGAACTTGGACGCGAGCAGACACATCTCGCGTTCCTGTACCTCTCGCGGACACCGGTTCCATGACACTTCCTGCGCCGGAACGCCTCCCAAACTACGGGTGTCAAAGACCTCACAGCGAATACCCTTCAGCTTGAGCTCGCGCGCGCAGGCAAGACCGGCAGGCCCCGCTCCAACGATGGCGACGCAGTCTCGACTCTCCACCGGAATCTCCAGACGGTCGGCAGCGTCGGTACTGTCAGTGACAAAGCGGTGCAACTCTCGAATGCGCACGGGTTTGTCAACCTTGGCCCTCGTACACACAGACTGACAGAACTCCTCCTCCGGACAGATGCGGCCGCAGGTTTCGATGAGCGGGTGCGCCTCCTGCAGAAGGACACGCGCTCCATGCATGTTTCCACTCCGAATGGACTGGATGAACTCCGGAATAGGCACGTGGGCCGGGCACTTCGCCTCACACGGTGCATCGTAGCAGTAGAGGCAGCGCTCTGCCTCGATCGCCGCCTGTTGCCGGTTCAGAGTTCTCTCGAATTCTTCCATGGTTCCTCCCGTTCTGATACGACGTTTTCTTGAGGACTATCGGTCCCATCTGTGTCCAGCTAGCCGATGCCTTCCGGTATCCGGCGACGCATCGACTCCTCTGTGACCGTCACATACAAGAGTGATACACGAAAACCGCGCTTTGCCAACCGTCAGGGCTGCCTGAGGCCTCCAGATGAGCAACAGGGGCTGGATAGCCTCCAGCCCCTGTTGCATGAACTAGACGCGGTTCTTAGACCAGGTGACACGCGACCATGTGATTGCCGTCTACCGCACGAAGCTCGGGTTCCTTCTCGGCACAGATACTCTCAGCGATAGGGCAACGGGTGCGGAAGTGACAACCACTTGGAGGACTCACCGGACTGGGAAGATCCCCCTTCAGGACGACGCGCTGGCGCTTCCTCTCTATCTGCGGGTCGGGAATGGGAACGGCCGACAGCAGCGCCTTGGTGTACGGGTGCAGTGGATGTTTGTAGATGTCCACGCTCTCATCGATCTCGGCGATCTTGCCGAGGTACAGAACGACGACGCGGTTGCTGATGTGCTTCACCATGGCCAGGTCATGGGCAATGAACAAGTACGTGAGTCCGAGGCGCGACTGCAGGTCCTCGAGCATGTTGACGATCTGTGCCTGGATGCTCACATCCAGCGCCGAGATGGGCTCATCGGCGATGACAAACTCAGGATTCATGGCCAGAGCGCGGGCGATGCCGATGCGCTGACGCTGGCCACCCGAAAACTCATGCGGGAACCGGTTGGACTGCTCAGGGTTGAGCCCCACCGTGCGCAGGAGCTCCTGAACGCGCTCGTGCCGTTCCTTAACGGTGCCGATGCCAAAGATGTCCATGGGCTCTTCGACGATGCCACCAACCGTCATGCGAGGATTGAGCGAGGCGTACGGATCCTGGAAGATCATCTGCAGCTTCTGACGCACCTTGCGCATAGCTTCTGGCGTTATTGTGCACAGGTTCTCATCGCAGTACGTGATGGTGCCGGCCGTCGGCTTGTAGAGGCCGACGATCGTCCTGCCGATCGTCGTCTTGCCGCAGCCTGTCTCCCCGACGAGGCCGACCGTCTCGCCACGCCCGACATCAAACGAGATGTCGTCCACGGCCTTGAGGCTTGACATCGCACGGCTAAAAGGGCCGCCCGTATTGACGGCGAAGTACTTCTTGAGGTGCTCCACTTTCAGAATCGTATCCATGTCACTCCACCTTGACGAAACCGGCCACATTGGGAGCGGCTGGATGGTGCAGGAAACACCTGGCGCGGTGCCCCGTGCCTACGGTCACGAGGGGAGGCTCGTACTCCTGGCAGATCTTCATGGCGTACTGACAACGAGGAGCGAACTTGCATCCCTTGGGCGGCGCCAGCAGATCTGGGGGGCTCCCTTCGATGGGGACCAGACGTTCCCGTTCCTCAGCATCGAGGCGTGGGACTGACTTCATAAGTCCTATCGTGTACGGGTGTCCTGGCTTCTCATAGAGGTCGAACACATCGGCCTCTTCCACCATGCGGCCGGCATACATGACGACAACCTTGTCGGCCATGCCTGCCACAATCGACAGATCGTGACTGATAACGATGATGCTTGATTTCAGCTTGCCCTTGAGTTCCTTCATCAATTCCAGGATCTGAGCCTGGACCGTAACGTCCAGCGACGTCGTCGGCTCGTCCGCGATGACCAGCTCAGGGCTGCACGAAAGCGCCATGGCAATCATGACACGTTGCCGCATCCCGCCTGAATACTGATGCGGATAGTCGTGCATCCGCTCCTCGGGCTTCGGAATCCCGACGAGGGCCAGCATCTCGACGCCTCTCTTCCAAGCCTCGTCCTTGGTGGCAAGCCCATGAGCCACCATCGATTCGGTCATCTGGAGGCCAATCGTCAGGACCGGGTTCAGTGAGACCATGGGGTCCTGGAAGATCATCCCGATGTGGCGGCCCCTCACCTTCATCATCTCCTCGGCAGGCAGAGCAAGCAGATCCACCATGCCGGCATTGGGCCCCTCGGCCACCATGCGCTCCGGCATATCCAGGGCCTTGCCGTCGAACCAGACATGTCCGCCTTCGATACGTCCCGGGGGCGTCGCGATCAGGCGCATGACCGACAGCATCGTCACAGACTTGCCCGATCCCGACTCACCCACGATGCCGACCACCGTATCCTTGGGGATCGTGAGCGTCATGTCATCGACCGCGTGGACAACGCCGGCATAGGTGTGAAAGTTCGTAGTCAAACCATCAATACGCATGAGAACGTTCCGCTCGTCCATCGTACACCTTCCCTACTGCCTGAGACGTGGATCCAGCGCATCGCGCAGACCGTCGCCCAGGAAGTTGAATGCAAACATCGTGAGACTGATGGCCAGGGCCGGGAACACGACAAGGTACGGGAAGGACCGGATGGCTTCAGTGCCGTCAGATGCCAGTGATCCCCAGCTCGCAACAGGGGCGCTGACGCCCAGGCCGATGTAGCTGAGAAACGCCTCCGTGAAAATGGCTGAGGGGATCTCGAGCGTCACAGTCACAATGATAGCACCCATGGCATTCGGGATGAGATGTCGGAACAGGATGCGGCTGTTCGGCGCGCCGATCGTTTTTGCGGCCAGTGCAAACTCCCGCTCCTTGAGCGAGAGGATCTCCCCGCGCACGATGCGCGCCATGGGCAGCCAGTACGTCAGCCCGATGGCGATGAACACATTGACCAGAGGGTTGACCCCCTTGTCTTTGAAAAGCACAGTCAGCAGGATCACGATGATGAGCGTAGGGATCCCGTACAGGATGTCCACGATACGCATCATGATCTCGTCGACCTTGCCTCCAAAGTAGGCGGCGATGCCGCCATAGGTCACACCGATGATGAAATTGAGAGCGGCGCAGACGATACCCACAGCAAGAGAGATGCGGGATCCATACATGACACGCGTCAACTGGTCGCGCCCGAGCTGGTCTGTGCCGAAGGGATGCTGAAGCGTCGGCGACTGATATGTATTGTTCAGGTCCTGCTGTTCATAGCTGTATGGGGATAACATTGGACCGATGACTGCCACGACCAGAAGGAAACTGATGATCCAGAGCCCGGCGACGGCCAGTTTGTTATGACGGATGCGACGGATGGCATCATTCCAGTACGTGGTGGGTCGTCCGCCAATCTCCTGCAGCGACCCCGTCACGCTGGGGGTGGGGCCGAAGGCTCCTGCCTCGAGCTCATGCCCTTCGCCCGGCGTTTGCCACTGTGTTTGAGCACTCATCAGGACACCTTCCGTTCGACGTACCGAATACGCGGGTCGAGCCACGCATACGTGAGATCAACCAGGAAATTCATGAAGACCAGCAACGCGCTGTAGAAGATGGTGACGCCGCATATGGTCGTATAGTCACGGTCATTGATGCTCGTAACGTAGTAGCGGCCGAGTCCTGGAATCGCGAAGATCTTTTCGACGACGAAGCTGCCTGTGAAGACAGCCGCGATAAGGGGACCTAGGACGGTTACGACGGGGATAAGGATGTTACGCAGGGCATGTCGGAAAATGACGAGGCGCTCAGACAATCCCTTGGCGCGTGCAGTGGTAATGTACTCCTGACGCAGCACCTCAAGCATCGAGGACCGGACCAAGCGCGCAATGAAAGCTATTGGATACCCCGCCAGGGTAAACGCAGGCAGGATGACCTGCTTCACGCTGCCCCAGCCAGCAGCCGGCACAAGGTGAAGCCCCAGGGCAAAGACCAGCATCAGGAGTACGGCCATGATGAAGTTGGGAACGGAGACTCCCAGCAGAGCCAGGAACATGACGAAGTTGTCCTGCCACCCGTTCTGCCGCAGGGCTCCCCAGATGCCTAGCGGGATGCCAATGAGCACAGCCAAAGCGACAGCCACGGCACCCAGCGTTGCCGAGACGGGAAACCCATCAGCGATGATGCTGTTGACGGTACGATTCTTGTACTTGAAGCTGGGACCGAGGTCCCCATGCAGCAAGTTCCCGATGTAGCTCAAGTACTGCTTCCACAGTGGCTGATCCATGTGATACCGCGCCTCGAGGTTCTTGACGACTGCCGCAGGGAGTGCCTTTTCGCGGGAGAACGGACCAGACGGCAGGAACCGCATGAGGAAGAACGTGGCCGAAGCAACAATCAAGACCACAAGGATCATCGACAGAAGACGACGTATGAAGTATTTCAGCATAGTTCCTCCGATAAACACTCGAGGTGGCCCACATGTTGCCGTGGACCACCTCGCAGGATTACGACTAGGAAAGAGAAACCGCCATCGACTCTGCTAACCGGATATGGTGACGTTCTTCCAGTCTACAAAACCGAGGGTTGAGAGGACAAGCCCCTTGACCTTGGACTTCAGAAGAATCGGGTGCGTGTAGTAATAGATAGGGGCAATCGGGTAGTCAGTCATCAGGATCTTCTCGGCATCATGCATGTACTGCATGCGAACCTTGGGATCGCTCGTGGACTTGGCTTTTGCGATGTCCATATCGTACTGTTTGCTGCTCCAGCCAGTATCGTTGTTGCCGCCACCGGTAACCCACATGTCCATGAAGGTATTGGCATCAACGTAGTCGCCGATCCATCCTCGACGGGCAACCTGATAATTCAGGTTGGTCAGGTCATCCAGGTATACACCCCATTCCTCGTTCCTGAGCGTGCAGTTGATCCCCAGATTCGTCTTCCACATCTGCTGGATCGCCTCAGCAATGGATTTGTGCCGGCTCGAGTTGTTGTAGAGGATCGTGAACGACGGGAAGCCCTTGCCGTTGGGATAGCCGGCCGCAGCAAGCAGAGCCTTGGCCGTCGCAATATCGTTGTCCTTGTAGAACGTCACGGGGCCTGACGTCCGGAACTCGGTTGTCGACGTCGCATCGGGAATGCCGTACGGAACATAGGCAAGAGCGGGAAGCTCTCCGCCGCGCGTGATGTTGTTGACGATGGCGCTGCGGTTGATGGCAAGCGTCAGGGCCTTGCGGACACGAACATCATTGAAGGGCTTCTTGGTCACGTTGAAGCTGTAGTAGTAGGTGCCCAGGTATGGCATGATCTTGCAGTCGCCGGACTTTACCAGGCCGGGCAGCTCGGCAAGCGGGACGATGTCAGAGGCATCAAGGGCGCCACTCTGATACTGAGACAGGGCCGTTGACTCGTCGTCGATCATGTAGTAGGTGAGCTTGTCGGGCTTCACGTTGGCTTTGTCCCAATACGTGGGGTTCTTGATGAACTCCATCTTCTCGTTGTGGCTCCACTTGACCGCTTTGAACGGTCCGTTGGTGATGTAGGACTTCAGATCATCCGAGGTCCAGTTCGCGTTCTTGGAAACGACAGCCTTGCAGACCGGCATGAGCGTCGGAAACGCGCACAGGCTGAGAAAGTAAGGAGTAGGTGAGGCAAGATAGACCTTCAGTGTCTTGGCATTCAGGGCTTTGACGCCGACGTTCTTGCTCGGGTCAATTTGCTTGCTCATGTTCGGGACGGGAACATCCTTGTCCCCTTCCTTCTTTGTAAGTGGGTTGCCCTTCGCGTCAACAGCCTGAGCATAGTACTTGCCGTCGACATTGATGGATTTGTTGAACGCTTCGCCGCCATAGACGTAGTAGAGCTGGTAGGCGTATTCGGCAGCGGTCTCGGGCTGGAGGGCACGCTTCCATGCATACTCGAAATCATAGGCAGTGACCGGCGTTCCATTCGTCCAGAAGGAGTCGCGGAGCGTGAAGATATATGTCTTCTTGTCCGCCGAGATGGTCCAGCTCTTGGCAACAGCCGGTATCGGGTTGTTGTTCTTGTCCAGTCGTGTCAAGCCTTCGAAGACCTGCAAGATGGTGTTGGCCTCAGGTATGCCAGTGGACAGTGCGGGGTCAATGGTCTGCGGTTCGGCTCCGTTGTTCCATCTGATCTCTATGGTCGCAGCGGCCGCAGTTCGCACGCCTGCCATAGTGCCAAAGAGTAATGCAGTGACAAGTAGCAGCGATAGAACCTTCCTCATCTTTGTTCCTCCCCTTTCCAAGATTGTGTCGCTTCGGACAGCTTTCGAAGAGTGCACCGTCCAAGCCAACTGGCTACAATGCTAGCTCGTCACCAAAAAAAGAAAAGAGGCCCTCGATTGCCGCTTCAGAACCGGCCAAGAGGCGGTCAGTACCACGTCTAATCAAAAAGCCGGGCCTCGTTTCGAGGCCCGGCTGCACGGCAAAGTATATGGGAAGTCGAGGATCGCCCTACTTGCCCTTAGCTGGAGTGCCTGGCGAAACTGGAGGCTGGACAAACAACTCTTTGATGGAGCCCAGGCTTCCCATGAGCGCACTGCTCTCATAGGGCAGGAAGACCTTGTTCGAGGGGTTGGCGCTGATAGCTTCAAGTGTCTCCATGTACTTGAGCGCCAGCACATCGTTGGAGGCGCCACCTTCGTGGATGCCGTTGAAATACGCGATCGTTGCTTCCTTGCGGGCGTTGGCGACTGTAATAAGCGCCTGCGCTTCGCCTTCTGCAATCAGAATCTTCTGTTGCCGATCACCCTCTGCACGAAGAATTGCTGCCTGCTTCTCACCCTCTGCCTTATTAATCTCAGCTTCCTTGAAGCCCTCAGCATCAAGAATGACGGCACGCTTGCTGCGCTCAGCCTTCATCTGCCGGGTCATGGCCTCAAGAATCTCGGCCGGCGGATTGACAGCCTTGATTTCCGCGCGCGTGACCTTGACACCCCACGGATCGGTTGCCACGTCAACGATCTGTGTCAGCTCGTTGTTGACGTTCTCACGCGATACCAGCAGCTCATCGAGGTTCAGGCTGCCGGCAATGTTGCGAATCGACGTCATGGTGAGCTTAAGAATGGCTTCGTTCAGGTTTCGGACTTCGTAGACAGACTTCACCGGGTCCGTAATGTAGTAGTACAGGACAATGTCGATGCTTGTGGGGACGTTGTCCTTGGTGATGACAGGCTGGGGCGGGTAGTCCCATGCCTGCTCACGCAGGTCAACCGTAGCTCGCACGCTGTCGATAATGGGAATCAGGAAGTGAAGGCCTGGCTTGAGTTCGCGGCTGAACTTGCCGAGGCGCTCGACAATGACTGCCGTACTCTGACGAACAATGACGATGTACCGCAGTGCAAAGATAACGACAACAACAATGGCGACGAGCCACCAGAAAATCGCCCATGGAAACGTGCTTGGCATATGTACCTCCTACTCCTTTCGGACCGTCAGGGTCACGCCTTCTATCGACAGGACGACCACTCGTTCGCCGACTGCAGCGGTCGCGGCCTCGTCGTCCAGAACTGCTCTCCAGGTAGTACCTTTGAGGGCTACGCGGCCTGCTTCTCCTGCCGGAATAGCCATCACTACGGTTGCTGTCTTGCCAATAATGTCGTCCACGTTCGTTCTCATGCCAGGGCCACCTCTCAGCAGGCGCAGATTGACAGCGCGCCCGACGAACGCTATGAGTGCAAACGATGCCAGGAAGAACACGACGAACTGCACCGACGTATTGAACCCGGCCCAACCAAACAGCAGAGCGACCA
>Ga0116171_10003607_pt1 | contig 14250 bp, 9 predicted proteins | sample AD_JPNHW2_MetaG_FD_89798 | JGI IMG/M metagenome (GOLD analysis project Ga0116171, IMG submission 89798) | Active sludge microbial communities of municipal wastewater-treating anaerobic digesters from Japan - AD_JPNHW2_MetaG | ecosystem: Engineered > Bioreactor > Anaerobic > Digestate | place...
ACATTCTGCGTGTCGGCGTACATGCCCCATCCACCACGGATGACGGTCTTGGGGTTCAACGAGTAGACGGCGCCAAACTTGGGCAGCATCCACTTGACGCCTTTGTTCGTTGTGTTGAAGCCATCCGTGCCGAGATAACGGGTGATGCCGGTCGCTTTGAATGAGCTCGCCGCCAGATCCGATAACGGGTTGGCAGCGTAGGCAGCTTCGACCATCGAGGTAATCGGGCTGGCCTCATTGAAGATGGGCGCTGCGATGCCGCGGTTAAACCGCTCGTCGATGCCGCCCTCGAACTCATAGCGCAGGCCGAGCGACAGGCGCAGTTTGTTGGTGACGCGCCAGTCATCCTGGAAGTAGAATGCACGGCGCGGCATCCTCCAATACGCGGAGTCGTTGTAGTCGATGGAGATGTTGGTTTGGCCGGGTTCGGCGCTCGGCAGACCCATAAGGAATGCCGCCCACTCGTGTACGTGGTTGTCCGTCGCCAGAGTGTCTGTATTCGAAGACCGGGTCCAATCTCTACGAAACCGGAAGAACCCGGTAGAACTGCCGGGCCCTGAAGACGCGTAGAGGTTGCGCCGCTCCTGCCAGCCGTACTTGAACGAGTGGCTACCCATGATGGTCGTCATCGCGGCGCGGTATTCATAGGTGTTCGATTTGTCGGTGATGGCGGGGTAACTGCCGCCGAAGTCGGTGATCTTGTCGAAATCGAGGCGCGGCAATTGCGTGTTTGCCCCGGCTCGCTCGTCGATGTAGGCCGGCAGTCCGACCTGGGCAGCAGTCACTTGAGTACGAGTGGCATTGCGCGCTCCCTCCTCGAACCGGGAGATGCCGAAGCCGGCGTCCAGGATATTCGAGGAATTGATCGTCCAGATGTAGCCGATGTTGCCGCCCTTGTTGATTCGGGTCAGGCCGTTGGAGTGCAGGCCGCGGGCGGTCTCGTATGTGAAGTCGTACTCGTCGGCGAGCCGGTCGTTCCACTGCCACCGGACGTTCACGCGATGGTTCTGGGTCACGGCCCAGTCGTAGCGGTTGACGATGGCGTTGAACTTCTCGTCCTTGGGCATGGCCGAGGCAAAGTAGTTGCGCAACAAATCGGGCGATACTTTGCCGGAGATGTTATTCGGCGTCGGATACAGCTTCGAGTAATAGGCGGCCGTCGGGTTGAGGACCGGCACGCCCTTGTTGCCTGGAAATGGCGTGCGGACAACGGTGGAGCCCTGGAGTGTGGCCGAGCGTGGATCGTAGATTGTGTAGAGAGTCGCGCCGTTGGGAACCGTCAGGAAGTAGGAGAAGTCGCCCTGCTTCATCGCATCGGTGGGAACGGTGACGTCCGTGCTGGAAGTGGTCTCGGCCTTGGACTGCCTAATGCCGTTCCATGTGAAGGTCCAGAAGAGCTTGTCCTTCAGGTTGAGAATCTTCGGGATGAAGACCGGGCCTGACGCGGTCATGCTGTAGTTGTTCGACCGGCCGGTGGCCTGCTTCTGTCTGTCGGAGGGGATGGTCCCGGAGCGGACTCCGGCGTCGAAAGGCTCACGGGTGAAGAACGGGGTGGCATTCCAGCGCTGCTGCCAGTGCTGGTCGAAGAGTGCGCCATGGAAAGCGTTGGTGCCAGACCGGGAACTGACGTTGATGGCCGCGCCGGAGGTGAAGCCCTGGCTGGCATCGAAGTTCGAGGTTTCGAGCTTGAACTCGCCGACCGAATCAGAAGGAGGCGTGAAACCGACGCGCCTGCCGGTGCCGGTGACGGTCATACCGTCAATGGTGTACTCATTCTGTCCAACGCCGCCGGCGGTGTTGAACGCCGAGGTGCCACCGTTATCGAACGGGCGCCGATATTCGGGCTGGCCGGTCCACTGCATGCCGGGAGCGAGCGCAGTGAGGGCAAACGGATTTGTGTCGGAGAACGGCAGATTGAGGATCTGGCGGTTGTCGAGGACGCGACCGCCGCTGGCGCTGGTGGTCTCTAGAAGCGGAGCCTCGCCTGTGACTTCCACAGTTTCAGCGACTCCGCCGATTTCCAGCGCGACATCGATTTCAATTCGGGCCGAGACGTTCAGGGTGATGCCCGAACGAATCACCTTCTTGAAGCCTTGTGCCTCCACGCCGACCGTGTATGTGGACGGCTCCAGCAGGTTGGCTTCGTAATAGCCTGTATCGTTGGTTACGAGCCGGCGCACCGAGTTGGTGGCCGTGTTGGTGACGGTGACGGCCGCGTTGGGCACGATGGCCCCTGTTGGATCCGTTACGCGCCCCTGAATGCTGCCGCGAGCCTCCTGTGCGTACAACGAAGCGGAGGCCAGAGCCAGGGCGAAAAGCAATGTAAGCAGATTCTTCACGGAATACCTCTTACCTTCCCAAAGCTGGATGCCCAGATGACTGGGCTACAGAGAATCTAACCACCTTGGTTAAGGAAGGTCAAGGGCTACTTGTGCCTTTGATAGCCCCCGATGCGACTATCGGCTGAGTAGGACAGAGAGTTCCGTCGAGTGAAGCCGGCAAATTGCGGCAAGCGCAGCGCTCGCGCCGGACCCGAGCCTCACTGCGGCGTCTGTTGGGTGGGGTTCTGCGTGTGATATAACAGTCGCTTATCAGACCGCCAAAGGAGGCTTCCCGGCATGAAAAAATCATTCCACGGCTGGTGGATTGTGTTCGCCTCGGTGATCACGTTCGGCCTGTCCACGGGTTTGCCCTATTACAACATCAGCTTCTTTTACGATTACTTCCAAAGACAGTACAACTGGACGCGGGAAGAGATCACTCTCGGCTTCCCCTTGGCCGCCCTCCTGGCCATTTGGGTGGGACCGATCTTCATCGCGCGGTTCAGCCCGCGCAAGCTGATCATCGCCGGTACGGGGCTTACTTTCCTGGCGTTGGCAGGCTTCGGCAAGATGTCGGGGGTGCTCTGGGTTTACTACGCGCTTTGGGTACTGTACACGATCGGCTACTTCTTCTCAGGTCCGCCGCCGCACCAGATCATCGTTTCGCAATGGTTCAGGCGCAACCGCGGCAAAGCGATGGGCATTGTCTACGTTGGCGTTGGCGTGATTGGCTCGTTGGGCTCCTACATCGTCAAACCGCTGACGGAGAAGTTCGGCTTCCAGACAGCGCTGGTAATCCTGGGTTTCATGATGTTCCTGGCCTGGCCGCTGGCGATGTTCGTATTGAAGGACAAGCCTTCCGATGTTGGCCAGAATCCGGACGGTGACGAAACGCCGCCGGCCGAGACCAAGGTGGTGTCGAAGACCTTTAAGGAACTGAGCCGGAGCTACTCGTTCTGGCTGCTCCTGATCGGCAGCATATGCTCGATCGGCTCGATCGGCGCGGTGAATTTCCACATGAAGTTTGTCTTCCTCGACGAAGGCTTCACGCAGGGAGCGCAGGTGGACGGCGCGTGGCGGACAGCGTCGATTCTGATTCTGTGGTCGTCGATCGGCGGAAGACTGTCTATCGGCTACTTCGCCGACAAGTTCCCGAAGAAGTGGGTGATGTTCACTTCCTACTTCATCACCGCCATCACGATCCCGCTGCTGCTGAATGTGAATCCGGGATCGACATTCTACCTGTACGCCTTCGCGATCCTGTTCGGCTTCGGCATGGGCGCGGATTACATGATGATTCCGCTGATGGCCGCGGACCAGTTTGGCGTCAATTCGCTGGCGCGCGCCATGGCGGTGATCCTGCCGGTGAACACAATCGGCCAGACGTGGTTCCCCTACTTCGTTTCCGTGCTCAGACGCGAATTGACCAACTACAATGCGGCCATGACGGTGGTGCTGTGCGTGGCGCTGATAGGCGCAGTGGCAATTATGCTGCTGCCAAAGCGCAAAAATGCCTGAGTGCCAGCCCAGATTGCCGAAGCGCCGGTTATGGATGGAGAACCCCAATGATCATTGCAGACTTGAGTGAAATTGCCGGACGAGTCTATCCGGCCCGAAGAAGGACCCAGAATGTCGTTGGTGGAGTGTCGCCGATCCAGTGCAAGAACTTTGCCATCGGCAACGTCACCCTGGAGCCCAACGGCGGCCAGGTGCCCTGGCACAATCAGGAACAGGAAGAGGTCTACATCATCATCGAGGGCACATGCGAAATGTGCCTCGGCGAGGAACGTCAGATACTGAAGACCGGTCAGGCGGCTTATATCACGCCCGGCGTCTTTCACCAGTTGACGAACGTCGGCGATACACCGGCTCGGATGATGTACTGCTACGGTCCGGCCGGCGACGTCGCTCACTGGAGGCAGGAGCTTTCAGGCACGCTGCCCAAGGCGGGTGTCGAGGCGCCGCCATTGCCCGCTGGCGCCCAACCGCAGTGCACGAAGAAACCAGAGGAGTAAGCCGATGAGCGAAGCGACAATCCACAAGATCGGCGTGATCATGAACGGCGTCACGGGACGCATGGGCACAAATCAGCACCTGATGCGGTCCATCGTTGCGATCCGGCAGCAGGGCGGCGTCAAAGTGAGTCCCACCGAATTCATCATGCCCGAACCCGTGCTGATCGGTCGAAATGCCGTCAAACTGGCAGCGCTGTCGGCGCAGGCGGGTGGTGTGCCGTATAGCACCAATCTCGACGAAGTCCTGGCCGACCCGAAATACTCGATCTACTTTGACTCGCAGACGACCGACCGCCGCGTCCCCGACACGTCCAAAGCAATCGACGCAGGCAAGCATGTCTACTGCGAGAAGCCGACATCAGATTCTCTCGCCGGCGCGCTTGGATTGTATAAGAAAGCCAAGGCTGCCGGGGTTAAGCATGGCGTGGTGCAGGACAAGCTCTGGCTGCCCGGCATGTTGAAGCTAAAGCTGCTCAAGGAGACTGGCTTTTTCGGCGAGATCATGTCGGTTCGCGGCGAATTTGGCTACTGGGTTTTTGAGGGCGACTCGGTCACGCCGCAGCGCCCAAGCTGGAACTACCGCAAGGCGGACGGCGGCGGCATCATTCTTGACATGCTTTGCCACTGGCGGTATGTCCTCGATAACGTGTTCGGAAACGTCGAAGCGGTCTCCTGCTTGGGCGCCACTCACATCAAAAGGCGATGGGACGAGGCGGGCCAACCCTATGACTGCACTGCTGACGATTCCGCCTACGCGACGTTTCAGCTTGCTGGCGGCGTTGTCGCCCATTTCAACTCGTCCTGGTGTGTCCGCGTCAGGCGCGACGATTTATTGACGGTTCAGGTGGACGGCACCCGCGGGTCGGCCGTCGCCGGACTGCGCCATTGCTGGATTCAACCCTATGGCGGTACACCAAAGCCTGTCTGGAATCCTGATGTCGACAGCCCGTTGAATTACCACGATGGCTGGCAGAAGATGCCGAACCAGGAGAACTACGACAACGCGTTCAAACGCGAGTGGGAGTTGTTCCTGCTTCACGTGGTGAAGGACACGCCGTTCCAGTGGTCGCTGCTCGAGGGCGCCAAGGGTGTGCAACTCGCCGAACTTGGGCTTGACTCCTGGGCAAAGAAGGCGTGGGTGAACGTGCCCCACCTGGAAGCTTGACGGTTCCGGGGAGTCTCGGCAGGATTAGGAATCCCGCAAGGCCTCACCGGGATCGACTCTCGATGCCCTGAGCGCGGGTGTGAGAATCGCCGCCGCCGAAACCAGCGCCAGTAGGACTCCAACCATGGCGAGGGTAACCCCGTCCAAAGGGTCGACCCCATAGAGCATGGACTCCATCGTGCGCGTGGCCATTGGCGAACAAGCCAGTCCGATCGCCAGGCCCAACAGGGCCAGGAGGAGTCCGTCGCGAAAGACAAGCCGGATCAGATCGGTTCTTGTGGCTCCCAAAGCCGCCCTGATGCCGAACTCCCGCGTCCTTTGGGCAACCGATACCGACAGTACGCCGTAGAGGCCAACCGAGGATAATGCCAGCGCGAGCACGGCAAAAATGCTCAGCAGTGCCATCGCCAGTTTCTTCTGCGCCAGATAGATGTCCAGAAGGCGGCCCAGCGGCTGGAGTCTGTCGATGGGCGTTTCCGGATCGGCTGCATAGAAGGCCTGCCGCACACTGTTCATCATGCTCTCGGGCGCGGAATCGGTCCGGATAGCAAAGGCCAGAAAAGGCCACGGGAGTTGGGCGTGCGGCTGATAGATGGCATCGCGGGGAGGTTCATCCAACTGCAGATGCTTCACGTCGTCCACCACGCCCACCACTTCTACCCGGAACTCATGCTTGGCGACTTTCATCCGCAGATGCTGGCCGACAGCATCTCGTCCGGCGAACCATGTCCGCTCCATTGCTCTGCTAATCAACACAACTGGGGGGGCAGTCAGGTCGTCGTTCGGCAGGAATTTCCGGCCCTTCACAATGGGGATGCGAAGTGCGTCGAAATAACCCGGCGAGACGGCGTTGTATGTCGCGCTCAGCTTTTCACCATCGAGGTCGGGCCGTCCTTCGATGGCGAATTGAGCGATCCAGTTCACTTGCATGAACGGAAGCGACGTAGTGACCCCGGCAGCGCGCGCGCCAGGCAGCGCTTCGAGCTTCGCTAACACATCGCGGACATAAGTGGCTCGCATTTCAGGGGTAGGGTACTTCACATCGGGCAATGTGGCGCGGCAGGTTATCACTCCGCTGGAACTGAAGCCCGGATCGATTGCAGTCAGTCCAGTGATGGTCCTGACCAGCAGCCCTGCGGCAACGAGCAGAATTGCCGAGAGCGCCACTTCCGAGATGACCAGTACAGATCGCGAAACGGACCGCGTTGTACCAGCGGTGCCGCCACGGGCCTCCTCGCGCAATGAGTCGGCCAGATTCAGCCGAACGGCCCGCCAGGACGGGAGGCACCCGAACACCAGGCCCGCGGAAAGCGCGAGCAGTATGGCGAACAGCATCGCCTGCCAATCGAACTTCGCGTTCTCCAAACGGGGGAGAGAAAGCAGAGACCAATCCCTAACGAATCCGAAGGCCTGCCAGCCCAGCACAGCCCCGACCGCGCCGCCAGCCAGCGACAACACCAGGCTCTCCGCCAGCAACTGGCGGAAGACCCGCCACGGGTTTGCTCCCAGGGCTGATCGCAGGGCGATCTCCTTGCGGCGAGCGCCGAACCGCACTAGCATCAGGTTCACCAGGTTGAAGCAGGCGATGAGAAACAGCAAGCCCACCGCAGCGAAGAGCACTAACAGCGGCTGGCCAAACGGACCGGTCAACTCCTGATGCGCAGGCGTGAGGAAGGTGGTCCAACCCCCATCGGTCGCAGGGTGCTCCTGGCCCAGGGCCCGGCAGATAGAGTCCAACTCGGCCTGCGCCCGTTGCGGCGAAGTCCCAGGCGCAAGGCGCCCCATCACGCTGAGATATCGAGCTTCCCGCGTCGCCAACTCCTGTGGCGAGAATGCAGCTGGAATATACATGTCGGGGGCACGGGGCTCGCCGGGCAGTTCCGCGACGACGCCGACAATCTCATGTTGCTCCTTGTCCAGAAACATGAGTCTGCCCACGACATCGCGGGCGGCGCCCATCCGAGTCCGCCAGAACTTCTCGGAGAGAATCACCACATTGCCTCGGCCGAACACACCCTCCTCCTGCGAGAAGTCGCGTCCCAGCAACGGTTGTTTCCCGAGCATACGCAGGTAGTTCGTCGTCACTAGCCTGGTCATCACGCGCAACGGAGGACCGTCGCCGGTCCAACTCGCTGCGTAGTTGCGAAAGGCGGCCAGACGTGAAAACGATTTGATCCGAGAAGCGAAATCCTGATACTCCGGCGCGGAGAAACTTGCCTGAGGCATCCGGCGCTCAGGACTGCTTCTCCACACATAGTGCAACTGGGCCGATTCAGGATAGGGCAGCGGCTGGAACAGAACGTGGTTCACGAGGCTGAAAACCGCCGCGTTGGCTCCAACCCCGACCGCCAGCACAGCGATGACGGAGAGGGTGAATGCCGGCTGGCGGATCATCAATCGGATGGCGTGTCGAATATCCTGAAAAACCACTTTGGAATATCCAGAATCCACATACTATCGCCGCGAGCCTTATCAAATCAACAGACGGAATCAAATTGGCAGGGTGAGTGTCGCCCGGCAACCCGGTTCGCCCGCCCGGTTGGCGAGCGCCAGAGTCCCGCCATGGGCTTCGGCAATCTGCCTTGACAGAATCAACCCTATTCCTGAGCCGCCTGGTTTTGTAGTGAAAAAGGGGACGAACAGGTTGCTGGGATTTGCCACGCCTGGACCCGAATCCGTCACAATGATGAGGATCTTCCCAGATTCCACCGACCACCCCACTTCCACCTGAGCGCCGGAATCCAGAGACGCCTCCACTGCGTTGTTGATCAGGTTGATGAGAACTTGCTCCACCTGGTCGGCGTCGGCTCGGATCTTGGTGGTGGGCCCAGGGCAAATGGTCACATCCAATCTTCGTTCCAACGCCACGGCCCGCCGCACAATAGTTTCGACGTCGACTTCCGCCAACCGCGGGCGAGGAAGTTTCGCCAGCCTCGAATATGCGCCGATGAAACGGCCGAGAGCATCAGAACGCGACTCAATGACCGCCAACCCAGCCAGCATGTCGTCCCGATCGCCACTGGCCGACTGGAGTCGCGTAGCCAACCCCCTTAGGCTTCCGGCCAGCGACTTGATTGGGGTGAGCGAGTTGTTCAACTCATGGCCAAGCACTCGAACCAGCCGTTGCCACGCTTGTGACTCCTCTTCCCTCAGCGCTTGCGTCAGGTCGGACACGACCAGCAGCGTGTGGGGCAAGCCGCTTTCGCGGAAGAGCCCGCGGCGCACGCCCCAACGGCCTGACGCCCCAGGAAACGCATGCGCCACCGTCTTGCGTTCCTCTCCCAGAAGCAGGTTGGCCAGCCCCAACTCAGTTGCGTTTTGGCCCAACAACTCACCCGCCGCCCGGTCCAGCAATCTCGCCCCGGCCCGGTTGACAAGTTTGAGCTTGCCGCCACCGTCGAAAGTGAACAGCGCCACGTCAATCTCTTCCATCACTTTCATCAGAAGAGCGGTGGCCTCCACGGCGCCCAACCGCTGATCGCGCAACGTCCCCGCCATCGCGTTTGCTTGGATCATCACTTCGCCGAGAGCGCTACCCTGGTCGCCGCCGCGGCCGCGAATCGAATAATCGCCTTCGCGCATCGCTTCCAATAGGTTTGACAGAGTCCTCAGCGGCGAGATAACCCTCTCTCGAACAGACCATGCCAGGACCCACCAGCAAAGGAAAAGAAACGTGCCCGCCGTCCACTGGACTTTGGGCTCGTATCCACCTGCCGACAACAGGTAAATCGCCCCAGCCACCGCGGGAGCACCAGAGGTGAGGCAGTAGATCCAGACTCGGTTCTCATGCGCGCTCGCCCACCGCAACGCTGACCGGCCAAGCTTCATATCTGGTATCGCTGCAGTCTCCTATATAGAGCGCTCCGGCTCAGTCCCAGTGCATCCGCGGCATGACTGACATTGCCTCCATGGCGCGCCAACGCCTTCCTGATCAGCAGCTCCTCCACCTCTTCCAGGCTCATCTCCTCAAGTTTCCCCATTGAAGCTGATGGTGCGCGCAAAGCGAGGTCGGCAGGCTGGATCAGGTCACCCTTTGCCATTAAGACGGCCCGCTCGATCACATGCATTAGTTCACGGACGTTGCCTGGCCAAGTGTGGCTCGCGAGTGCGCTCAATGCAGCAGGATCAAATCGGCGTACCGTCTTGCGGTAGCGCACAGCCATCGCTGCCAAGTGGGCGCTTGCGAGCAGCGGAATATCCTCGCCCCGCTCCCGTAGCGGCGGCAGGTGGATCTCCACCGTATTGAGCCGGTAGAGCAGATCCTGGCGGAATCGTCCTTCGGCCGACTCGGCATGGAGGTTGGCGTTGGTCGCCGACACCACGCGGACGTCGGCGCGCCGAGTCTTCGAAGAACCGACACGCTCCATCTCCCCCGTCTCCAAAACGCGGAGCAACTTGGATTGCAGAGCAAACGGCAGATTGGCAATCTCATCCAGGAAGAGGGTTCCGCCCTCGGCCAATTCGAACCGTCCAACACGATCGGTCTTGGCGTCGGTAAATGCACCTTTCACATGCCCGAAGAGTTCACTTTCAAACACCCCCTCGGCCAATCCACCCATGTTCACTGTCACCATCGGCTGCGAGGAACGATTGGAAATGGCGTGAAGGGTCCGGGCGACCACCTCCTTCCCCGTGCCCGGCTCACCTGTAATGAGGACGTTGGCATCCGACGGGCCAATGCGCTCGATCATCGACAGCACAGGCTGCATGGAGGCCGATTCGGCGATCATCACAGGACGTTTGTCGCCGGTCAGGATCCGGTTCTGGGCCTCCAATCGCGCTCCCCGGCGCAGTGCGGCGGCCAGGCTTGCTTGGGTTCGAATGGTTGTCAGAAGCCGCGCGTTGTCCCAGGGTTTCTGTACAAAATCCTTGGCGCCCCGGCGCATCGCCTCAACCGCAAGGTCGACGGTCCCCCAGGCGGTCATCACCACGACAGGCAGCATCGGATCAGCGGCCAAGGCCCGCGCGAGAAGATCGAGACCCTCGTCGCCCGATGTTGTGTCACGAGTGTAATTCAGGTCAATAAGCAGGACGTCGTATTCACGCTTATCGAGCGCTGACAGCACGGCAGTCGGCGAGCTGACCTGATCCACGGCGAAGCCCTCCGCTTTGAGGAGGAGCCGGAGAGCGGTGAGAATGTCCTCCTGATCATCGGCTATCAGAATTCTGGCGAGTCTAGCGTCCATGGTGGGCTCGTGTTTCCCGCAGAAGTGCCATTTTGTCACCTCACACGCCGGAAAGCGAATGACCCACGGGGCTCGGAGGAGGGAAATGAGGCGACTTTGGTTGTGTCAGCCGCAATTGGCCAGCATCAGCTTGGATGGCCCTTGACTACCCTCCAACCGCTTGCGAAGTCGCTCCATCTTCCCATCCAACCGCTCAATCAGCCGGTCACGCCTGCGGTCAAATTCCTTAATCCATTCTTCAGGCACTTGCTGGCCTCCGGCATGCGACGCAGCCGCCACCAGCGTTTGCGTCCACGGCTCATCGAACAAACGGAGTTGCACCCAACCGCCGAACAGAACGCCGACCAGCACGAGACAGAGCGCCGCGCCCAGTACCGTGCCCCTCATGGCGTCACCGCCGCGTTCTCCTCCACAATCCGCCCATCGAACATATGCACGGCTCTGTCGGCCAACTCGGCGTAACGCGGATCATGTGTCACCATGCAGATTGTTGCGCCCGCCTTGTGGAGCTCGCTCAATAATGACATCACGGACTGGCCGTTGGCCGAATCCAGGTTACCCGTCGGTTCGTCTGCTAACAGGATCGACGGGCTACCCACTAGCGCCCGCGCAACTGCGACCCGCTGCTGCTGGCCACCAGACAACTGGGCGGGATAGTGTTTCACTCGATGCGACATCGCCACGCGTTCCAACGCCTCATGAACCCGCTTCTTTCTCTCGCCCGATCCCATGCCCCGATAGGTGAGAGGCAATTCAACGTTTTCATACACTGTCAAGTCGCCGATCAGGTTAAACGCCTGAAAAATGAAGCCGATCTCGCGGTTGCGGATGCGAGCCCGCTCGGCCAGGTTGAGGCCCTGAACAGCCTCCCCGTTTAAAGTATAGTTGCCGCCCGATGGTGAATCGAGAAGGCCCAGAATTGCCAACAGTGTCGATTTGCCGCAGCCCGACGGCCCGGCGATTGAAACATATTCGCCCTTGCGGATCTCCAGATGAATGCCCGACAGCGCGTGGGTCTCCACGTCCTCGGTCACAAATACTTTCGTCACGCCATCCAATTTGATCAGTGCCTGGTCCTGCATCGACTCGAATCCTTTTCCTTCGCTCTACTTATTAGTTCAGCCGCAAACGGTCATGGCTGTCCCATGCCGTCATATCCGAGAGAACAACCTTGTCTCCGAGCTTCAACCCGTCGACGATCTCCACCGTCTGCACACTCACCCGCCCCACCTTAACCTGCACGCGGACCGCTTCTGTCTCATTAGACGACAGCTTGAACAGGCTGATGACGCTGTTCGGTTGCCCCGAGACAGGCCGCTGAACGTAGAGCACGTCGGTCAGCCGCTCCTGTTCAATCACCCCATCGACACTCAGATCGGGTCGCGCTCCGGCAGGCAGGGCCCCCTGAAGCTTGATGTCAACCGTGACATTTCCATTCACAGCAGCCGGGTCAATTCGCGCCACGACGCCCTTGATCACTCCGTTGTGCGTATCCACTTCGGCCGCTTGGCCCAAGGCGACATCCTTGGCCTGAGTCTCGGGCACCCGAATTTCGGCCTTCAATTTTGAAGGCTGAGCGACTTTGGCCAGAATGGTGCCCGGCGTCACCCGTTGTCCCACTTCCACAGGCATCTGTTGCAGTACGCCTTCCGTGCCGGCCCGGACAGTGAGTTCGCTCACCTGCTTGCGCTTCAGGTCGTAGGCTGCCCGGAGTTTTTCAATCTGGACCCGCTGTGCGTCCAACTGCGCCTGCGCTGATGCGGCGCTGATTTCTAAGCGCTTCAGGTCGATGTCGTATCGCTTGGCGAGTTCATCAGCCGTCGCCTTGCTCAACCTGACAGTCAGATCCGGGGTCAGGCCTTCCTTTTGGAGTGCGGCGTCGCGCTCCCACTTCAGTTTCGCTTGAACGTACTCGCTTTCCACTCGGGCTACCGATGCTCGCAAGTCCAACTTCGCCGTCTCCAACTTGACGCGTAGATCCGCCATGTTCGCTTCCGCCGCCTTGATCTGCCACTTCAGGTCCTCGGCCGACAGGACCAGATCTGGGTTGCTTAGGACAAGGACGACTGTCTGAGGCGTAACCCGGGCTCCAGGGCGGATGGCCACGCGGTCGACCCGCCCCTCAGTGACCGCCGGGATCCAGAGGATCTCCTCCGGCACGAGAGTGCCCAATCCACGAACCTGCCGGATCATTGAGCCGCGCTTGACGGAGTCAAACCACAGAGTCGATTTCTCAACCGACGGTGCGGCCGGCTTCAGTTTCGACAATCCCCACGTGATCAGTGGAATCAGGCTCAATAGAACGATGCCGATCACCGTCCGGCGGATGATCCGTTTCTTCCTGGCGCCTTCTCTTGGTACGTCCATGCGTTTGATCCGCCGTGAAATGTGCAATCACCGGCCCAAAGGACACGGGCGTGCCATCTAACCGATTATCAGTAGTTTAGCCGCACAGTCAAGGTCGCGTGGCAATGAGGTTGTGTCCGGTATTGGGACGTGCTGTGACCGGAAGCGGCTGTCCGTGTCCGTTAGAACAGCCGTTCTTCGAAGGGCCGGTCACTGAGCGGCCCCAACGACTCCGTTGATCCGAATAATGGTTCGACCTCTTCGGCCGGCAGCGGACAGCCAAATAGAAAGCCTTGCATGCGATCGCAGCGCGCCGCGCGGACCATCTCCAGTTCGCTCTGCGTCTCGACGCCTTCGGCTACCACTTTCATGCCCCGCTGGTGGGCCAGCACCGTGATTGTGTGCACCAGGGGGAGGCTGCCCCCGTTCTTCGCTATCTCCCCCGTGAATGACCGGTCCACCTTGACCGTGTCCACGGGCAGGCGGTGCAGATAGGTCAGGGGAGAATACCCTACCCCAAAATCGTCTATCGCGAATGAAATGCCGTGTTCCCGCAACGCGCGCATACGAGCCGCCGACTCATCGATGTCGCGCAGCACCGCATTCTCGGTAATCTCGAATTCGAGACTGCTGCCGGCAACTCCACTCTCCTTGAGAATGGACAAGACCAGCCCGGCAAACTCCGGACAGGCGAACTGAATCGGGGACACATTCACGGCGACCCTTGGACAATCGAAACCAGATTGTCGCCAGCGGGCGATTTGCAGACAGGTGTGCCGCAGGACCCATTCACCCAGCTCCTGGATCAGACCGGACTCCTCTGCCAGCCGAATGAACACCTCCGCTTCCACAACCCCTCGTTCGGGATGACGCCACCCGGCCAATACCTCAAATCCGTCCAGCCTGCATCGGCGATCCACCTGAGGCTGAAACCGGAGTACGAGTTCGGAGCGTCGAACCGCCTGTCGCAAATCCTGGATGAGCTCGTAGCGTTCATCGAGATTCAACGGCGCGCCGGTAGGAGCCTCCACCAGCGCGTTGCCGCCCTGCCGCCTTGCGCGGGCGGCCCCTGCCGCCGCCGAGTGCAGCACCGAGCGTGCATGCTGCATTGTTTCGCCAACCAACCGGAAGCCGGCTCTGGCTGTTAAGTAGGCCAATCTGGCACCGAGTTCGATGGGACGTCGCAGATCCTCCAGCATCCCCGCTACTTGCTTGGC
>Ga0116171_10003608_pt1 | contig 14247 bp, 11 predicted proteins | sample AD_JPNHW2_MetaG_FD_89798 | JGI IMG/M metagenome (GOLD analysis project Ga0116171, IMG submission 89798) | Active sludge microbial communities of municipal wastewater-treating anaerobic digesters from Japan - AD_JPNHW2_MetaG | ecosystem: Engineered > Bioreactor > Anaerobic > Digestate | place...
CATCCCCGAGGCTGCAGCCCAGCGGGCCACCTCGTTGCCGGCATCCCCTCTCCCCACCGAGAGCAGCCCGGCGGCGCGCGGCGCCAGGGCCTCCACGGCTCGGCCCAACTGGGCTCGGGTCGCAGCTTGCGCGGCATGCCGTGTGTGGAAGTGCACCATGATCACGCCCGCCAGCAGGACGACCAGGGTGACAGTGAAGACCCTCCAGGTGATCAGGTGACGGCTCATTCCTGACTCCGAAACCGGTAGCCGGACCCGATGAGGGTCTCGATGACGCCCTCCCCCAGCTTGCGTCGCAGGGTGCGGATGTGGGCGTCCACGGTACGCGCGTCGACGGTGGTCGCGAGCCCCCACACGGCATCCAGGATCTGCTCGCGCGAGACGACTCGCCCACCCACCGAGACGAGGTGCCAGAGGACGTCGAACTCCCGCCGCGTGAGGTGAACCTGCCGGCCCTCGGCCTTGACCTCGAAGCGCGCCGGGTCCAGCGCCAGCCGGCTGTCGCGGTACAGCCCGCCCGGGGTGCCACGCTCCCACTGCACCCGCCGCACCAGGGCGCGCACCCGCGCTGCCAGCTCGCGCAGCGAGAACGGCTTGGTGACGTAGTCGTCGGCCCCGAGCTCGAGCCCGGTGACGCGGTCACCTTCGGCGGCGCGCGCCGTGAGCATGAGAATCGGCACCGCCCGAGTTGCATCCCAGCCGCGCAGCTCGCGGCACAGCGTCAGGCCGTCGGTGTCGGGAAGATTGAGGTCGAGGATCACCACGTCCGGAACCCCGAGCTCGCAGGCGGCGAGAAACGCCTTGCCGGTGGTGAAGATGAGTACCTGGAGCTCGCCGCTCCGTTCGAGGTGGCGCTTGACGAGCTGGGCGATGTCGAGGTCGTCCTCGACCACGAAAACCTGCGTGCTCATCCGAACCTCCCCGAGACGTAGGCCTCGGTTTGCGGGTCCCGGGGGTTGGCGAAAAGGTCGATGGTCGGTGCGACCTCCACCAAACGGCCGAGAAGGAAGAAGGCGGTGCGGTCCGCGACGCGGGTGGCCTGCTGCAGGTTGTGGGTGACGATGACGACCGTCAGAGACTTTCCCAGCTCGAGGACCAGCTCCTCGACCTTCCGGGTTGAGGTCGGGTCGAGCGCCGAGGCTGGCTCGTCGAAGAGCAGCACCTCGGGCTCCACCGCCAGGGCGCGGGCAATGCACAGCCGCTGCTGCTGGCCTCCGGACAGACCGCTCGCCGGGTGGTCAAGCCGGTCCTTGACCTCGTCCCACAGCGCCGCCGCGTGAAGCGCCTCCTCCACCTCCAGCTCGAGCTCGGCGCGGTCGAGGCGGCGGTGCAGCCGCAGGCCGTAGGCGACGTTGTCGAAGATCGAGGAAGGAAAGGGGTTTGATCGCTGGAAGACCATGCCGACGCGCCGGCGGATCGCCACCGGGTCGGTTTGCATCGCGTTGAGATCCTCGCCGTCGAGCAGGACCCGCCCGGAGAGGCGAAAGCCCGGCACCACGTCGTTCATGCGGTTGAGGCACCGCAGGATGGTGGACTTGCCGCACCCGGAGGGACCGATGAACGCCGTGACCCCGGTTGCCGGGATGGTCATCGACACCTCGCGCAGCGCCTGCGACGGGCCGTACCAGCAGGACAGCCTCTCGATGGCGAAGCGCACCTGCTCGCTCACTCGGCACCCTCGCGGGCGTGCCGGTGGCGGATGTCCTGGCCCTCGATGACGTACACCGCCTGCTCGGCGATGTTGGTACCCTGGTCGGCGATGCGCTCGAGCGAGGCCGCCACCAGCAGCAGCGCCAGGCAGCGCGGGATGGTAGTCGGGTCCTCCATCATGTAGGTCAGCAGCTCGCGGAAGAGCTGCTCGTAGTAGGCGTCCACCTCCTCGTCACGGCCGATCACCTGGCGCGCCAGCTCGGGGTCGCGCTTCACGAACGCCCCGAGGGCGTCGCGGACCATCGAGCGGGCGACCTCGGCCATGCGCGGCAGGATGACGAACTTCTTGAGCGGTGGCACGCGGCTGAGCTCGATCGCCTGACGGGCGACGTTGACGGCGTGGTCGGCCACGCGCTCGAGGTCCGGGGCGATCTTGACCGCCGAGAGCACCAGCCGCAGGTCGCGGGCCATCGGCTTCTCGCGGATCACCACCGCCATCACCCGTTGGTCCACCTCGAGCTCGCGGCGGTCGATGACGGCGTCGCCGTCGATCACCTGCTGCGCGAGGTCCGAGTCGCGGTGGACGAGGGCGTCAATCGCCATGTCCAACTGCTTCTCCACCTCGCCGCCCATCGCCAGCAGCAGGTGGTTGAGCTCCTCCATCTCGTGGTCCAGCAAGCGGTCCATCACGCCTCCTAGCCAAAACGCCCCGTCAGGTAGTCCTCGGTCAGTCTCTCACGGGGGTTGGTGAACATCGCCGTCGTCTCGCCCTCCTCCACCAGCGCCCCGAGATACAGGAACACGGTGCGCTGGGCGACCCGCCCCGCCTGCTGGAGGTTGTGGGTGACCAGCAGCACGGTGACCGTCTCCGCCAACGCGAGAATCGTCTCCTCGAGCCTGGCGGTGGCAATCGGGTCGAGAGCAGACGCCGGCTCGTCAAGCAGCAGGATGTCGGGCTCGCAGGCGAGGCCGCGGGCGATGCACAGGCGCTGCTGCTGCCCGCCGGAGAGATCGAATGCCGAGGAGTCAACGCGGTCCTTGACCTCGTCCCAGATCTGGGCGCGCCGGAGTGAGGTCTCCAGGATCTGCTCCAGCCGCCCCTTGTCGGCGATCCCGGCCAGACGCGGGCCGAAGAGCACGTTCTCGCGGATCGAGAGCGGGAACGGGTTGGGCTTCTGGAACACCATCCCCACCTTGAAGCGCAGCTCCTCGACCGGCCAGCCCGGGTCGTAGACGTCGCGGCCGGTGGCCAGCACCTGTCCGCTGTGAGAGAAACCGGCCAGGTGGTCGTTCATGCGATTGAAGCAACGCAGGATTGTGGACTTCCCGCACCCCGAGGGACCGATGAGCGCCGTCACCTGGCCCGGTTGCACGTCCAGATTCACGCCCTTCAGGACCTCGGTGGCTCCGAAGCGCACCCTGAGATCGCGGGTTGCGAGCGCGCTCATACCGCCGAGCTCCGCAGCTTCCGGCGCAGCCGGTTGCGCAGCACGATCGCCGCCAGGTTGAGGGCGACGACGAGCAGGAGTAGCACCAGGACCGTGGCGTAGACCATCGGCTTGGCCGCCTCGACGTTGGGCGACTGGAACCCCACGTCGTAGATGTGGAACCCCAGATGCATGAACTTGCGCTCGAGGTGCAGGAACGGGGCGGTGCGGTCGAACGGCAGGTTCGGGGCCAGCTTGACGACGCCGGTGACCATCAGGGGCGCGACCTCGCCGGCGCCGCGCGCGAGCGCCAGGATCGCTCCGGTCAGGATGCCGGGCGCCGCGTAGGGCAGGACCACCCGGCGGAGCGTCTGCCAGCGCGTCGCGCCGAGCGCTCGGGCGCCGTCCCGCACCGCCTGGGGCACCGACTGCAGCCCTTCCTCGGTGGCGATCACCACCACCGGCACGGTGAGCAGGGCGAGGGTGAGCGACGCCCAGAGGATGCCCCCGGTGCCGAAGGTCGGCGTCGGCAGCGTGTCCGAGAAGAACATGCGGTCGATTCCCCCGCCCACCGTGTAGACGAAGAAGGCGAGACCGAAGGCGCCGAAGACGATGGAGGGCACGCCGGCCAGGTTGGCCAGCGCCAGCCGCACGGCGCGGGTGAAGAAGTTGTCCCGGGCATACTCGTTGAGGTAGACGGCCGTGACAACGCCGAGCGGAACCACGGCCAGGGTCATGAGCATCACCATCATGGCGGTGCCGAAGAGCGCCGGGAAGATCCCTCCCTCGGTGTTGGACTCGCGCGGCTCGGCGCTCACGAACTCCCACCAGCGCCCGAAGTACAGCCCGAGCTTCGCCCCGAAACCCAAGGTGTTGACGGGAATCGCGCGCACAACCTTCTGGAGGGGCACGGTCACGTCCTGCCCCGCCGCCGTGCGCATCCGCAGCGTTGCCCGATCGAGCTCCAGACGCACGGTGTCGAGCCGCTGCCACAGGGGTCCCGTGGCGGTCGTCTCGGCGCTCTGCGCCACCGCGAGCCGAGCCTTGAGCTCGTCGGCTGCGAGCCCTCTCCGCTCGGCCGAAGCAACCTTGAGCTGCAGCCTCGCGACCCCGGAGTGGGCGCGGTCGGCCGACCCCAGCACGCTCCGCTGCTCGGCGAGCAGACGCCGGACGCTGGCGAGCTCATCGTCCAGGGTGCGCCGGAATGCCGGGTCGCCTGGGGCGAGCCGCGTCTCCCCGCGCTCCAGAGCCACCGCGGTGCCATAGAAGTTGCCGTACTCCCGGCGTTCCAGCAGCCAGGCGTCAGCCGGGTAGGCGCGCTGCACGACCTCGCTGCCGCGCACCCAGAGGAAGTCGGTCCCCGTGAGGTCGCGGTTGCCCAGCTTGAGCCTGACCCGTTGCTGGCCAGGGCTGCGGGGGTCGGCCTCCCGTCCCCACTCCTCGCCCAGTAACCTGGTGCCGTCCACGAGGCGCAGCGCCACCAAGGGGTGGGGCCAGAAGAACGATCCCGCCGTCTCGACCACCAGCACCACCAGCCCGGCGATCATCGCAAGCGACAGGACCACCGCCGCTGCGGTCAGGAAGCGCTGGGGGGTCCCCTCGGCAAGCCAGCCGCGCAACGCGCTCATGCCGCCAGCCTCCCGAAACGCCGCCGCAGGCGCTCCGCCACGACCACCGCCATCGAGTTGATGACGAAGGTGAAGGCGAAGAGCATCAGCGCGGCCAGGATCAGCACCCGGTAGAGCGAGTCGCCATAGGGAGCCTCCGGCAGCTCCACGGCAATGCACGCCGACATCGTCCGCATCCCGTCAAACGGCGACATGCTGAGGATCGGCGTGTTGCCGGTGGCCATCAGCACAATCATGGTCTCCCCGACCGCCCGGCCGAGTCCGGTCATCACCGCCGCGAAGAGGCCGGGGCTGGCGGCCGGGATGGCCACCGTGCGCGCCGCTTGCCAGGGCGTGGCACCCAGCGCCAGCGACGCCGAGACGAGGCTCGGCGGCACGTTCGAAAAGGCATCCTCGGCCAGCGTGAAGATGATCGGGATGACCGCGAAGCCCAGGGCGAAGCCAACCACCACCGCATTGCGCTGGTCGTAGGTGACACCCAGATGCGCCAGCAGCCAACTCGCGAAATCCCCGCCAAAGAGGAGTCGCTGCACCGGCGACTCGACGGCGAACGCGAGGCCGATCACGGCCGCCATCAGCAGGCTCACCACGACCAGCTCGCGTCCGGCGGTGAGCCGTCGCCTCACCGTGACCGGCGTCGCCGCCCACGCCAGGCCTACCCCGGCCAGCACGATCGGCAACAGCACGGCGGAGCCGAGCACCGCCACGATGTGCCGCTGCAGCACCGGCGCCAAGGCGAGAGCAGCCAGGAACCCCACCACCACCGAGGGCAGCGCCGCCATGAGCTCCACGAGTGGCTTGGCGATGAGCTTGACCCGCGCCGGAGCGAACTGCGAGACGTAGAGCGCCGCCAGCAGCGCACATGGCGCCGAGAACAGCAGCGCGTAGAGCGCGCCCTTGAACGTCCCGAAGATGAGCGGAACCAGGGACATCTTGGACTCGAACGCCGACGTCGCGCCGGTTGACTGCCAGACCAGCTCCGCCTTTGTGAAGCCCTCGTAACGAACCGGAAGGAAGAGCGTGCCGAGGCTCACCTCCGGGTGCGGCATGGCCAGCCCCCACCGCCGGAGGGCGCCGTCCCGCTCGATCACCCAGAGCCCGTCCCGCCGTGGCGAGAGCCCTGCCAGGACGCCGTCCCGCGGGCTCGGATCCGGGCGGGCGACTACCCGCCGGCTGGTCAGGTTGCAGATCTCCAGACTTCCGTCGCGCAGGATCGCGAAGCTCTTGTCCCGCTCGGACGGTGCGATGGCGCGAACGGCGCCGGCCCCGGCGAATCGCGCCGCCTGCTCGATGACGCGCACACCTGGCACCGCCCCCTCCACCACCTGCCAGGCCGTCACGAGACCGTCCGTGTCACCGACCAGGAACGTCATGTCACCGAGCAGCAGTCCGGCGACCCGGCCCGCCTCCGCCAGGGGGGCGGTGGCTACGGGCGCCAACGGCCCACCGGTGGCGGCCCCAAGGTCGAACCACGCCAGCTCGCCGGAGGTGGCAACCCACACGTGACCCGCATCGCGGCCGACCGCGCCGGCCAGCGCCAGCTCCGGCAGGGCAAGTGAAATGCTCGTCAGCCCCGCCTCGCCACCCCGCCACACCTGGAGGCCATCCGGCGTCGAAACCAGCACCGCCGCGGCGCCGCTCTCGCCACCCAACGCCAAGAGGTGGGAGGCGGCCGGCAGAGATGCGGACTGCACGAGGCGAAGGGTGCGATCGAGCACGCGTTCCTGGCCCTCCCACCTCACCCGGAAGCGCAGGCTGTACAGTCGGAGCGCCCCGTTTGCGTCCATGACCGCCAGCCATCTCCCACCCGGAGCGAAGCTCGCCTCTCGCAACGGTGGAGCTGCTTCCACCAGAGACAGACGGGCACCGGCCGCCTTGCCGACCAGTATCAGGGCGCCATCGTTTGAGACCACCGCCACATTTTCGCGGTACTCGTCCTCGGTAGCGGCGAGGGCGGTCGCCGGCCCGGGCTGGGACGCCGTGGCCCGAAGCTTGCCACCACGCACCAGCGGCAGGCACTCGGCCACCAGGAAGAGCATCAGAAATGCGACCGCCAGGAGGATCAGCGAGCCGCCGGCGGTGATGGCGAACGCCACCAGGCGGTCGGCGACACGGGCGCTTCGCAGGCGACGAGGATCGAACAGGCTCATGGTTACAAGGGCCAGAATAGCCCGGGTTGCATGCCATCCCGGGTCTTCCGGCGTCCGAAATCTACCTCAGCTTGCCGAGCTCTTGCTGCACCATGGCGGCCGGCAAGGGCAGGTAGCCGTCCTTGATGACGACCTCCTGGCCTTCCTTCGACAGCACGTACTTGAGGAACTCCCTGGTGAGAGGATCCATTGCCTTGCGGGGGTCGGCGACGACGTAGATCAGAAGGTAGCGGGTCAAGGGGTACTTGAGGGAGAGGGCATTCTCGTAGTTGGGCTCATAGGCTTGCTCGCCGGCCCTGGCGGCCAACGGCAGGGCGCGCACACCGGAGGTCCTGTAGCCAATGCCGGAGTAGCCGATTGCGGCCATGTCCTCACTGACGCCCTGCACGACCGAGGCCGAGCCCGGCTGCTCCTTGACCGTGTCCTTGTAGTCGCCCTTGTAGAGCGCGTTCTCCTTGAAGAAGCCATAGGTGCCGGAGGCGGCGTTGCGGCCGAAGATCGAGATCGGCCTGGGCGCCCACGCGCCCTTGAGGCCGAGCTGCCCCCAGGTGGTGATGTTCTTGCCGAACCCTCCCTTGCGGGTCTTGGAGAAGACCGCGTCGACCTCGGGCAGGGTCAGGGACGCAATCGGGTTGTCCTTGTTGACGAAGACCCCGAGCACGTCGATCGAGCTTCTGATCTGGGTCGGCTGGAATCCGTACTTCTGCTCGATCGCGTCCAACTCCGAGTCCTTCATCTCGCGCGACATCGGCCCGAGCTGGGCGGTCCCGGCGATGAGCGCGGGCGGGGCGGTCGAGGAGCCCTTGCCCTCGATCTGGATCTTGACGCCCGGATACAGTCGGGCGAAGCCCTCCGCCCAGTAGGTCATGAGGTTGAGCATCGAGTCCGAGCCGACCGAGGACAGGTTGCCGGAGAGCGCCGCACCCCTCTGGTACGACGGGATGGCCGTGTCCACCTGCGCCACCTGAGCGCCTACCAGGGACGCCCCCAGACCGGCGATCATCAGCACCGCTGCGAGCTTCACACTCTTCATCGCGATCCTCCCGTGGCCGGACCTCGCCGACCGCGGCGATTGTCGGCACAGGCTGTGAAGACCGCGTGAACGGGTGCCGCGCGGGAGCCGGGCGTCAGTTCATCGGCACCGCCGCGGGAGGCGCGGCGGCCTCGACCAGGGGGATGGTGAACGCCCAGTTGTCATCCACCGACGGTGTCACCTTGCCGGTTCGCTGGAAGTACTCGACCAGGAGATCCACCATCGGGCGGTCGACCTCCTTCAGGCGCGGCGCGGTCGGCAGGTGCGGGTAGTTGCCGCCGCCGACGCCGCGGTAGGAGTTGACGGCCATCGTGTAGGTGGCGGTTGGATCGATGGGCTTGCAGCCGATGCGGATGTCGCGCACCCGCTGGCCGAGGGGTGCGAGAGGGTTGACGAGGTAGGTTGCCCCCTGCAGGGTGTCGTAGTTGTAGTAGGGCAGCCGCGGGTCGCGTAGCAACGTGCAGCCCTGGGGCCGTGTGCAGTCGAGACCCTGCCAGCCGCGCACCGCGTGCTCGAGGATGTCCCTCACCTGCGCCCCGGTGACCTGGACCATCACCAGCGTGTTGGGGTACGGGTACAGCCCGTGCAGGACCCGGATCGGCAGCGGTCCGGCGGGGATCTCGAACCTGGCGCCGGTGAGCGGAGCGGCCAGGGAGAGCTGGGCTCCGGTGGCGGCGAGCTGCACGGTGTGGATGAGATCCTCTGTGGGGTCGTCGGCCGTCGGCACGCCGCCCATCGCGAGCGGTGCCCCGAGCTCGCCCACGGTACGACTCAGCTCCGAGACGACGCGCTCCTCGAGCTTCTGCGCGGAGGCCACGACGGCCGGATCTGGCACCTCACCCGCGGTCGGCAGGTTGGTGCCCTTCCAGTCGGTGATCTGCCAGTGCCCGCCTTGCTTCTTCAGCTCCAAGTCAAGTCGCGTCACGAGCTCCGCCCACCGGCCCGGCTGGGCGACGATGACGTTCCCCAGCTTCTGTGGCGCGATGTCCTCGTGGGTGTGGCCGGTGAGCAGGATGTCGATGCCGGGCACCTGCGCCACCCGCGAGGCGTAGTTCTCGTAGTCCGTGCCGTCGGGCGCACCGGTCTTGAGATCACGCTCGAAGCCGGCATGGAGGACGACCACCACGAGGTCGGCTCGCTTGCGCAGAGCCGGCACCCGCTCCCGGGCCACTGCCGCCGGGTCGCCGAAGCCGAGATGCCCGAGGTGCGACGGGGGGTCCCAGTGCGGGATATTGGGGTTCGTCAGGCCGAGGACGGCGATGCGCACGCCGCCTCGGGTGAGGAGCAGCTCGTCGCCGGTGAGGAGCTTCTCGGCCGCCCCTCCCTCCAGATTGGCGGCCAGCCACGGGAAGCGGGACCGCCCGAGGGACCGGCGCAGCACGTCCAGACCGAAATTGAACTCGTGGTTGCCCAGCACGGCCGCGTCGTAGCCCACCGTGTTCATGGCCGCGATCGTCGGGTCGGTGCCGTCCCCAAGCACCGTGGTCAGGGCGTAGTGGGCGAGCGGCGTGCCCTGGATGGCGTCGCCGCCGTCGAGCACGAGCACGTTGGGCGCCTCGTGGCGCACGCGCTGCACGAGGGTCGCGACCTGGGCGATCGAGCCCTTGCCTGGCCTCTGCCGTACGTCGTCGTAAGGCAGCACGTGGGCGTGCATGTCGGAGGTGAACAGAACCGTCAGCTTCCTGGTTCCGGACGCCTGGACGGTTGCGGCAACCAGCAGCAGGACGATGGCGACGCGAGCCTTCATGGTGCCCCCAGACGAGCGGCCGGTCACGACCGGCCACCAGCAGTCAAACGCGGCCCACCCTCCGCCCCTTCCCCTGCCGCCCGGCGAGTATAGCCGCCCCACGGCATCAAGCAATTCCCAGCGAACTTTGACATACTTGGGCCGTGCACGAGATGTCAGGAACCCTCGACCGCCTGCACATCGGCGACATGCTCGAGTGGTTGCACCTGACCCGGGCGAGCGGGCGCCTGCTCCTCACCGCCGGTGCGATCACCCGTTCCCTCGAGGTCAAGAGCGGCAGGATTGCGTGGGTGTCCTCCTCCCAGGCCAGCGAGCGGCTGGCCTCCTGGCTCCTGCGCCAGCGGGTCGCCTCCCATCGCGTCCTGCTGCGCGCCCTCGCGGTCTCCCAGACCCGCGGCGAGCAACTGACCACCGTGCTGTTGCGCGACGGCGGGGTCAAGGCCGAGGACCTGGTGGAGTCCGGGCGCAGCCTCGCCACTTCCCTCGCCACCAAGATCATGCAGGAAGACGGGGTCCAGTTCACCTTCAAGCCCGACTGGCCGGTCCCCGAGAAGCTGCCGGTGGACCTCCAGCTCGAATGCTCCGCCCTCATCATGCAGGCGGCCTACCAGGTCGACACCCTGCCCCCTTCCGACCCGAACAAGGCCGTGGTGGTTGCCAACCTCGACAGCAAGACCCTGGAGAAGCTCTTCTGGACCATCGTCGGCGAGTTGGAGGGTGAGCAGCTCGAGGCCACCCGCTTCGGGGAGGCCTATCAGGTCTTCCTCAAGGCGGGAGCGCTGCTCGACCGTTGGATCTCCCAGGGGCCACCTCTGCTGCCCCTCGGACCCTCGGACGTCGCACATGCCCGCGCCCGCCTGGAATCCGGCGGGCCCATGATGGTGGCGGACGCCCCCGCCCTGGTGTGGGACCTGTTGTGCCTGGTCAACTGCATCGACGCTCCGGGCTACCCGCGCGCCACCGGTCCCCGCGAAGCGTGGGCCATCGCCGGCAGCGACGCCACGTTCCTCGTCAGGCTCCTCATCGAGAGCCCGCGCTGGCAGCGCGTTGTCCGGGAGGAAGCCGAGGAAACCCTTCGCCTGATGGTGCTTCGTCGCGCCGCCGCCGCCGCGCCCCTGGCCGCCGCCCTCGGGCTCTCCGAGGACATTTCCGACTCCGTGGCGGCTCTCCCGGTGGTCCTGCTCGAGCTCATGATCACCGTCCTGTCCGCCAATCCCCTGGCCAGCGCGGCGATGCAGCGCTGCGCCCTGCACCACCTCCTCCCGCGCGTCGGGGTCGCTGCGGGGGTCGCTGCCGGTCTGCCCGAGGCTGTCATGGCCGCCATCACCGCCTCGCCCCCGACCCATCCCGCCGTGCACCTGGCCAGCCTCGTCGAGCAGGTGGCCGGCGGCCTGCCCGGCTTCTCACACCTCCTGCCGGCGGTCGCCCGGCGGCCCACGCCGACCGTCAGGGCGGCCCTCACCAGGGCTCGCGACGCTGTCGCGCAGGTGTGAGCTCTGGGCCGACCCGATCGGGAGTCAAGAGCGCGAGGCCCCTCTGACCGCCGCCGAGCCCCGACACCCACCTTTCCACCCCTGTCGTCCACTGGTCATTCGACTCTCGACGGCCGGGCCCGTGGAAGGGCTAGAATGACGCATGCAGATCCTGGTCATCGGGGGTTCGCGGTTCGTCGGCCGGGCGATCGTGCAGCGGTTGCTCACCGACGGCCACCGGGTCACCCTGTTCAACCGCGGTCGCACCCCTGATCCCTTCGGCACCCGCGTCAGCCGCATCGTCGGGGACCGCAGCGACCAGGAAACCTGGCACATGGCTCTTGCACGCCGACGCTACGACGCCGTCATCGACGTCATCGCCAGCCGCCAGGAGCACTCCCGGCAGGCCGCGGCCGCGCTGGCTGGACGGACCGGACACTTCATCCATATTTCGACGGCCTCGGTCTATGTCGTCCGCGAGGGCCTGTACTGCCCGTTTCGCGAGGAGGACTTCGCCGGCCGACTGCTGCCCCGCACCGCTGCCAACAAGGCAAGCTGGCTGTACGCGTACCACAAGCGCTGCTGCGAGTCCGCTCTCCAGCAGGCATGGGAGCACGACCGGTTCCCGTTCACGTCCCTTCGGCTACCCATGGTCGTCGGCCCCGGCGACTACACCGAGCGTTTCGGGGCCTACCTCGAGCGCCTGGCCGACGGCGGTCCCATCTTGCTGCCCGAGGGCGGCCTGAACTCCTGGGGATTCCTCTGGGTGGGGGACATCGCCGACGTCGTGGCCGGAAATCTCGGCAACGCGGCGACCTTCGGCAACGCCTACAACCTCGCGCAACGGGAAGTCGTGTCGCTCCGCCAGCTTGTCGAGGCCACCGCCAGCGAGCTCGACTTGCCGGCCCGGCTCGTGCCGGTGCCGAGCGAGCTGCTCGAACGCGTCGGCCTGGGCACCGCCTTCTCGCCGTTCAGCCACGATCACGACATCATCCTCGACACCGCCGCGGCCCGGCGCGACCTCCTGTTCGAGCCGACTCCGTTTGCGACCTGGTGCCCCAGGCTGGTCGCCGATTCCGTCACCACCTCGGGCAGGCGTCCGACCTCGTTCTATGCGACCCGCGCCCGAGAGCTGCAGCTCGTCGGGGAGCTCGCCGCCCTCCGGCTCCTTCCCGCCCCACAACCCCCCGCCTCCTCCGCCTCACCCCTTCGGCTCAGGCGGCGCCTGCGCTCCCGCACGACCTTGCCCCCTCACCCCGCGTGACGTGAGCTCCGACGCGGCGGACGGAGACCAGCGGAACCGAGAGGCTCGGGATCACCCGGGGTCGGACACCAATCTACGGGAGGATCGGCGGGAGAACCTCCAGAGCGGCAGCCGCGGCGGCCTGCTGGGCGGCGCGCTTGGAGCTGCCCTCTCCCTGCCCCAGCACCCGGCCCTGGAGCTCTACCTCGTAGACGTAGATGCGGGCGTGGGCTGGGCCCCGCGTCGCCGCCTCGCGATAGACGGGCAGTGGCCACGCGCGCTTCTGGGCGAGCTCCTGGAGCACCGACTTCGGTTCGGTGCGGTCGAGCTGCTCGGCGTCAAGGGCGCGCATGGATGGGCCGAGCAGGCGACGCACCGTGCTCTGGAAGACCCTCCAGCCGCCGTCCAGGAGCAGCGCGCCCAGCACGGCCTCCAGGGCATCGGCGAGCAGGGCGGGGCCGGCGCCGCCATCCCTCAGACCGCTCCCGAGCTCGAGAGCGTCCCCGATCCCCAGTCTCCGCGCCACCTCCGCCAGCGTCGCCTCCCGCACCAGCGCAGCCCGGGCGCGGGTGAGCGGCCCCTCGGCGGCCCCGGGCCACGCGGCGAAGAGCATCGCCCCCACGGCGTGCGAGAGCGCGGCGTCACCCAGGAACTCGAGCCGCTCGTAGGAGTCCACCTGCTGCTCGTGCGCCGCCGAACGGTGCCGCACTGCCTGCTCGAGCAACCGCCAGTCCCGAAAGGTGTAGCCGAGGCCCTCCTGCAACGTCTGCAGCGCCTCCTCGCGGTCGCTCACGCCAGTTGATCCTCGGGCAGCCACAGCAGCGCGACGCGCCGCACTGTGATGTCCCGGGCTGCCGGCGTGAGGGGGAGCCGCTCGAAGCCGCCGGCCAGGCGATCCGCCTCACCCTGCAAGTCGTCCACCTCGCGCTGCAGCTCGTCGAGAAGCCGTTGCCGCTCGGCCTGCAGCGAAGTGATCTGCTGCTCTGACTCCGCGACCTCCGCCTTCGCCCGGTCGGTCATGCGCCCCTTCTCGCTCACCTGGCGCGCCGCCGAGACGCCGGAGCGGGCGACGCTGCCGAGCCCCGAGCGCCGGCCGCCAAGGAGGGCGCCCAGCCCCTTGAGCAGCGCGCCGCCGACACCGCTGGCAAGGGCGAGCTGCTGCTGGTGCTCGCGGGTCGCCAGGTCCTGCTGGTCCCGGGTCAGCTCCATCTGCTCCCGCACCAGCTTGTCGTCGATACCGCGCAGCTTCGCCTCGACGCGATCGCGGAGCTGCTCGGTCTTGGCGGCGAGGGTCGCCCGGGCCGACTCCAGGCAGCGGGCACGGAACATCTCCTCGTCCTCGTGCTCGTCCTGCACCAGCTTGAAGGCGCGGTGGTAGAGGACTTCCACCGGGCGGGACACGAGCTCGCGCACCAGGTCCTTCGCCGCCCCCTTGAGCAGGGTGCTGGCGTTGGCGGGTAGTGCACCGAGAGTGGAGCCAGCCGGTGGACGACCGTCCAGGGGCGGCAGCTCCACCGACTGCAGCTTCTCCCACACGACTCTCTGCGGCGACAGCGGCGCCACCCAGCTCGCCACCACCTCGCGCTGCACGACCGGAGCGGCCTTGCGGTAGACAGCGCGACCCTCCAGGAGCACGGCAGGCGCCAGGCGCGCCCCGGCGGCGTAAAGCTCCTCGACGTCGGGCAGGTCGAGCGCGACCGCCGCAGCCGGGGCCGGCGCCGCCACGGCAGCCGGCGCGCCCAGGCCCGCCAGCAGCGGCCTCAGCTCCGCCAGGGTGAGGGGACCGCGCAGATAGGACATCGCCCACCGGGAGCCCATGACCACCGGGGTACCGATGCGCGCCCCGGCCATCAGGAACTGGCGCGGCTGCAGGCCGGCCACCGCCTTTTCGGGATCG
>Ga0116171_10003609_pt1 | contig 14245 bp, 11 predicted proteins | sample AD_JPNHW2_MetaG_FD_89798 | JGI IMG/M metagenome (GOLD analysis project Ga0116171, IMG submission 89798) | Active sludge microbial communities of municipal wastewater-treating anaerobic digesters from Japan - AD_JPNHW2_MetaG | ecosystem: Engineered > Bioreactor > Anaerobic > Digestate | place...
AGTACTGATGTCCAGCCGCAGAGGCTGGTTGCAAGGTTGGGCGCTTTAAGCTTTTCATTTGATTTCAAGGTGTTCAGCAGGTTTTCTGAGGAGTTGCTTTCAATGGCCTCAGCCGTGAGCCTGTCAATCTTAACGGCATCGTTGTACCGTGGATAGTGCGAGAAATCAGAGCTTATAACAAACAGGTTTTTATTGGTGAAGTAAGGGGAAAGTGCTTTGGCAATTTTTTTACATACGGCAGGATCATCTGTTCCTAATATGATCGGCACAATACGGAATGGTTTTTTCATCTTGTACTGCAGGAAAGGGAGCTGGACTTCAATGCTGTGTTCATTGGTGTGGGCATCTTTGTAATTCCTTAAAACGGGATTGTCGTCAATAAGTTTTTTTGCCAGTTCCATATCCACTTCAACAGTTCCCAGCGGGGTGATAAAATCCCCGTCGCAGTATACCGAAGCCCCGTCAAAATAAGTTCTGTGGCTTGAGCCGATTACGAAAATGTCCGTATATTCTTTGTTTTCATCAATCTGGTTGAATGCCGATGCAGCCACTTCGCCTGAAAAAACGTAACCGGCATGAGGAGCTATAATAGCCACCACATCCGTTAGCTGTTTGGGTGATGCTTCATCAAACAGTTCTTTAAGATCTTTCTTCAGGGTGGCTGAATCGCCGGCATAAAACTGCCCGGCAACAGCAGGTTTCCTGTTTATTTTATTTGTTTCCCGGTTTTGTGAATTACAACTTCCTGCCATAAGTAACGTGCATATAAAGGTTAATAATAATATCTGTTTCATGAGCCATGCATTTATACAAAATTACAAAATTAAGTTCTGAATTAAAATACTTCATTCTTATAAGCTAATAAAAAAAAGCCTATTTTTGAAATCCTAAAAGTAATGAGATATGGAGGTCAGCAGCAATACCATAATACAGCTTGAGCGGGTATCGGTTTTTCAGAATAATGTATTGGTTCTTGCCAATGTGAACCTGGCACTGGAACGCGGTGAATTTATTTATATCATCGGTAAGACCGGCAGCGGCAAGAGCAGCCTGTTAAAACTTATTTATGCCGATATTCCTGCCATTGACGGCATTGCCAAAGTGGCTTCCTTTGATCTGCGCACCATTAAGCGGAAGCAGATACCTTATTTAAGAAGGAAACTCGGCATTGTTTTCCAGGATTTTCAGTTGCTCACCGACCGTACGGTAAGTGAAAACCTGCTGTTTGTGATGCGTGCCACCGGCTGGCATGGCAAGACCGATATGCAGAAGCGTATTGATGAAGTCCTGGAAAAGGTAGGCCTTACCGGCAAAGGCCCCAAGATGCCCAACCAGCTTTCGGGCGGCGAACAGCAGCGTGTTGCTATTGCCCGTGCATTGCTGAACCACCCTGAAGTGATACTTGCCGATGAGCCAACCGGAAACCTTGACCCGGCCACCTCTGAAGATATTTTAAATGTGCTGATGTCCATTAGCAGAACCGGAACAGCGGTGATGATGGCTACACATGATGAATTGCTCTTCAGGAAATATCCTGCGCAGACCTTTGCAGTAGAAAACGGCCTCCTGGTTGAAAAGCAACTATCTTAGCCAAAAAGCATATCAGCAAGGGCCGAGGCGTTATGGCTGTTGGAAAAACCGTTGTGAAGCAAAATCTCTTCGCGTTTCGCATTTTCTGAAATCTTATAATCCTGTGCAAAAAGATTTATCAGTTCTGATTTGAATTCTGCAGCCTTTTCGCGGCAGATACACAGACTTTCCAGCCCGGTTTTTTTGATCATCGGTGAATTTACAAGGCAAAACCTGCCACGGAAGAGGGCCGCCAGCAGCTTTAATTTGATGCCCGTTGATTGAAATGTAGGCAGGATATTTACATGAGCCTCATTTACCAACCTGTATATCTCTTCACTGTCGATACCTGTTTTCAGGATAATGTTGCTTCGTCCGCTGACGGCGGCTTTAAGCTCACGCGAGGGTTTATTGCCGGCAATCATAAGCTTTATGTCCAGGTCGTTAAATACTTCGCGAACCAGAAATAATGCGGCTTCATTATTTTCGCCTACTTCAAGGCTGCCGTGGTAAAGGGCAAAATCACCTTTTCCGGCTTTGGAAGTTATGCTTTCATTGGGGTGGAAGGCCGAAACCGTCTTTACATTATGGTATTTCTTTGAAAAATACAACGTGTCATTATTAGAAATGGCGGCTATTCCGCTGGCATGTTCCAGGATCTTCTCAAAACGCTGTAATTTGCCGGCTTCATTGAGGTAATAATAGCGCCGGAACATGTTTTTTTCAACTTTGGCGAGATTGCCGTAATACAGGTGTTCAATATTATGTGTCCTAACAATCTTCCTCCTGTTTTTGAGCTTTCTGTTGTTCAGAAAATAACAGGAATGCATGCCCTCAAAAAGAATCGGGTAATTATCTTTCAGCAGGTTTTTCAATAACTCTTCCGAATATCGTGTAGCAACAATATAAGGAAGGCTGCTGAACAGTTTGGTTTTGGAGTTGTCGCGTTTGTAATAAAACACTTCGCTGCACAGATCATTCAGCAGGGGCGAGGGCTTACGGTCATATTCAAAGCAGTGAAGGTGTATTTTAATCCCTGCTTTTTTCAGGCTTTTAAGCTTATAGAAAATGTCGATGGCTCCACCGTAATTGACCGGAACAGGAATGTCAAATGCGATAATATGGACATGTCGGTTAGGCATATTTTTGAAATATGGCTGTCAGCTTCTTTTGTTCTTGTGTCCAGTTTAGTTTTTCAACTGCAAGTTTAAGGTTTTTTTTCCAATTACCATATGCCTGCTCATCATCAAGCATGAATTGAATCTTTGAAGCGATATGTTGCGGGTCATGATTATCAATGCAACCACCGATGTCATAACCTTCAATAATTTTTTTCACCTCGGCCAGCGGTGAGGCCAGTATGGGTATTTGTGCGTGAATGTAATCAAACAGCTTATTGGGCAGGCTGAAACGGTAATTGATGTTGGTGTCCTTATCGAGGGTCAGCCCCAGGTCGGCATTTGCCGTATAATGAAAAAGGTTTTCAGGTGATTGTTTCGGGATAAAAAGCACTTTTTCCTGTAATGCCTTTCGTTCCACCAGGTTTTTCAGCACAGGGATCACGTCTCCGCCGCCAACAATTAAAAGGCAGGCATTGTTGACATATTCCATGGCTTCGGCAGCTTCTTCGGCGCCCCGCTGGATGTTGATGCCCGAACCCTGCAATATGACCAGCCGATTGTTTTCGGGCAGGCCTAATTCTTTTCTCGTTTTAATTTTTGAGACGGTGCGCGTTTCAGGAATATTCCTTACCACAGTGAGGTCTTTGCCGTATTCGCTTTTATAAAGGCCGGCAATAGAATCATTCACGGTTATAATGTCGTGCAGGTTCGGGAAAATAGATTTTTCAATTCTTTTCCATGTTTTTTGCACGAAAGGCCTTTCGGTCAGTTCAGGAACACCAGTAAAGTATTCATGGCTGTCGTAAACCAATGGAATTTTTTTGAATTTTGAAACCAGGTAGTTGGGCAGGAGGGTGTCCAGGTCGTTTGCAACAAGCAGGCTGGTCTTTTTAAACAGTAAATAAAAAAATAACCTGAGGTTAAAAAAGGCATAAAATTGAAAACCTTTTTCAAAGATCATCCTGAAGCGAAACATTTTGTATTTTTTTTGAGGTAATGCGTAGCTGTTATGTTTTCGTCTTCCCACGAGTAATACCTCATAGCCAAGCGACACCAGCGTGTTGCAGGTCCTGTCCACGCGCTGATCGGTTACCAGGTCGTTAATAACGGAAACAATGGCCTTACTCAAAATGTTTTTTTTGCAAAGTTATATTAAAAAAAATGACAGGAAGGGATTAGAATGAAAAGTCTTGATGATCCATTTTTGACCAATTTTGTAAAAATTGTGGATAACAATTTTTTACCAATTAATATTATCTTTGCTTTCTTACATATAAGTTTATTAAAGTCGTGGGAAATAAAAGTTTTTATTTGGTATCTGAAAAGGCTTATTAGTCCTGAGAAAATTTATAATCATGTACCACACTTTCAACCACAAAAGCATAATCATCTTCATCAATTACGACTTTCACACTTATTGCTGGAATGCGAATAAACAATTTTGCATTCCACCTTCGCAAAACGTACAATAAAATGGAAACGAATATATCGACGATCTTACCCGTAATTTTATGCATACACAAATCAATATAAATTTAATTTCCAAGATGAAATCAGGATATATCGTGTTTTTTTTGACATTTATTCTGAGCCTTGCGGCACGAAGTCAATGGGTACAAACCAATGGTCCGTATGGAGGAAGTGTTAGTTGTATTGCCGCAGATGGGTCCAAATTATGTTCAGGAATGGATGAGGGCGGAGGTATCTTTGTTTCAACCAATCAGGGACAGCTTTGGAATTTAAAGGCTGTTCCGAACATAGCTTATAAAACAAATAAAATAATAATTAAAGGGCAGATAGTTGTTGCTGGCACAGAGTTTCAGGGGATTTTCAGGTCTGATGATTTTGGTAATACATGGACACAATCCAATATGGGACTGACAAGTTCTGGGATATGTTCACTTATTACAAATGGAAATGAAATCATTTGTGGAACAAATGGAGGTGGAGTTTTTTTCTCATCTGACAATGGTATAAGTTGGGTTCCCAGAAGCTACGGATTTCACACTGATAATCTTGGAAACTATCCTTGTATACAGGCCCTTCTAATAAATGATACAAGCATTATTGCCGCCACATCGAATGGCGTTTACCGATCAGAGAATAATGGTTTGTCATGGCAATGGTTGAATTCGAGCATTACCAATATAACCTGTTTGGAAAAACAAGGTTCTGCAGTCATAGCAGGAACAAATACAGGATTACTCAAATCAACTCATAATGGATCATTTTGGTCTGCGATCAACGCAGGCCTGCCTAGTTCAGCTTCATGTACTTCGTTAAGTGTTTGCAATCAGGATATTTTTGCAGGGACCACAGAAGGCATCTTCAGGAGTTCAGACACAGGTCAATTATGGACGGCAATCAATACAGGGAAATATAATAAATCAATTACATCACTTACATGCAGCGGCTCTATTCTCTATGCCGGAACAGATGGTAGTGGAATTTTATATTCAAACAACCAGGGAAACTCCTGGTCAACGATAAATACAGGAATTATTAGAACCTATGTTAGAACAGCGATACAGGCTAATTCAAAAAAGTATGTAGGAACCTGGAAGGCTGGCATTTTTGTTTCGTCCGATCAAGGTAGCAGTTGGACTCCCATTAATACAGGGTTAACAAATATGGACGTGCTGTCTTTAGCAAAATGTGGAAACACCTTATATGCCGGAACCAATGGTGAAGGCGTATTTAAGTCCGACAATGATGGCGATACATGGTTTCCAGTCAACACGGGCCTCAATGATTATAATGTAAGTGCGTTAATTGTGATGGATTCCAATATTTTTGCAGGCACCATGGAAAAAGGTATCTTTCGTTTGCAGCAGGGTAGCATAACATGGACAGCTGTCAATAATGGACTTACGAATTTTTATATACGTTCATTTGCCGCAAGCGATTCAATATTATATGCCGGAGCTTATGGAGGAGGGATTGATCCCCCATTTTTTTATTCGATTGATTTGGGTAACAACTGGAATAGTGCGAGTAATGGATTGCTCAATAGTTTAGCACCTTCCATATTAGCTGAGGATTCCATTATTTTTGTAAGCATTGGTGATTACGGGCCCTACTATTCCTCTGATTACGGAATGTCCTGGACAGATATTAATGATGCGCTTCCTTCCCTGGGAATGTGGGGTGGAACGCTGGCTGGTGATGCCCGCGGACTTTTATGTGCCGGCTATGCCGGGGGTATTTTTTATTCAGAGAATCTGGGTGCGGATTGGGTGCGAATTGATTCAACCTTCAGTGATCCAACAGTAACAATTTCTATTTGGTTAGATCAAACATTTGTATACGCTGGTAAATATTTTGATGGCATTTGGAAAAGAAATCTCAACGAAATTGCATCCGGGATAACGGGTAACAGAAAAACATTTAATGTCATGATTTATCCGAATCCGGCCAGTGATGGATTTTTTATTAAACTTCCTTATTTTTCCGCAATGAAAACTGAAATTGAAATCCTTTCAATTGAGGGTGTATTGTTAGGTAGACAAATTTTAAACTCACAAGAAAGTAAGGTAAATATAAATTATTTGCAATCAGGATCTTATATATTAAGAATTTTGATTGAAGATGATGTTTTTTATACTCATTTTATTAAAATCTGATCTTTTTGTTTATGGTACTGGTTGATTTATCCTGCTGAAACACGAAAAGCTTAGCATAATCAATATTTATGGAGTGCAAAGTGCCATGCATCTGTCGGTTTCTTTTATGTCTGGCTCTTTGAATAATTAATAAGATAACTTGTTTTTAAAACTCCCTATTCTTCTTTAACTTCCAGAAAAAGCGTATCTGAATTAATGCCTGTAAAAATGCCCCAGCCATTTTCGATGTTGGAAACAGGGTTGGTAAGATTGTTCGAACTGGTGCTGACGTTTTCATAAAGCTCGGCATATTCTTTATTGACGGTGAATAAAATGATGCGGTAAGTTCCGAAAAATTCAATATCGCGGGAGGTTATGTTGAACGCATTATCGGTGTTGGGCGCGGTATTCCTCATTTTGGGGAATTCCCTACCTTTCATATTCATATCTATATAATCTTCTGACCCTTCCATGTATTTTATTGCCAGGAAATGATAATCCTCATTGGGATTATCCCATGTGAGCTCAACAGGATCATACGAATCAGGCCCGGGACCCATGCTGCCGCTGTCAATTCTTTCCATTTCAATGGCCGAGTCGGAGATGGCAAAGTTTTCGGCTTTTTTCGGAATTATGGTGTTTGCCGAAATGGTTTTATTATAGAAATCAAATTTCAGATTATATATATCGCCGGCCTTTACGGTATTTCCGGCGAGATCGAACTTGTAAACACCAGGCGAGGTTTCGCTTAGCAACTGGTCGTTGATGTACACGTTAAGCCCCGTTATTGCCTGGGTGTCGGAAGCTTCATCAGCTGAATAGGGCGTGATTTTTAATATTTCCACCTTAATGGAATTTGCACCGCAGTTGATATATGATTTGACCACAGGTACGTTGGCAGCCGACTCGCTGTCAATAAGCTGCTTCTGGCATGAAACCAGCAGCACAAGAGGTAATATCATCAGTAAAAAAATGTTTTTCATATTATCGTAGTTGAAAGCTTAATGTCAGATTTGGTGTTATTCCTAAAAAGTTCATGTTGGTTTCGGTAAGACCTGTTTCATCAATTTCAAATTCCTTATACCATATATTTTTATGATTATAAACATTGAACACAGACATCGCAATGGCACCCTTTGCACCCCAGATAAAAAAATCATATTTGGCCATAAGGTCGAGCCTGTGGTATGCCGGGTACCTGGCGCTGTTTTTTGTTCCGGCCAGTATAAAGCTGCTGGTGTTGCCGTCGAGCATATCCAGTGTATAGCCCCCTAATGGCTCTGTATAAGGCTTTCCTGTCGCAAAAACCCAGGTGGCGGAGAACGTAAAATGCTTTTTGAGTTTGTAAGTGTTAATGATTTTTATTTCATGCGTCACATCCTGTGAAGCGCTAAAATAATCATCGCCGTAAACAGGGAAATGATATCGCGTTTCGCTGAGCGTATACCCGATCCAGCCTGAATACCTGCCGGATTTCTTCTGCAACAGGAATTCTATGCCCCTGGTATATCCTTCACCTTTATAAAACAGTTCCGAATAATTGATATCCTGTCCGAACTGCGGCGTGAACCTGAGCGTGTATTCACTCAGGCCTTTTAGGTTTTTATAATACCCTTCCACGTCAAAAAGAAAATTCTTAGACTCATAGCTGGTGCCAAGAATATAATGTGTAGCTCTTCCTACAGGGATATTATCATTGTTTGACAATATCCAGATGTCGCGGCTGCCTGACATAATATCTTCGCGGATAATCCTGTTCACAAACTGGTTGTAAATTCCCCATGCTCCTTTGATTTTCAGGTTTTTTATCACCTCATAATTTGCCTGAAAGCGGGGCTCAAAATATAACTTGTTACAAACATCAAAATAGGTGAGGCGGGCACCCGGAAGAACCGATAATTTATCGAAAAACTTCAGGCGTTCCTGGGCGTAAACGGCAATGGTATTCCCTTTGTTTTTCAGGTTGAGCAGCATATTTGTATCATTCTGGATATATGAATACGCAATGTTGTAATTTGAGTACTGAAGCCCGAATTCAAGCTGGTTGTTGGTTGTGAACTTATATTCATTATCGATTTTCAATGAAATGTCGTTCAGTTCATTTTTTTCATTTGTGCCGTCTTTGAATTCGGTAGTAGTGCCGTTTATATCGGCGCTTCGGTTGTTTGAACGTTCCCTTTTGCTGAAATACCGAGAGTATGAGGCAAGAGTATTGGTATAAAACTTTTCATTCCATTTACGCGACCACTTGGCGCTGCCTCCCCAGTTGCCCCATTTGGTAATATCCTTTGTTTCTCCGGCGATGCTGATGTTCATAGCAGACCTGTCGAAGTCACGGGTATTATCAAGTACATCTTCACCATTAAAGAAGCTTAATGATATAAGGTCTTTTTTGGTGATGTTATAAGTAAATTTGGCATTTAAATCATAAAAATAGGATGAAGGATCTGCTGTGGTAAAGTTTTTTCCTCCTGGCCCGAAGCTGGTTGTTTCCATGACTTTTGGCGTTGAACTCTTGTTGAAGGCGTTGAATATTTTTTTGTACAGGAATGTTTTATATGATCTCCGGCCTGCAACAAATATTGACCCCTTTTTTTTCAGTGGTATTTCCGTATAGGCGTTAAATCCCAGGAAACTCACATCGGCACCGACGTTGAATTTTCTGTCGTTACCTGTTTTTCCTATGATTTCCATCACGCTGGAAAGCCGCCCGCCGTATTTGGCTTCGTAACCGCCTTTATAAAGCTGAACGTCTTTAATGGCGTTGGAATTAAATGCGCTGAATACCCCGTAAAGATGTTCCTGGTGATATATTGTAAAACCGTCATATATGATCAGGTTTTGATCGGGAGTGCCACCGCGTACATACAGCCCTGCCGAAGATTCATTGCTGCCAGATATTCCAGGCATCAGCTGAAAGGACCTGAAAATGTCTTTTTCTCCGAGGCTGGGCAGATCGGCAACTTTAATCGGCGACATTTTGATGGAGCTGACATCCTGTGCAGTACTCATGAGCCGTTCACGTTCGCCTTCCACTACAACACCTTTGATTTCTGTCCCGGAATTATCGAGTTCTATAGTAACGGCAGCAGAGGCAATTTCCGGCGACAGATAAAAAGTTTGAAGCTGGTAACCGATATAACTCACCAGCAGGGTCGATGTATCGGTTGGAACATTAAACAGTGTAAAATAGCCGTCAATATTTGTGCTGGCTCCCGATCTGGTTTCTTTAACCACTACCGAGGCATAGGGCAGGGGTTCGCCGGTGTTATGATCGCGTATGATTCCCGTGATGTTAATACCGTGTCGTTCGGCTTTCCCGGTGTATTTGGCATAAACAACCGGAGCCGTATTTTTAGCGTTATCATTGTTTTCCTCACCTTGATTTTCCTGATCATACTCGACAGGACGCGGTATAACATGGACAACCGAATCCTGGTCATAAGAGTATGTGAGTTTTTTATTGTCCCTGAAAAGTATACTGATAGCGGTTTTGGCATCTGTGTTCGAATATAAGAAATCAAATGTGTAGCCTTCGACCATTAATGAATCGTACACAATATTTATCTTATACTTTTCTTTAAAATCTTTGAGCACCTTTTTTAATGGTGTTCCCCAATAGTACTCGTCAATATGTGTTGTCGAAAGCTGCTGGGCATGTATTGCTTGTATTGAAGTTAGATGAACAAAGATGCATATAGCCAGGAAAGGTATGATGCGTAATTTTATTATTGACATGTCCGGAATTATTATTAATGTTGGAATCCTTCGTTCATTTCTCCATTAAAATTTCCATCGGGAGGTGGATTTCCATTTTGGTTACCCGGCATGTCCGGCCGGCCTGCTTTTTCGTGCTGTGTTTTCTGATCCTGGAGGAATTTAAGGTATGCAGTATATTGTTCTTCGTTTTTCAGAAGTGCCTTCATTTTGTTGTTGCGCGTTTTTTCAATATACTGTATCAGATCTTTGTTCCCATCGGTACGATAAGTATACATGTTGGTAAAAAACTCCGTAAAGACCAATATCGACGAGTCTTTTTGTGTAGAGGTCAGGGGTATTTTTTTTGCCAGTTCTTCTACAGTTTTTTTTGCATGCTCTTCGGGTGAGGGTATTTGAAAATTCCTGTTGTTCTGAGCGTACATGCTGCCGGTAATTACCAGCATGATGGTAATAATAATAAGCCGTTTCATATGATTAATATTGTTGAATTATGGTGTAAAGGAGAAAAACTATAATTTCGGGGATGGGAGTAAAAGTCAGACATCTTATTCTTTTTTCAGACCTTGTCCACCCGCCTTGCGGCGGATGGCTTCGATCTGATAAAACACCTTATTATGAGAAACAACTTTGTGGTACAAAGATGATATCAAAATATTTATAAAAAATATAAATTATACGTAATGAGTTTATTTATCGAAGTTTGGGCTGATTTTACCTCCTGGCTTCGACAATGCCTCATCCCGAAAACTTTTCCGGTTGATCCGGGTCGGGAAATGTTTCATTTTTTCAAAGTGCCGGATTCAGGAAAAAAATCCGTTATGTATAAATGATTTCGAAAATAATGAAATAAAAGTTGGAATTTTTTATTTTAAGGCAGTAACAAAAGGCGGGCTTTTATTCTTTTTTCAGATCTGGTCCACCCGCCTTTCGGCGGATGGCTTTGATCTGATTAAAACACCTTATTATGAGAAACACCTTTATGATACAAAGATGATATCAAATTGTTTCTGAAAAAAATATTATATACGTAAAGAGACTATTTATAGAAGTTTTGACTGATTTTGTCTGTTAATATATATTTACTGGCTGTAAAATTTATTCGAACCTGAAAAATCGATATGTTTTTAGTAATGTTGGGAACTAACTAATATTTCATGTAAGGGTGATTGTTGCTGGATTTTATTCCTTTTTCGACTTGCTAATTTATATGCTTAATTTTTTTAGTCCACAGGTTTTTTTCCTGATCCTTGATCCCTGATCCCTGTTTTGTTAAAATGAAAAAAGCAGACTTGCGTCTGCTTTTTTGTGCCCGGAACAGGACTCGAACCTGCACATCCTTGCGAATACTAGTCCCTGAAACTAGCGCGTCTACCAATTCCGCCATCCGGGCGGGATTACTATCAAAAAAGTGCCCAGGACAAGACTCGAACTTGCACACCCGTACGGGCACCAGCCCCTCAAGCTGGCGTGTCTACCAATTTCACCACCTGGGCAAAGGTGGGTGCAAAAGTAATCATTTTTATTTTCTGGCAACATATTTTCGGAAAAATTTGTTTACACTGGGCTTTTTTTCAATGAATACCTGCAATCTGTAGGTTATGCAATGGAGTACATATCCAATTAAGTATTATTTTTGCCACAAATAGCTGAAATATGAAAAAATTCATTTTACTGATTTTGACTGCCATTGTTTTTATCTGTTCATGCGGAAATTCTAACAGGAATAATAATCAGATGGAAGAGGAAATTAACAGTCTTAAAGGCAAACTGGTGATTTTTCATGCCGGGAGCCTCTCATATCCGGTTAAGGCTGTTTGTGATTCGTTCAAATTACGTAATCCCGGAGTGGAGATATATACTGAAGCTGCCGGCAGTAAGGATTGTGCAAGAAAAATCAGCGACCTGAAGAAAAATTGCGACATCATGCTGTCGTCGGATTACAAGGTAATAGATAATTTACTCATTCCGGAATGGGCTGACTGGAATATAAAATTTGCAGCTAATGAGATGGCTATTGTGTATACTGAAAAGTCACGGTATGCCGGTGAGATGAATTCAAAGAACTGGGTTAATATCTTACTTATGGATGATGTGAAAACGGGGCGCAGTGATCCGGACAGTGACCCATGTGGTGTCAGGGCGGTGATGACGTTTCAACTGGCAGAAAAATATTATAAACAACAAGGGCTGGCAAAAAAACTATTGGCTAAGGATATTAATTATATCAGGCCCAAAGAAACCGATCTTATTGCCCTTCTGGAATCCAGTGCTGTGGATTATATTTTTCTTTACCGGTCGGTGGCTGAACAGCATAAACTCAAGTATCTTCTGCTACCTGACGAGATCAATTTAAAAAATGAAAAATTTTCAGATTTATATTCAACAGTAAGTGTTGAAACAAATGGAAAAAAGCCCGGTGAAAAAATTACGGAAAAGGGTGCTCCCATGGTTTATGGTCTTACCATACCTAAAAATGCACAAAATCCTGATCTGGCAATAGCCTTCCTTTCCTATTTTCTTGATCCGCAAGGAGGAATGGCCATCATGCAAGCATGTGGCCAGCCATCTGTAATACCGGCGGTTACTGCTACAAACGAAAAAATTCCACAGGCACTGAAAAAATTTGCACAACCTGAGGTTAATAAATGACTTCAAAAAAAATGTTCAGAAAGAGAATTATTTTCATTCGTTATGCATATATTTGCAATTCGCAAAATATCAATATAATGCTTGATCCGGATTGATATTCGTATCTTTAAAATTAATAAAGATGAAGACAGGTGTCATTAATAATAACAGGACTTTTAAGAGTAATTCCACAATTTTTTTATTGTGTTTATTTCTTGCGTGGTTTTTCGTTTCCTGCAAACATGAAGAGGAAGTCAACCCTCCATCCATAAACCTTATTGTCGAATCGTGGTGTAATAATGACGGTGACACAGTTGCCATTGGAAAGCCAATAAGATTCAAGGTACAGGCCGAAGGCCAGGATGAGAATATCACCAATTTTACTGTTAAAAAATTGTATGATGGAAATGTAAAAACTGTTGTGGATTCGGGATTGAATTCACCTGGATTTGTTACGAACCTTACATTTTATCAGAATGTCGAAGATAAGGTGGAATGGGAGTTTGCCGTGATGGACAGAAACCGCGGGGAGGCCAAAGTGACTCTTACTATTTTTAAAGATCCCAACTCTACCTATGGCGGCATTTATGAGTTTTCAAACATCAGGATGGGTTACCAGTTAAATAATACAAACGGACATTTCTTTCTGCCATTATTAAACAAAGTATATTTTGAAGATTCTGCGGCACTATACCAGGATAAAGTTGATTTTCTGACATATTTCAACTGGAAAGACAATAACGGTGTACTGGAGCCATCGCCTACCTTTTCTTCTCCGGGCGAAGAAGCGACCGCTAGTGGCGAGTTGTATTCAATTTATTACCCATTTCTGGGTAACTGGTCGACAAGAAATTTTACGAAATATGATATTTCCATTCATTCAGGCCTCACTGCTGAAGCATTTAATAATGCCCATAACGACAGCCTGCTGATCGTTTCCTATGATAATGTTTGGGGCAAAAAGAAATATAAATGGGCCACAAGTGGCACATTGATTCCTTTTCAGACTGCAGCAGGAAAAACCGGAATCATTCTTGTGCATCAGGCCGACCTTGATACAACCGGAAGTGTTTTGTTTTCAATGAAAATTCAAATGTAAACATTGAGCTATATTCCTAAAATTAAATTATTAACCTAAAAAAAAGAAACATGAAAAAAAGATTACTCTTAATTAGTGTGTTTTTTACATTATCAACATTAATGTTAAAAGCCCAGGACACCATTGTGGCATGGACATTTCCTTCCACATCAGCCGATTCTCTTGTAGACAATGGAATTTCCATTAACTCATCAAGGTACATCAGTTGTCAGTATGGCACATACGGAGCAGCTTCGTACTATGAAGTACCTATTGATTATACCACCAATGGTTCACAGGGAAGCCCTGATAAATGCGCAAAAACAACAGGCTGGGATAACACGGTTGATTCAATGTGCTATATGGTGAAATTTAAAACAACCGGTTACACTGGGCTGAAATTATATTCAAAACAACAGGCTGGTGGATCAAATCCAGGCCCCCGGGATTTTAAAGTTCAGTATAAATTATCAGGCTCTAATGTTTGGACTGATATTCCTAATGGAACTATTGTTTGTGCATCAAAT
>Ga0116171_10003610_pt1 | contig 14240 bp, 10 predicted proteins | sample AD_JPNHW2_MetaG_FD_89798 | JGI IMG/M metagenome (GOLD analysis project Ga0116171, IMG submission 89798) | Active sludge microbial communities of municipal wastewater-treating anaerobic digesters from Japan - AD_JPNHW2_MetaG | ecosystem: Engineered > Bioreactor > Anaerobic > Digestate | place...
AAAACGAAGTATTATGAAAAAGATTTTAATCCTTTTTTCTTTTAATTTTCTCTTTTCATGTAGCGAAAAAAAGATTTTTGAAAAACATATTAAGCTTGATAATTACGAATGGACAAGCGATAATAAACTTACTTTTGAAGTCTCTATTGAAGATACTATGTCTTTCTATAATATTTACATCCCTGTAAGACATACAGATAACTACCCGTACGATGGACTTTTAGTTTATGTTACTACAACCACGCCTTCGGGAGAAACCCTTTCAAAAGACTATAAATTGCAACTTCGCGATGAAAACGGTAAATTTAAAGGAGATGCCGGTGGTGATATTTGGGATATAGATGTACCTATAATGGAAAAAATAAAATTTAATTCTATAGGGATTTATAAATTTAGGGTTGAAAATAATATGCCTAAACCCCCTACTATTTCTTTAATGGAGATGGGATTTAAAGTAAAAAAAGTGAAGTGATTGATAGAAGGATTGAAGGATAGAAGGATTGAATGATTGAATGACTGAAGGATAGAATGAATGAATGATTAAATGATTGCTCTGTGAGTTCCCTTTTAACTATGTGAACCTTTGTGAAACTATTTTAACACAGAGAAAAAAAATAGAACCAAAGCGGGAAATCAGCGTAAGTGCAAATTTGAGTGTAGGAATAAAACACGAACTATGCCTGACTTCATAGCTTGTTTCAAAAAAGATAAATAGGAATTCTGAATTAATAAAATGTTAGAAATAAATAAAAACATACAACTCATTTTAAGCAACCTTCCCGAAAAACCGGGGGTTTATAAATTCTATGATGATACCGGAACCATTATTTATGTAGGCAAAGCAAAGAACTTAAAAAAAAGAGTTTCTTCATATTTCCATAAAGAAAAAAAGGAATCAGGGAAAATAAACGTATTGGTAAAAAAGATTTCCGATATACACTATACGGTTGTTGATACCGAATTTGATGCGCTATTGCTGGAAAATAACCTGATTAAAGAACTACAACCCCGATACAATGTTTTACTGAAAGATGATAAAACCTATCCATGGATATGTATTAAAAAAGAACGATTTCCAAGAATCTTTCAAACCAGAAACATGATAAAAGATGGATCTTCTTATTTTGGGCCTTATGCTTCTGTTAAAATGTTGAATATGCTGCTCGACTTAATTCATCAGTTGTTTCCTATACGTAATTGTAACTTTCTGCTAACACCCGAAAATATAAATGCCGGCAAATTCAGAGTATGCCTGGAATATCATATTCATAACTGTAATGGTCCATGCGAAGCCAAACAAAGCGAAGAAGACTATAATTTAAACATTTCACATATTCATGATATATTAAAAGGGAATATTAATACCGTTATGAAACAGCTTAACGTGTTGATGAAAAAATATTCGGAAGAACTGCAATACGAGAAAGCACAAGTGGTGAAAGAAAAAATTGAACTGATGGAAAAATACCAGAGCAAATCTACTATGGTTAATCCTGCTATCTCCAATGTAGATGTTTTCTCGGTAGTAAGCAACGAAACCCATGGATATGTCAATTTTTTAAAAGTGATTGATGGCGCTATTATTCAAACACATTCGGTAGAAATTAAAAAGAAATTAGAAGAGCCCGACGAAGAATTGCTTTCATTAACAATGATTGAATTTCGAGAACGTTACGGTTCCGATTCAAAAGAAGTTATTGTTCCCTTTTCTCCGGAAACGCCTATTCCCGGAGTCGTATACACTATTCCGCAAAAAGGCGATAAAAAACAATTACTCGATTTATCTATTCGGAATGCACGTTACTATATGATAGATAAACAAAAACGAAAAGAGCTGATTGACCCAGAACGTCATTCGAAACGTATTCTGGCTCAAGCCATGAAGGATTTGCGTTTAAAGGAACTTCCTAATCATATTGAATGTTTCGATAATTCTAACATACAAGGCTCGTTCCCAGTAGCTGCTATGGTTGTTTTTAAAAATGGGCGTCCGGCAAAAAAAGATTATCGTCATTTTAATATTAAAACGGTTGAAGGCCCGAATGATTTTGCTTCTATGGAAGAAGTCGTTTTTAGAAGGTACAAAAGAATGCTGGAAGAAAATCAAGCATTACCACAATTAATAATTGTAGACGGAGGCAAAGGACAACTGAGCTCGGCATTAAAAAGTCTGGAAAAACTAGGGCTACGCGGAAAGATAGGGATTATAGGGATAGCTAAGAAGTTGGAAGAAATATATTATCCGGGCGATACACTTCCGTTGTATCTAGATAAAAAATCGGAAACATTAAAATTAATTCAACAATTGCGCGATGAAGCTCACCGATTTGGCATTACACACCACCGCAATAAAAGAGAGAAAGCACTTATCTCATCGCAACTTGAGAATATTGAAAATATTGGAGAAAAAACGATACTTACATTGCTTCGAAAATTTAAATCGGTGAACAACATTAAAGTTTCAACGCTCGAAGAATTGCAGAAAGTGGCAGGAAAATCGAAAGGAAAAATAATTTTCGATTATTTTAAAAAAGAGAAGTAAAGAAAGAATTTATTTTTTAAATGATGTATTATATGATGTAAAGTTATAATTTTACAGCATATTCTTAGAGAATTTAACACCCTTAATATATGGAAAATTTTATATTGTATAACCCCGTCAAACTCCACTTTGGCAAAGATATTACCGACGATTTAGCAAAAACGGTTGAACTATACGGAAAAAGAGTGTTGCTGGTATATGGGAAAAATGCTATTAAAGAAAACGGGGTCTATGCAAAAATTAAAGCACAGTTAAAATTAATCCATGTTGAAGTTTTTGAATATGGCGGAATAAAATCAAATCCAGTTATTGAAGATGTAGATGCCGCTTCCCGTTTAGGGAGAAACAGCAATGCCGATGTGGTGCTTGCCGTTGGTGGTGGCAGTGTTATAGATTCTGCTAAAATAATTTCTGTAACTATTCCTGTTTCTCATAGTGCTTGGGATTTTTACAGCGGACTGAAAAAACCGGAAAAAGCAATTCCCTTAATAGCCGTTTTAACCCTTGCCGCCACTGGAACAGAGATGAACCCCTATGCGGTATTGCAAAACCATAAAAGCAAACAAAAAATTGGATGGGGTCATAAACTATGCTTCCCAAAACATTCATTTTTAGATCCTCAATTTACTTTAACGGTCCCTAAAAATTATACCGCTTACGGTATTGCCGATATTTTAGCTCATTGTTTAGAAGCTTATTTTGGTAAAGGAGATGCGACCCTCTCCGACAAGATTACCATTGCTATTATGAAAGAAACGATTGAAAACGGGATACCCCTTTTACATAATTTAAAGAATTACGAATTAAGAGAAAAAATTCTTTACTCTTCTACGCTCGCATTAAACGGCATTACAATGCCTGGAAGAAAAAGTGGCGACTGGGGTGTACATGATGGAGGTCATGTTTTATCGCTTCTTTTTGATATCCCCCATGGTGCTTCTCTTACCATTGCCTATCCTGCATGGATGAAACTGATGAAAGACCGTATTCCTGAAAGAATTACTCAATTAGGGAAAAGTCTTTTTGATGTGGATTCTCCCTATAAAACCATTGATAAACTGGAAGAACTTTTCCGCCGTTTAGATTGCCCTATTAAACTAAGTGAATGTAATATTGATAAAGAGAATCAACAACAAATTCTTGATACAATGATACACAATAAAGTAACAGGGGCTAACCATAAACTAAGCAATAATGATTTATCGGACTGGATTAATTTCATGTATTAATAATAAATTCTAAAAAAGAATTAATAAAAATGCCTCTACCAATAACGATTTATACCGATGGAAGTGCTCGCGGAAACCCGGGTCCCGGAGGATATGGGGTGGTTATGATTTCGGGAAAACATCGGAAAGAATTGTCGCAAGGGTTCCGACATACCACAAACAACCGCATGGAATTGTTGAGTGTTATTGTTGCGTTGGAAACGTTAAAAATAATGAATAGCGAAGTAACTATTTATTCCGACTCTAAATATGTAGTAGAAGCTGTAGAAAAAGGATGGTTATTCGATTGGGAGAAAACCAATTTTAAGAAAAAGAAAAATATTGATTTATGGAAACGTTTTTTAAAAATTTACACTAAACACAACATAAAATTTATTTGGATTAAAGGACATGCCAATAATCCATTAAATGAAGTCTGCGATAAAATGGCTGTTGCTGCATCTTTTTCTTCTAATTTAATGATTGATGAAGAATATGAAAAAATAATGGAGCAGGATAAATAAATTTAATTACGAATTCGAGAATAATAATTTCTTTTTTCAAAAAAAAAATATTTGATAAAGGCATTCATATTGTATGCGTAATACCGATTGCATATATGTAATAGTCCAATAAATTGAACCATAACATATATGTCATCGGCATTACCATTGTAAAATTTAAAATATCCGTTGGATTATTTTAAATTTACAATTGGTATAACAATTAAACTATATGAACCAAGGTGAAGTCTTATTAGTAATACTATTTTTTTTTGTTACAAGCCTTTATGGGAGCTTTAACTTAATATCTCATACGATAAAGGGGAATGTAAAAAAAACGAATAAAAGACTTATCTATTTTGGACAAGGAGTAATAGCAGCAGGAGTTATTTTAACAGTATTTTTGTTTGCACTAGAAATACCATATATTAATAATGCTTTAAAAATGGGAATAGTTTTTTATGATATTATTCATATTAGCGGATTTATTGTAAGTATCATTGGGGGCTTAATACATAGAATTTATAAAGGTAATTGGAATGTGCTACAAAATGCAGGAAAAATATTCTTGGGAAATTTCTATCTTGACGAAAATCGTTCTTTCTTTGGAGGGGTATGGCAAGGCATAAGTAGACATACATGGGAATTTATACAAACCGCACTAGGCCATACCTGGGATCAGTTAAGAAATACTTACGGTGCGGTTAATAGGGTAGATTATTTGGGAGGAGTTACTTTTGCTACAACAATAAGTCAAAAAAGGAGTAATGGCATATCATTAGGGAGCTTTATTCATATTTCAATTTGGGATAAAATGAAAGGGGATTTTGATTCCAGAGTAATCTCTGATCCATTATTTATGCATGAATACGGTCATATTTTTGATAGTCGAATTTTTGGCATAAGCTATTTATTTATTATTGGACTGCCTAGTTTAATTAGTGCAGGGACTGCCATCCAATTAAAGGAAGAACCAATTGGTGTTACTACACATGATTTTAAATTACATGAAATGCGTGCAAATAGACATGGAGCAAGATATTTTAGCAAATATTATCGCGTTAATTGGACGACCTTTGAGTGCTTATATCCTCGAAAAAAAACACGTAAATAAATCAAGAAGTCTTAGTGAAAATTCATTATTAACGCTAGTAGTAATATAGAATGTTCGAATTTTAAAAATAAAAAAGCTCCTCTTATAAATGGGAGGAGCTTAGTAATAATTATAAAAGATATTATTCTTCGTCTTTCGATTCTGCTTCGTATGCTTTTAATAGTTGATCCTGCAAATCTCCAGGCACTGGCTGATAATCGGCATACTTCATTCCATAGGTAGCACGACCGCTGGTAACAGAACTTAATGCAGTAGAATAACGATTCATTTCGGCTAAAGGAACACGTGCTTTAATTTTTTGGTAGTTTCCTTCGCTGTCCATTCCTAATACAATAGCTCTTCTTCCTTGTAAATCGGTCATTACATCCCCCATACGTTCTGCAGGCATAATAACGTCGACTTCGTAAATAGGTTCTAAAATCTTAGGTCCAGCATTTTTAAATGCTTCTCTAAAAGCATTCCGACCCGCTAGTTTAAAAGAAATTTCGTTTGAATCAACCGGGTGCATTTTACCATCGAAAATATTAACAATAATATCGCGGGCATAAGAACCGGTTAAAGGGCCTTCTTCCATTTTTTCCATAATTCCTTTTAAGATAGCAGGCATAAAACGAGCATCAATAGAGCCTCCTACAATACAATTATGGAAATATAATTTTCCTCCCCAATTTAATTTTATTTCTTCTCTTCCTCTAATAGGGAATTCTTTTTGATCTTCTTTTCCTTCATACCAAGGCTCTATTAACATATGTACTTCGCCGAACTGACCGGAACCACCCGATTGTTTTTTATGGCGGTACATGGATTTCGCCGATTTAGTAATAGTTTCGCGATATGGGATTTTAGTTGGGTAATATTCTATTTCAATTTTATCTAAATTTTCTATTCTCCATTTTAAAACAGTAAGTTGTAATTCCCCTTGTCCCATTAAAATCAGCTGCTTTAATTCCTGTGATTGTTCAAAAACAATAGTTGGGTCTTCTTCGTGAATAACACGTAAAATACCACCTATTTTTTCATCATCGCTTTGATTTTTCGCTCTAACAGCCGTTCTAAATTTAGGTTCTGGGAATTTAATGGGTTCTATTATTATTCCGCTATTTTTAGGCGTATTAATGGTATTATTGGTATGCACCTCTTTTAATTTAATGGCAGCAGCCAAATCGCCGGCAACCACTTTTTCAACTTTATTTCTTGTTTTTCCTAATGTAGCAAACAATTGCGAGAATCTTTCTTTAGAACCGTTATTGGCATTAACCATATCCATTCCTTCGGATATTTCCCCTGCATATAGTTTAAAGAAAGAAACCTGTCCGATATGTTGTTCAATAGCTGTTTTAAAAACAAAAACAGATGGCATATCTTTGGCATTGCATTTAATTTCTTTTCCGTCGGTTGTTTTGGCGGGAGGCATTTCATCGGGAGCAGGAATAAAATCGCAAATAAATTTCAAGAAATAAGCAACACCTGTATCTTGTTTTGCCGACATACAAAGTATCGGATAAACATCTCTTTTAATTATACTATTTTTTAATCCTTTCAATAATTCTTCTTCCGATAATTTACCTTCTTCAAAGAATTTTTCCATTAGTTTTTCATCACTTTCGGCAGCCGCTTCAATCAATTTTATATGAAGTTCTTCTGCTTTATCTTTTTCCGATGCTGGAATATCGGTTATTTCTGCTTTATTGGTACCGGGGGTAAATTTAATTTGTTTCATTTTTAATACATCGATAATGGTATTAAATCCTGAACCACTATTTACCGGATATTGAGTAATAGTAACTTTTTCGCCAAAAAATTGTTTTAACTGACGGATTGTTTCATCGAAATTAGCTTTTTCGTGGTCTATTTGATTAATTGCAAAAACAACTGGTGAATTATGTTTTGTGGTATATCTCCAAGTAATTTCTGTTCCTACTTCCACCCCATTTTGTGCATTTACAACCATAACAGCCGTATCACAAACTCGCAAAGCAGAAACTACATCCCCAACAAAGTCGTCGAATCCGGGAGCATCTATAATATTTATTTTTTTTCCTTCGTATTCGGAGTACATTAAAGTGGAAGAAATAGAGTTTTGGCGTTCTAATTCTATTTCCCTATAATCGGAAATTGTGTTTTTATCTTCAACAGTTCCTCTTCGGGTAATAAGACCACCTTCAAAAACCATCGATTCGCTGAGCGTTGTTTTGCCCGATTTTGCACCGCCTATCAGCACAATATTTCTAATTTCATTTGTTTGATATACTTTCATTTTAGTATGAATTATTAAATATTAATACCTGTTTTTAAAAATTAAGGAAAACAAAAATAATTATTTTTAAATAATAAAAAAATTAATTACCGCTTTATAATAAGTTAACGCAAATATATTTTAAAACTAACTGAATTTGAAGTATCTATATGTTTTTTTGCAATTATTCCATTTTTTATTTATGCGGCAAACAATACGCCATAACTATTTCGTTATCTAGTTTTTAACCTACATAAAAACAAAAAAGCCCCTAAAAAAGGGGCTTTTCACCTTTAAATCATCTAAAAAATTAATGCAGGGGGAGGTATAAAGTGCCGGAATTCGCTCCGTTCTGCCAATCTAATCTGTAACGGGTAGGGCAATTTGTTCCGCTTACAGGTAAATTATTGTCGTCGTAACCAAACGTAACTGTTGCAACAATTTGTTTACTTGGTATTTGATGTGATTTCACACCCGATACAGGAGCCCAATAACAAGCTTGTTTAAAAACTACCGGCGTAGAAATTTGTGTATAGAAAAGTTCATTTTGTCTATTGGTTCCCCATACTTCTAAATTGGTTAAATTACCTGCTGTACCAAAACCTTCATCCGTAATTAAATATTGGCCAAATAAGCCACCGGTATAAGTTCTTTGTCTTGCTAAGTTCCATGTTCTTTTTGTATTATCATCGAATGTAATTTCAAAATTACCATATGCTCTATGAACAATTGAACCTAATCCAAGCGGTATTTGGAATAAAAGGCCACCACTCACGTTTTCGAATGTTTTTTGTCCGTTTAAGATGATATATTTTCCTGTTGCTACATGTGTAATTTTAAGATTATTATAGGTAACATTTACTTTTGCATTTTTTTGATTCCATAGAATCATGTATTGACTAGTAAATGTAACATTTCCTACTCTTTCGTAAGTACCTTCGCAGTTAAGTCCGTTAAATGTAACAGATATACTATAAGAAGCCGAATCGAAAATAGTTTCCAAAACTACATTACAGGGTAAACTATCTGCATTAACCGCTTTAGAAGTAGTGTTAGTTAAAATTTTATCTTCATCGCTTAATAAATCGCCAACTGCTTGGTTAAACATCGCTTCATCTCTCGATAGTTGTTGTATTGATTGAGTTACTGCTTGTTCATCGGCAGGTTCTTCTTTTTTACATCCGGTAGTAACACTTATTAATACTACTACAAAAAGAATTAACATTTGTTGGAAAATTTTTTTTGCTTTCATGGTTTTATTATTTAATTATTAATTTTCTTTATTTGTTTCTCATTCATAATACACATCAAATTTCTTATACCCTTATGCTTTTTTATTTTTTTTAATTTATTATTAAAGATAATGTTGAAACACCACATGCAGCAAAAAAACCGGAAGCCTCCCCTTCTATATTACCTGGTAATCCGGAGTGTGCCGAATCGAATAATCCGCCCTGCCAATTGGTTTCAGCTAATAACGCTCTTACAAATTCGGCATGTTCGCGGGTTATTGTATATCTTTTTTCATTTACGAGAGTCCCTTTAGGGAAGTATATTTTTTGTTTGTCGGGAGCAAAAACCTGACTTACATCAATAGTAGGCAATGTATAATATAATAAACGTGCTTTACAGGAATCGGGGTTTAATGTTTCGTATCCAGGAACCATAGACCAATCGAGTAAGACCTCATACATGGCATAATTTTCAGCATTATAATCGTCGGCTATCCATGTAATTTGATATAAATCGGTATTATTAACTTGTTCGTATTTTATTGGATTAAAGGTTTGTTCACGTAGTAATATTGACCGAGCAGTAATAATTTTTTCGTTGTTATAATTAATATAAAGGTTATAGTAATTCCCTACTTTCCCAATAAAATAACTGCTTGTTTCGTATATTCCTTTTTGAACGGGGTTTTCAGTTAGGGTATATACAGAATCTTTATCGGAAATTAAAACTACCGCCCCGCTAACCGGTTGAGGTATATCATTAAGTTGTTGTACCGGGAAAGTAAGTTTAATTTGATGAACTTTTTTCTCGTTGGTAATCATTCCATCAACAATAATAGTTTCCTTTTGTTCATTCTGTAAGGACCATACGGTTTTTTTTTCGCAACCCATTATCAGGCACAAAATAATAAATCCGATGATTTGTTCTGTTTTTTTCATTAAAACTTAAAATTATAGGTAATTGAAGGAATTAAGCCCGACACAGAAATTTTTGTTTGTATAATCTCATTTTTCCCACTTAAATCTGTAGGAACAACAATTTTCCCATTATCGGAAAGTATTTTATTAAAATTAACCGAAATCGGATTATTACGAGCATAAACATTGTATAAAGTAAAAATAAGTTTATGACGGTATTTTTTTTCTGTTGATTTATTCAAATATAACGTGGCCGACAAATCCATTCGGTGATAATCGGGTAAACGGTCGTTATTTTTTTTATCGTAAATAGGAACGGAATATCCATTATAATAATAAAATCCGGTAGGTGTAGTAATTGCGCCTCCTGAAATATATATCCAATTAGCCGAATACGACCAACGTGTTCGTTTACGATACGAAAGGTTTATACAGACATCATTTGGCCTATCGAATGATGCCGGATAAATTTTATTCTGATTAATGCCTTCTGTTTCTTTATATACCCTAGAAAAAGTATAGGCAATCCACCCCGTTAATTTTCCCTCGTTTTTACGAATCATTAATTCCGTTCCATACGACCAAGTTTTACCAAAACGAAGCTCTCCCTCAATTAATGGGTTAAATAATAAATTAGCATGATCTTTATAATCTATTTGGTTCATGAAATATTTGTAAAAAAATTCAGCGGAAAATTGATATTTTGTTTTAAAAACATCATTAAAATAACCTATTGAAAATTGATCTGCTTTTTGTGGTTTTATATTGGGCCCGCATGGAATCCATACTTCAAGTGTTGTAAATGGGCTGGTAGAGTTAGAAATGAGCTGAACAAACTGACTTGTTCTTGCATAAGCCAATTTTACGGATGATTTATTGTTTAACGAATAAATAATACTTGCGCGTGGTTCCGGACTGCAATATTTATAATAAACCTGGTTTAATGCCATATTTACCGTATCCATTACCTGGTGATTTACATTAAAATAATATACTCTTGTTTCTCCTTTGTTTTCCCATATCGGGATTCTAATTCCGTAATGAATTGTTATTTTCTTACTTATTTTTTTTTCATGACTAAAATACAAATCTAACTCCCTGGTATTGTATCGTGCAATTTCCGGTACACCCGTTTGTATGCTGGTATCAGCAAAATGCACATTCCCCGGATTTGAAAAATGAGATTGTATTTCTATTCCCGTTTTTATGGTATTTTGAGGGTTGGCATAATACGTAAAATCCGATTTGAGTGAGCTATTTGAAATAGAAGAATTCCAGTATTCATTAAAAATTTTAGATAAATACAAATTATAGTTGTAGGTACTTTTATAAAAAGTAGTATTCGAAAATAATTTATTATTAAATATATGATTCCAGCGAAGTGTTCCTAATATATTACTCCAACTAACCCCATATGTTTTGGTATATAAATTATCTTCTCGGCTAAACGCATCATTCCCCGAATAAAAAGTATATAGTAAGCGATTTTTATTATTTATTTTAAAATTCAGTTTTATATTAAAATCGAAAAAATTAACGGAAAGCGTTTTCATTCCTGTATTAGATAAGGAAAGCCAATTTAAATTTGATTTTCTACCTGAAACAATAAAAGAACTTTTTTCTTTTTTAAAAGGGCCTTCTAAAGTAACACTTGATGTAAACAAACCGATATTACCAGTAAAATTCATTTTTTTCATATTTCCGTCTTTCATCCTAATATCAATAACCGACGATAAACGGCCTCCGTAGTTCGAAGGGAAATCTCCTTTATACGCTTCCACATCTTTAATAGCTTCGGGAGAAATGGCTGTAAAAAATCCAAACAAATGGGAAGGGTTATAAATTGGAGCTTCATCAATTAATATCATATTCTGATCGCTGTTGCCACCTCTTACATAAAACAAGGCAGATCCATCACCATACGATTTAATTCCGGGCACCGACTGTAGTGATTTAATAATATCTATCTCTCCTACAAAACCGGGCATTTGGTTAATGGTACGAAGCGATAATTTCATACTACTTAAAGCTTGACTATGCCGGCTTGAATCAACTTCCTCTTTCACTTTTATTTCTACTGCTTTCATTTCAATATTCGTCTCTTCTAATTCTATTTTAAGAGATGTATTTGAATGTAGTTCAACCGAAAGAAAATTATTTTTATATCCTATAAACGAGAACCCCAAGCAATAAGTCCCTTCATTTAAGGTAATCGAAAAAAAACCATAGGCATTAGAGGTAACCCCTATTTTAGTTCCTTTAACAAAAACAGTTGCACCAATTAATATTTCACCTGTTTTTTTATCTTTTAAAATACCGCTTATGGAATATTTTGTTTTTTCTTTTTCTAATTTTTCCGGATTAGTCTCCAAATACAATGGTTTAAGCACAATTTGATTTTCAACAATGGTATAATCTATTCCATTATCAATAAATATTTTATCGAGGACTTCTTTTATAGTTTTATTTTTCGCTTTTACTGATATTTTTTTTTCGAGTGGTATCATTTGTGAGCTATACGAAAAATTAATATGTCCTTTTTCGCTTATTTCTTTAATTACTTCGTGAAGAAGTTTATTTTTAAATGAAACTGTTATTTTAAGATTTAAATCCTGTGCATGTAAAAATGATGAGAATAAACATAAAACAAAAGCAATCATAATGGCATGAATCATGATTGCTTGAGTGGGGGATTTTTTAAAAGGGGTTATTTTATTTACATCCATTTCCGGATAATTCAATGCTTTTACCAGATTTCAGAATATTTAAATCGACTGTTGCCTTTAACACATTTAAAACAGCATCGAGCGATTGATTATTAAACGTAACGGTAATCTTACAATCGGCAATACTTTTATCTTTAATAAGGATATTTGTTGAATATATTTTATTTAAATTATAAACTATTTCTGAAAGCGGAGTATCGGTAAAAACCATTTTTTTGGTTTTAAATGCCATATAGTTCTCATTGTTATTTTCAATTTTTGTAATTTTTTGTTCTAATTTTGAAAATTCGGCTTTTTCGCCCGATTCCAATATCATTTTTTCTTGGGGTTTATCTTTTCGATATATTGCAATTTTTCCTGTTGTAAGTACCACTTCAACTTTATCGTTTGCTGCCTGGGTATTAATATAGAAAGATGTTCCTAATACTTCTATTTGAATATCATCCGCTGTAACAACAAAAGGTTTAGATTGATCGTGGGTAACATTAAAATAAGCTTCTCCTTGAAGTTTAACAAGTCGTTTATTTTTTTTAAATTTTTCGGGATAGTCTATGGAAGCCCCTGTATTTAAGGTAACCATCGACCCATCGGGCAACTGGTTTTCAATCGAGGTATTTTGTGCAACAACATGTTGATTTTCGGGTTGCTGTTGTTTTAAAAAATAATAAATTGCTCCAGCAGAAACGGCTAAAATCATAAATACAGCTGCTATGCGTAGCATTTTAGAGAAAATTGGCAAATGGTAAATTGGAGTAGATTTTGAAGAAATATTATTATTTTTTATTATCGTTGTATTATCCGTATCCACTAACTTAGAACTAATTTTATTCCATTCTTCATCTACATTCACGTTGGAATTAATTTTATCTATCTCAACAGTATCCCATATCTGCTTGTATTCTTCGAATATGCGGAGGTTTTCGTTGCTCGCTTTTATCCAATTTGCTAAAACAGCTATTTCTTCCTCGCTTGCTTCTCCTGCAAAATAGGTAACAATTAATTCGTTATAATATGTCGATTGCTGATCCATTTATATACGTTCTATAATCTATACACTTCTATTATAATTTACCCTTATCCTTTTTAAAATAATTTATTTATAACATGAATACCTGCCATTACCCCTATAATTAAAAGCGTTGTATATTCGGCTAATTGTTCTCTCATATGTTGTAAGGCTTTCGACATTTGCGCTTCTACCGTTTTTACGGAAATCTGCAACTTATCGGCAATTTGTTGGTATTTTAAATCATGATACCGACTTAAAACAAAAATTTCTCTACATTTCTCGGGGAGTTCGTTGATAGAACGTTTAATTTTATGTTCTATTTCGGAAGCAACCAACTTATCGGAAGGATTCTGATTGTAACCAGGGTAAATCCCTTCGAATGATAAAATCTCTTTGTTGAATTTCTTGTTATCTCGTAAATAATTCAAGCTTTTATTGTAAATAATGGTTGTAAGATATGATTTTACCGATTTTGAAAGATCTATGGTGTCTTTTTTCTCCCATAAGCTGATAAAGGAATCCTGAACAATTTCTTTAGCCGTATCGAAATCCTTTACATATTTTTGCGCAAAATGAACTAAGCCTTTAAAATGACTTTTAAAAAGCATTTCAAAGGTGTTTTTATCTAACTCTTTAAAAATATTTTTCGTATCTTCTTTCAGCGGAAATAAAATTTAATATTCATCATTTACATTCGGAAAATCAATTTCATTATCTTTTACAATAAAAGCATCCGAAAACTGTTCGCTTAT
>Ga0116171_10003617_pt1 | contig 14229 bp, 17 predicted proteins | sample AD_JPNHW2_MetaG_FD_89798 | JGI IMG/M metagenome (GOLD analysis project Ga0116171, IMG submission 89798) | Active sludge microbial communities of municipal wastewater-treating anaerobic digesters from Japan - AD_JPNHW2_MetaG | ecosystem: Engineered > Bioreactor > Anaerobic > Digestate | place...
AAACAAACTCTTGGATAAGGTCATCTTTGAAAAACGCCGTAACAGGCCGAAGAAAAAAAAGACTTATGAAGATACTGTATTTTGGGGTATAATTGGACTGAACTAATGAAAGCAATAAAGTTAATATTCAAATTAGCCGTTGCAGCAAGTTGTGTTTATTTTGTTGTGCAAAATGTGATATACTGATATGACAAAAACTGACACTCATAAAAAAGCAATGATTGAAGCCTTAAAGGTTTCGCTTGGCATTGTGTCAGAGGCTTGTAAAACAATTGACATTTGTCGTCAACAGCATTATACTTGGATGAAAGAAGATGCTGACTATAAACAGGCAGTTGATGATATTGCTGAAGAGTCTATTGATTTTGGTGAATCGGCATTAAGGAAAAGGATTGAAAGCGGGGACACAACTGCAATAATATTTTTTTTAAAGACAAAGGGTAAGTCGAGAGGTTATATTGAGAAATCTGAAGTGGAATTTTCTGGTGTTTCACTTCATTTTGACAAAGATGATGAAAAGGCATGACCTTTAAAAAGACAATAAAGCAAAAGGAAGCGGTGCAACTCATGGGTAGTGCCGCTAAATTTATTTTATTGCTGGGGGGTAGCCGAAGCGGAAAGACATTTATCATAATCAGACAGATAATTTTAAGAGCCTTAAAAGAACCAGGAAGCCGTCATCTTGTTGTAAGATTTGCCTTTAACCATGCAAAACAGTCTTTATGGTATGACACCATTCCCAAATGTTTAAGCCTTTGTTTTCCTGGGGTAAAACCGGTAATGAATAAATCCGACTGGTTCCTGGAATTTTCAAATGGCAGTCAAATTTGGGTAGGTGGCTTAGACGACAAAGAAAGAACAGAAAAGATACTTGGCAACGAATATGCCACAATCTTTTACAATGAAATATCTCAGATAAGCTGGTCAAGTTATGCCACCACAGTTACAAGGTTAGCACAAAGGACCGGACTTGTAAATAAAATCTATTGTGATTGTAACCCACCATCAAAAAGACACTGGTCATATAAACTATTCATTGAACATCGAGATCCGGTAAGTAACGAGGCAATAAACCCCGATCTTTACGCTCACATGAAACTTAATCCAGATGACAATAAAGAAAATTTGCCAGATGATTACATTGACTCTGTCTTGGGTACTCTTTCAACCCGGATGCAGAAGCGGTTTAGATATGGTGAATTCTCGGATGACATTGAAGGGGCATTATGGACCTATGATCTCATAGACAAGAATAGAGTTTTAAAGCTTCCTCAATTTGCCAGGATTATTGTATCTGTCGACCCCTCAGGATCAGGAAAGGAAGGGGCAGACGAAGCGGGTATAGTGGTCGTGGGGACTGATGCGGAGGGTGAAGGATATGTTTTGAATGATAAATCGGCAGTTCTTACCCCTAATCAGTGGGCAACAGAAGCAATAAAAGCTTATTATCAGTGGTCTGCTAATTATATTGTGGCCGAAGTTAACCAAGGGTGGGATATGGTCGAAGCGGTAATCAGATCAATTGATAAAACGGTCTCGGTTAAAAAGGTTGTGGCAAAGCGAGGCAAGGCGCTCAGGGCTGATCCTATTGTTGCTCTTTATGAACAGGGCAAAGTACATCATGTAGGGATATTTCCTGATCTTGAGGATGAGATGACAACATGGGATAGTAGGGAGTCTTTAATCTCTCCTGGTAGGATAGACGCTTTGGTACATGGGTTAACTAATTTGATGGTCAAAGAAAAGCATGAATTTGTCCTTGTATAAAAATATTTTAATTTTGCAATGATATTTATCATTTTTTATTAATTTTGTAAAAAACATACTTGATGGCGTTTTTAGATAATGTTTTTGAAAGAGTATTTCGTAAGCAAATAAATGCCGGTCAACAAGCAATTGGGTCAGAGGTATATACGAAAATACTCGAGCTCATAGGAAAGGGCAACCCTGTCTATATTAGCGACAACACAGAATCATATATCAGGTATGGTTATCTCTTTAATCCAACAGTTTATTCAGTTGTCTCTCTTATAGCTCAAAAAGCATCTTTAGTTCCGTGGGGAGTTTATTCAGTTAGAAATCAGAAATCACTCAGCCTTTATAAAAGTGGTACATCAGAATTGACGGTTAAAAAAATGATGCTCCGTAAATCAGCGATAACTGAACTTGATAATCACCCTTTAAATGAATTATTTATTAAGCCTAATCCTTTGCAGGGATGGGCCGAATACATAGAACAGGTTGTCGGTTATAAATTAGTAACCGGCAATACTTATATTCATGCTATCTCACCCGAGAAAGGCATCAACAAAGGGCAGGTTAAAGAACTTTGGAATATTCCTACGCCATTCATTGAGATACTTGCAGGAGACAGGATGAACCCCATTGCAGGATATAGATATATTCCCGAACGTGGTGTTGTCATCCCGCCCGAACAAATGATACATTTAAAGTATTGGACACCCGATTATCAAAGCGGTGCAATGCTTTATGGTCAATCTCCTATCAGAGCAGGTCGTAGGGTGGTATCAAAAAGTAACTCCAGTTATGATGCGGCAACATCCGCAATGCAGAACATGGGTGTACTTGGCGTTCTTTCTTCAAATATTAAATCCGATGGAGAAGGATTAACAACAGAACAGGCCGAAAGAATAGAGGCAAAACTAAAATTAAAGGCAAGTTCCAAAAGCGATAATAAATGGATGGCTACCTCTGCAGATTTGAAATGGCAGCAGATGGGTATGTCACCGGTTGACCTCGCAATTATTGAATCAGATAAAATGGATCTTCGGATGATTTGCAATCTTTATCATGTGCCATCTGAATTATTCAATGATCCCGAAAACAAAGTAAATGCAACAAGGCAAGAATCAGGGAAGGAAGTTTGGGCCAATGCTGTTATACCTGCGTTAACTCAGTTTAGAGATGCATTCAACCAATTTATAAAAGGTCAATATGATCAAAATATTTATATTGATTTTGATACAAGCGTTATACCTGAACTCCAGGATGATTTAAAAAAACAGGTTGATCAGTTACAGAATGCCTGGTGGATTACCCCGAATCAAAGGCTTGAGGTAATGGGGTGGGATGCTTCACCGGAACCGCTTATGAATGTTCAATGGATACCTGCCGGACTTGTCCCGATAAATGAGACAGGAATTAACCCGACTGATTTGGCAAAAATGTTAAAAGAATTGGATGTCAATGATTACAGGCAATGATATATATTGGCTGAAAACTGATCGTAAACGGTCGGCTTTTGAGAAACTTTATTCTTTGAAGTTTCGCCAGGCTATTTATCAGCAGTTTGTCGATGTCTCAAAAAGAATAACACCGGACAATTTCAGATCAGAACATATCTTAAATGAAGTTACCGAATCAGATATTAGTCCTGTTTTTAAATCTCTTTATCGCAACGTTGGTGTATCTTTCGCTCGTGATGCTTATTCAGGCCATAAGAAGTCAGAAGAGCAATTTGAGGATACATGGACTACTTACATGAATAATTACGCTCAGACGGTTGCCGGTAAACGAATAACCTCAATAACAGAAGAGACAAAGCGGATTATCTTAAAATTCATTCAGGCGGAGATTGACAATGGAGTTAATGAAGGGTTAGGCACGGATGAGATTGCAAGAAACATTCAAAAATCTCTGCTTGAAAATGGATTAAACATTGCGCGTTGGCGGGCGCAGATGATAGCACGCACTGAGGTTGTTGGGGCGTCAAATGTTGGTGCAATGGAAGGAGCCCGATCACTTGGTCAGCCAATGCAAAAAATATGGATAGCAACCAGAGATAACAGGACAAGAGATGCACATGCTTCGGCAGAAGGATTGACTGTTGAATTATCTGATAAATTTGATGTAGGTGGTGAACTATTAGATTGTCCGGGGGATGCTTCGGGTAGTCCTGAAAATATAATTAATTGCAGATGCGCAGTTGCATTTAAAGTAAAAAGAATAGCATAATGGAACCAATGTTGTTTAAAAATACAAGAGGGGGAAGTATAAAAGATATTGATACTTCAAAAGGAATTATCACCGGGTATTTCTCAATCTTTGGGAATAAGGACTCAGATGGAGATATTATTCTCCCAGGTGCCTTTTCCAAAACCATAAATGAGAATGGGCCAAAGAGCCAGAAGCCTCGCATACTTCATCTATTGCAGCATGATGTTTGGCGACCACTTGGCAAACCCTCAGTTCTGGAAGAAGATGCTAAAGGGCTTTACTTCGAAAGCCAGATATCAAAGACATCTTATGGTCGGGACACTTTGCAACTCTATCAGGATGGTGTTTTAACAGAGCACTCAATCGGGTATAATGTTGTGAAACGTGAAGTTGATGAATCAACTGACACCCAAAAGTTACTTGAATTAAAACTTTGGGAAGGTAGCACTGTTTCATGGGGTGCAAACATGGAGGCGGTTGTCACAGGAATAAAAGCAGAGGACAAAAAAAGTATTTATGACGCTCTTATAAAAAAGATGACTGCACTACAAAAGGCCGTCAAAGGTAATTATACCGATGAGACAGCTTATCAACTTGAAATTGAATTGAATCAAATACAGCAGGTGATTAAATCACTCTCCGAAATCTCTGAGCCGGATTCCACTCAGGCAAAGGTAGAGCCGATGACATCAGAAGAAATTAAAAGTGTAATAACAAATTATTTTAAGTAAAATGGACGAAAAAGAATTGAAGGCATTACTTGACAAAATAGGTAATTCCATTGATGAAAAACTCAAAAAGGCCACAGAGAGCCTTGCCGTTAAACTTACTGAGGACGAAAAAAAGGCCCTCATGACTTCTTTTAAGAAGGAACTTGAGCCGGAAATGGCTAAGTATATCAAGATGCAGGAACAATTGGATGCTCTTGATGTCAAAATGCAGCGCATACCTGGTAAGGTGCTTGTTAAAACTTTCAGTGAAGAACTCGCTGATAAGATCAAAGAAGCACTCGGAGATAAGAAAGATATCCGTCAGATAAAAGGACATGCTTTTGAATTTGAGCGCAAGCTTGATGACATGACCGAGGCCAACTCATTTGCCTCAACTATTGTTGTCCCCGTTGACCAGCGTCCAGGTATTGTTTATGATCCCCTTCGCAGAAATAGAATAAGAGACATTATCTCTTCTGGTACTACCTCAAGCAATATGGTGACTTTCATTCGTGAAAATGCCATAACTTCAAATACTGATATCACAACTGAAGGAGCAGAATACAAACAGGAGGACTTCGATCTTATCCGTGTTGATGCAGCCGTATTGAAACTCACAAACTACATCATTGTTTCTGAAGAGATGCTTGAGGACGTTCAGGGGCTTACTTCCTACATCATGGCACGTCTGCCGGAGAAGATCAAGAACAAAGAAGATCTGGAGATTCTTACCCATGCAACTTACGGTATTCTTCCTCTTGCGACCGCTTACGTTGATACGCTTGCAGATAGCAAAGTTCAGAGAATTGACGTTCTTGTTGCAGCTCTCACGCAGGCAAAGGTTGCAGAATATACTCCTACCGCTATATTGCTTAACCCGGCCGATGCCAAACTCATGAAACTTACAAAGGATGATAACGGTCAGTATATTTTCCCGTGGGTATTCATGAGTAATGGTGTTGTTGTTGACTCTATCCCTGTAATTGAATCAACTGCCATGACTTCGGGGTCTTTCCTTGTTGGTGACTTCAAACTTGGTGCTCAGATATTCGACCGCAGACAGATGGCTATCGAGTTTTCGAATACCAATGAAGATAACTTTGTCAAGGGTATGGTTACTGTCAGAGGTTCTGAAAGAATTGCTATAGCAGTTTACAGACCTAACGCATTTGTTTATGGCACATTTGCCAGCGCACTTGCAAAGGGTTCTGCATAATCTCAAAACAGAAGGGGCCGGAACGAGTCCGGTTCCCTTCTTTTAAATCGCTCGCAATGAAAAAAGGATTATTTATATTAAGTATTTTAGCGTTAATAAGTTGCCAAAAGGAACAATGCAAGCAATGTACTTCGGTTGTGATCGTGAATGGCAAAACGGAGATATACCAAACACAACAATGTGGAGAGCATCTTGAAAAACAAAACGGTCAATTGATAATCGTTACCAATTCAACAGGAGAAATAACATACTTTATAATGACCACTTGCAAATGAAACACTACTACGAAAATATAAAAGGTTGGTTTGACTTTGAAAGAGTCTACCAGTTTGCCGTCAGAGGACTTTCAGGCAGGTTTCTTGAGGTTGGTAGCTATCGGGGCAAGTCATCTGCTTATATGGCCGTTGAGATTCTTAATTCAGGCAAGGATATTGAATTTACTTGTTGTGATACTTTCAGAAATGAAGATTGTCCGACTCTTCATGATATGCCGGGAGATAACCTTCCTGCGTTCATGAGCCATATGAGCCAATTCTCATTTGTAAAGGTCTTGCAAGGTAAAAGCATTGATTTTGCCGCAAATGTTGAGGATGGTTATTTTGATTTTATCTTTATTGATGCCTCACATGATTATAAATCAGTCAAAGCAGATATAGAGGCATGGTTGCCTAAACTGAGAAAAGGAGGCATAATTGGCGGTCATGATTATTCAGAATACTGGCCCGGAGTTAAACAAGCCGTTGCAGAGGTCTTTCACGCTGACTTTACTGTTATTGATAATTCGTGGTTTCATGTAAAAGAAAACCCTGTTTGTAAATTTCCTTTCCCTGTGGTGGTGATGAATTACAAGGATAAAAGAAAGATTCATTTTACTCAGGAAATTGAAAAATATGGTTTTGATTATACAGAGTTTCCATGCCTAACTCATGATAACGGAACCATAGGCAATGCGCTGACTTTTCAAGCTATTTTTAAGGCCAATCAAGGCAAAGACATAATAGTCCTTGAGGATGATGTTAAATTCATTCTTGACCCTTCTCAGATCAATTTCAAAGACTTCCCGGATGACTGGGATGTCATCTATTTGGGTGCTAACCTAACAGAGCAAACAAGTTTTGTAAATGAGACTGTCCGCAAGGTTCATGGAGCCTGGACGACTCACGCGTGTGCGTATCGAGCATCATTTATTGATAGGGTAATGAAAGAATTTGACCCACTTCGTGATCTTTGTTTTGATGAATGGCTCAGAGTTAATGCAAATAGCTTAAATTTGTATATCACTTATCCAATGTATGCAACTCAAATCAACGGATGGAGTGAGATAAACAAGAAAGAAATTAATTATCAAGTAATATTTAACTCACAGGAAAGATTATGAAAATACTCGCAATGGTTCACGGCTTCCCTCCTTACCATAATGCAGGCGCAGAATGGATGCTTTATGATATGCTTAAATACCTTGTTGATAGAGGGCATAAAGCTGTGGTTTATTTATCCGATTCAAAATATGCCAAAGAATACGAATACAATGGCATTGAGGTGAAAATTGATGATTTTGAAAAGCGCAAAGAGGAGTTAAGGTCAACTGATCTGATTATCTCGCATCTCGACCGCTATGGTAAGGCTCTAAACATCGCTGAATTTTACCATAAACCCTATGTTCTTTTGGTGCATAATACTAATATCTATGCGGGAATTCCTGAGAAGCATAAACCCGCAATGAACGAACGCTTTGTTTATTGCATTTATAATAGCGAATATGTCAAAAAAGCCTTGCATTATCCTAATCCATCTATTATTGTTCACCCACCGGTTAACCCTGACAGGGTAAAGACAAAGAGAGGGGATAAAATCACCCTTATTAATCTCTGGAAAGACAAAGGTGGTTTAGTGCTTCAGGATATAGCCAGGTCAATGCCAGAACAAAAGTTTATCGGCGTTAAGGGTGGATATGGTGAACAGGAGATTGCAGACATCAAAAATATTAAATATCTCGATAATACGCCTGATATAAAAAAGGTTTATTCACAGTCTCGTATTGTGTTGATGCCCTCTAAATATGAGAGTTACGGCAGAGTAGCAGTTGAGGCAATGGCCTCCGGTATTCCTGTTATTGCTCATGTCACACCTGGATTAAAAGAATGTTTAGGTGAGGCGGGTATATTTTGCGACCGTGAGAACACGGCCGAATGGGTTGAGGCTATCAAAAAGCTGGATGATGAAAAGGTTTATAAAGAGGCTTCTAAATTAGCTCTGAAAAGATTTGCAGAGATACAAGAAAAAACGGTTCAGGAGCTTCAGGATTTTGAAGAGTTTTTGATTAAATGTGTCAACAAAAAAGCATAATCATGGCAAAGAAAATCATTACCGATAAGCCGACCGAAAAGGTTGAATATAAAATGAACATTCCGGTAGGATTTGTAAAATGTGTAGTTCTTATTCCTTACGAAGATAAACTCAAAGATCAGGAGCTTATATTGGTTGAAAGACGTTACAAATCACTTGCAGCAAGGGGATTCGTGAAATGAGAAAAATCTGGATAAAAACGGATGCAACAACTGAGCCGGTCACATTGACTGAGGCTAAACTGTACTGCAAGATCACTGGCACTGGTGATGATACCATTATCACCAATCTTATCAAGGTTGCTCGTGAAGAACTCGAAGCATATACAGAGAGGTCACTGGCCGAAAAAACCTATTATGTTGAATACGATAAGATCACAAGCGAGATATTTCCCCTACCCTGTCATCCTATTAAATCAGTTAGTTCAGTTAAATTAATTGATGAGGAGGGAACGGAGACGGTGTTAACCCTGAATACTAATTATTACCTTATTGGTGCGCCATTTACTCAGATGCGAATATCGGGTGTTTATTCAACTCGCACGCCTCGTCTGTTGATTGAGTTTATTGCTGGTTATGGTGCCACAGGGTGCCCAGCACTACCACAGGCTTTGAAAGATGCTATTTTGAAAAGGATACTTGTTCATTATACTCACAGGGGCGATGAGGGGATAGTGAACAATGAGGGATTTGAACTTGCTTCACCATATAAGGATAATAAATGGTTAGCGTAGGGTCAATGAAAGATACGGTAAGCATTCAGGCGCAAAGTGCGGTGAGTGACGGGCAGGGTGGTTATACCTCCACATGGTCAACCATTGCGAGTGAGTGGACAAAAGCTACTCAGCTAAGTTACTCCCGCGCTTTGCTTGATGCAGGAGTTCAGTTTAATACTGCTTATCAATTTGACTTACGCAAACGGGGAGATACTTATATTCTGGCAGGTACCCATAGGATTGTTTTTAATTCAGAAAACTATACCATTCATTCAGTGGTTGAAGGGCCGGAAGGATGGTTAAAAATACTCGCTTACAAATGATAAAACTCAGTTTACCACCTGCAGAAATGAAAGCTTTCCGCAACTGGACTGAGACAATCAGTAAGGAGGAAGAGGCGAAGCTAAAGAACTTAGTTGCAAGGTCGGGTGAGATGATTACTTATCACGCTAAACTTGATGCACCTGTAAATAAGAGAAAGGGCGCAGGGGGAAGACTAAGGAGCTCTATTGCCTCGTCTTATTCATCAGACGGGCTAACTTTTACCATCGAGGTGAATGTTAATTATGGAGCCTATCAGGAGTTTGGAACCGGCAAATTTGTGAGGATTCTTCCGGGTTATGCGGATATAGCTTCAGAGTTCAGAGGAAGAGGAATAAGACAGGTCAACCTTCAGGCAAAGCCTTATCTTTTTGATAACTATGAAAGAGCAAACAATGCATTTTTAAAAGAACTTAATAAAATGGGATTCAATGAAAGACCCATGTGACGATATAAGAGACTGGATATATGCAACGCTGAACAATGCCGTGAGCTATGGTGGCTCAATTGTTCCTGTTTATTCATTTCCTCCATCGGGGGTGGCTAAACCTTATATTGTCATTGGCGATCATGAGGCGGGGGAGCCGGAAGGAGTAAAAGACAGTTATGTTTGGGACGTGATGACTACCATTGAGATTTACACCTCATTCCCGAACGCTACAAACGCAAGCTATCTCTCATTAAATAGCATATCAACTCAAGTGCTTCAACTGCTTGTTCAAAGAGCTTACGGAGGTTATGGGGTTGAAGATGGAGGAGTTCATTTTAATAATTTTCACCTCATTAGCTGTAGACCTACAGGGATGAGAACCGAACGGAGGTTATCAGATACAGAAATAATGCTTTACAAGGAACTGAATATTAATCAATTATTGGAGGAACTATAAAATGTCAAAAGTAAACGGAACAAATTTAGTTGTGATTGCAAGCGGAGTTTGCATCGGAGGGTCAAACTCTTGCACGCTTAATGTGAACATTGACCTGCCGGACACCACTACAAAAGACAGTGCGGGATGGGCAGAACACATCAGAGGTAAACGGGATTGGTCAATTGATTTTGAGGGTCTTTACGATCCGGCACTTGTTTACAATGCCGAAGAGCTTATCGACTCAATCATTAACCGTATTGCCGTGACGGTTGAATTTGCAACCGAGGGCGTTGGCAATGGCGGCCAGAAATGGTCAGGATCTGCATCACTTAGTAAACATACCCTTGTTGCTCCGCTTGAAGGACCAGCAACAATATCAGGTACATTTACCGGAAACGGTGCATTAACAAAAGGAACAATCTCGGCATCTTAATTTTTAAAAATCACTCGCAAATGAATAATTTATCAGGTTACGGAGTTTTTGAGATAGCAGGAGAGAAGTTGCCGTTTAAATTTGGCGTTAATGCTTATGCTTTGTTTTGCCAGTATCGGGGTGTTGATTTGGATAAAATTGCCACAACGGGATTATATGGTGAATATGACTCAGACGGCAAGCCAACGAAAGACCCTGATGTAAAGGCGAATATTGAGCTTGCCTATTTCGCTTACCAGACGGCCTGCCAGATGAAGGGTGAAGATACACGGTTTAACCTCATCACTTTCCAGGAAATGATGCAAGAGGAGTATGATGTTTTGGTTAAGCTTTTCACTCTGAATCTTGAATCTAAGTTGATGGGACGCACTCTTACAGAGATTGCACAGGACGAAACAAAAAAAAAGAATCAGTTAAATGGTGCGAAATCATAGATTATTGTATCGGAGAGGTGGGAATAAAACCCTCAGAGTTCTGGTTCCTTACATGGGGAGAAATAGATGTTATTTGCCGGGGCTATGAAATGCGCCTTGCCAGGAGCAGAGAGTTACCGAGGTACATTGCAACCATACTGATAAATGCGAACAGAGGTAAAAATACTCAACCGATAAGTCCTGAAGATGTTTTGCCATTGATAACCGATAAGAGAAAATCGCCTGTTAAGTTGATGACAAAAGAAGAGTTTGAAGAAATTAAAAGAGATGTAGAGGTACGCTATGGCAGAGAAGAAACTAACGGCTAAATTAGGGATTGATTCAAAAGAATTTGATCAGGGATTAAAAAAAGCCTCTGGCAAAGCAGATGAATTTGGAGGGAAGGTAAATAAGATGGGCGGCATGATAGCCGCTGCTATCGGAGCCGGTGGTGTTGCCATGGCCTTTAAGACATTAAAAGGGATTTTTGAAAGCACACAATTAACGGGCGATGTTTTAGAACAAAAAATAGCAGGAATACAAGCTGTCGCCGCCAGTGCCGCACAAAACATAGCAAATCTCGATTGGTCTGTTTCGCTTCGTGATGCAAAAAGAGCGGCAGAAGAATATGCTGCCGTATTAGATGACCTTGGAGATAGGCAGCGTTCTATTCAAATTATTTCCGCAAAAAATTCTGCAGAAGCGGCCAAACTAAGGGGAATATTAAGAAATTCTACACTTAGTGAAACTGAGAGGTTAGATGCTACGGAAAAGCTTAAGGATCTATCTGAGGAGGAAATTAAACTAAGGGGTGATGCTGCGCAAGAAGCATTAAATGGTATAATAAATCAAAATGTCGAGAAATACAAAGGATTAAAACTCACCCTTGAAGATGCAAAGGCTGTAAATGACTTTGTTCAGAATTATGCGTATTTTACAAAAGAACAGCAAGAAGCGTTAACAGCAGCACAATTACAACAAAAGTATCTTGACACTTTTGTTTCTCAAAGCCAATATATCTCAAAGGGGTATGGGACGTCAGTAGATTATGCTCACGAGTTAGCTGCCGCACAGAAAAAACTTGCAGAGTTAACATCACAGGTTCCTCCCGAATTACAGAAATACATTGCTCTTTGGCGTCCAATCAATGACATGAGTGATAAGCATAGACAAAATATTGCGGATATATATTCACAATGGTACAATGCTGTAGCTCAAATACAAAATTATCTTAATATTGCCGATAGAACCGCAGATAGGATAAATGCAATAGATGATGGTGTAAAAAGTATTGCAAATACTCCCCTGCATGATGTTGAATCAGGAATATCAGTTCCTGGTGGTGGTACTCTTGCGGGTGCGCCTTCATTATCTACCATTCCCGGAACAGGATTAGCAAAAAGTCCTGTTAGTACAATAGCAACGGATGGTAAAGCAGCAATTGAAGCTATTAATTCATTAGGAAATTCTTTTGACAGTTTAGGTAATTCCATTGGTGGTGCTGCCGGTGCATGGGTAAGTTACGTTGGGAATATCCTTTCCGCTGTTCCGGGTGTTGTCGCTGCTTTGGCTGCCATGACTGCCGCATCAAGAAAACACGCTTCAGCCAATGCACTCGAAGCTGGTACAGGGGCCGCTGCTGCCGAGGCTGATATACCAATTATTGGACCTATTCTTGCTATTGCTGCTATTGCCGCTGTAATGGCCGCTATACTCTCAATGCCTAAGCTTGCTAACGGTGGTTTGGCCTTTGGTCCTACAACTGCAATGGTCGGTGAATACGCCGGAGCATCAGGCAACCCTGAAGTAATTGCACCTTTGAGCAAATTACAAACAATCATGGAGCGCAGCGCAATGAGTGGTAGGTTATCAGCAAGATTACAGGGACAGGATATAGTTATTTCAGTTGAAAAGACAAAGATGTCACATAATAATAATACTTAATGGCATACGCTACAATATACAGGGCTGAGTTTAAAGACGTTTTAGGATTACTCTGGCGTGTCGACATTGAACTTAATGGGTGGTCGGGGGGTATAACAAATTTTGTAACTACCGGCGAGCCGCTTACAATTGAGATGTTAAATAATGGTGATGATTGGGTTTCTGCATCCATTCACGGCAGCACTGTTAAATTAGGTGTGTATGCTTATTCTGATTTTCAATGGACCGCACTATATAACGGTATTCAACTCTTTCGAATGTCGGTTTATTATGGTGCATCTTACACTTTATATTGGCGTGGTTTTCTTGATCGAGACGGTTATGAAGAGAATTATGATATGGTTCCCTACCCGGTAACTATTAAGGCTAACGATGGACTTGGGATGCTTAAAACGATGCCTTTTAAATACACGACTACAGTTGAAAATGACACTTATTATAATTTCCGCCAGACAGAGGCATATATCTTAAACGAGATATTCAACAAAATAAACATTACCTCGTGGAAGGAGTTTATCAATATCTATGAAAGCACAATGGCCAATGGTGTAGGGGATTCACCTCTCGTTCAGGCTGCTATTGATGTGGATATTTTCAAGGATATGAATTGTTATGATGTGCTTGAAAAGATCTTGAGTAAATATGATGCCGTCATTGTTCAGGATATGGGCGAAATGATTATATATCGGCCTGTGGAGATTAATCAGGCAACTGTTTATGGTCGCAAATTTACAAGCGCAACGGCTTTTACATCTACTTCTATGGCTCCCGAACAATTTATTAGTCGGTCTGGCAGGAGAGGTAATTTTATTATTCCTGAAGGTGGTAGTCTTTCACTTCAAACGCCGCTTAAAAAGATAACAATTAATCAGGACTATGGGAGTAAAAAGTCATGGATAGATGTATTTGAGTTTAATCAGGAAGATTATATCCCCGGAACATTGTCTTTTAGTAACTGGACCAATAACACCACTAATGTTGTTCATTTTTTGGGAGAAAAACTACCAAGAGAAAAACAGGGCGTTTTATTACTTGGTACAGATGCAACAGGATATATTTATCAAGATTTTGCTTTATATGCCTTAAAAACCGATAACACTAATCAATTTAATTTTTCATTTGATTATCAATATTATAATGGTTATGGATCATCATTTAGTTCTGTGACAACTGATCCGGCCATACAGATAAAGGATTCAACAGGGACGTATTATTTATATGAAATAGATGATGAGTTTTGCGGATGGACAAATACTCCATCTTATATAAACATTGGGAATGAAAATCCTCTAAAAGTAGGTGGTA
>Ga0116171_10003620_pt1 | contig 14226 bp, 9 predicted proteins | sample AD_JPNHW2_MetaG_FD_89798 | JGI IMG/M metagenome (GOLD analysis project Ga0116171, IMG submission 89798) | Active sludge microbial communities of municipal wastewater-treating anaerobic digesters from Japan - AD_JPNHW2_MetaG | ecosystem: Engineered > Bioreactor > Anaerobic > Digestate | place...
GCAAAGAGATCGAAATGGCTCATGGAACCTACCGAGATGGTAAAATCGCCGTCATTACTGGTAAAGGTAAAAGTCGCGGTGACTTTTTCCTGGCTGTTATAATAACTTCCCGTAGTTCCGGATGTGTAATATAACACTTCGGCAGCTCCGTTTAAACTCGGGTCGAAACTTGCAAGTTTTAAAACCAGATCGCCGGTACTGACGCCGCTGAAAACGCTTTGAAGCGACGCGTTAATGCAGATGAAAAACTTATCGGCGCCTTTTTTGAAAACGACGATGTCGGCTCCGCCATATTCGCCCGGATCGGGATTATCGGTTTTTCCGAGGAAGACGATGTCGTCGAGAACCGAAGGCGCGCTGCCGGTCGCCGAACTCTCGGAAGAGGTTTCCGAAGAGGGTTTTCCGTTTGCGGGCACGGCGCTCAAAGCCATCGTCGCAAAGGAAAAGACGAGCATCAGTGAAAGGAGAATAACTCCGATTTTGGAAAGTGTTTTCATATGGCGACCGTACCTTTCTATCATTATGTACCCTTTATTACGATAATAAGACCGCTCTTGCGGTTTCTGAAATTATTCTATCATATGAAAGTTACATCTTGGTTACATTTTTGACTTTGGAATAACATAAATGTGACTAAATCACAAAAATTATCCTATTAAGTAACACCGGATTTTCGGTTGTTTGCTTTGCAAGCGCAAATTATGTTATAATACAGCATATTTACGGAGGTGCAGATATGGCTGAAGTAATCCCTTTCAGGGCGTTAAGATACCATTATAAAAGAGCGGGAGACCCCGGGACCCTGGTTTGCCCGCCCTATGACGCGGTCAGCGAAGAACGAAGGGCGGAATTGGCCCAAATCAATTCGAATAATGCCATCGTTTTGGAACTGCCCGTCGGTTCCGATAAATACGAAGCCGCTAAAACAACATTAGACCGAATGTTATCGGATGGCGTGCTTTTCGAGGAAAAAACGCCCTGCCTGTATTATTATGAACGGACCTATATTTTAAAGGACGAAACCAGACGCATCGGCGGCTATGTGGCGCGTGTGGGTCTTGCAGAGCAGAGTGAAGGGGTGATTATCCCGCACGAAAACACGCTCTCGGGGCCCAAAGCTGATCGTTTTGAATTGTTGAAAGTCACCGGCTGCAGTTTTTCCCCGGTTTACTCGCTGTTTGAGGACAAAACTCGCGAGCTGGCCGCGCACACCGAACGCCTGCTCACCGAAAAACCCGAGGTGGAATTTTTTGCCGAGGGCGACCTGCACCGGTTCTGGGTCATTTCCGACAGTAAGAAATACCTCCCGATTTGCAAATTGTTTGAGAACAAAAAGCTCTTCATCGCCGACGGCCATCACCGCTACGAAACCGCGCTCAATTTCCGCCGATATTTAGGCGAAAGCGGTGTGAAAGTCGAGGGCGACCACCCGGCGAATTTCGTGATGATGCTGCTTTGCGACATCGACGACCCCGGTCTGACCGTACTGCCGATCTACCGGCTGCTGCACGCCCTGCCCCATTTCGATGCGTCCGCTTTCTTAAAGCTCTGGTCAAACTATTTCGAGATCACAAAATTGAAACATCCGGAGACTGCCGAAGCGGAACTGGCGAAGCATGCCGACCGGAACGCCTTCGGGTTTTATGCGGGAGGAGACGATTGGTATCTGATGACTATTATTAACCCGATTGATTCAACCGACCCGCTCGACACGCTTGACGTCTCGGTGTTACATAAACTCGTTTTGGAGCCGATTGGCATCGATCGCGAAAACATGGCGGCGCAAAGGAATCTCGACTACACCAAATCCGCCGAAGATCTGATTGCGGGCGTCAAAAGCGGCAAATACAATGCGGGCTTTTTCATGAACGGCACCAAGGTCGCCCAGATCACAGCGGTCGCGGGCGCCGGCGAAAAGATGCCGCAAAAATCCACCTGGTTTTTCCCGAAACCGGTTACCGGACTTTACATGAATAAAATATTATAAACGATATATTCAAAACCCCCGAAATCCGATTATACGGATTTCGGGGGTTTTTCATATGGCCAGGCCACCCCGGTGCTGAGCGCGCGCCGATCGTGGCGGAATTCCAACCCTCCGCAAAGAGGAATGACATGGCAATTCCCATTCCGGATATCTTGCAAATTGTGTTATGTGATTAACTCACTCCGGCCAGACCTCAATGGCCAAATCACCGAGCGGATAGGAACAGCAGGGATGGATATACCCGGCACGAACGTCCGCCATGCGGCGCTTATCCAGAAACGCGGGTAAAAAGACCTCCCCGCTGTCCAGCTTTGCGCGGCACCACCCGCATTCTCCGCCCCGGCAGCGGCTTGGGGCGGCAACACCCGCGCGCTCCAGAGCTACCAATACCGTTTCGGACGAGGCCATCGGCATCGTCAGCGTTTCGCCGTAAAGTTTCACCGTGAGGGTAAAGGCCTTGCCCGTGTCTCCCGGGTAGTCCTTGAACTTACCCGGCGATGCGGCTGCGGCATACAGTTCGTGGCGGATGAACTTGCCGGTCAGATTAAGCTTCTCAATCTCTTTATCGACAAATGCGTACATGGCGGCGGGGCCGCAGAGGAAAAGGCTGCAGGTATCGCCTTCGCACGCTTTCTGAATCTCTTCCGCAGTGATGAAACCGTATTCGAAGCCTTCCTTCTTTTCGTCGCTGAGGATATGGACGATTCTGACCTTGTCGGTTGCCTTTGCGATTTCGTCCAGTTCTCTGCGGTAGAGGATGTCGGCCTCCTTCCGGCTGCCGTAGAGCAGTGTCAGGCGGAAATCCTCGACTCCGTCGCGGATGGCATAGGCCATCGACAGAAACGGCGTGATGCCGCAGCCGCCCGCCAGACCGACGACGTGTTTTGCATCTCGCAGCGGTTCGTAATAAAAGGTGCCCTCCGGACCGGAGGTTGTGATTTCATCTCCGACTCTCCAGTTGTCCAAAATCCAACCGGAGGCAAAGCCGTCCTGCTGGCGCTTGACAGTCAGCGCGTATTTGCTCTCCGATGCCCATTTGGGCGAACAGGAAATCGAGTATGGGCGCGTGAGCACCGAAGAACCGATTTTCAGCGAAACCGATAAGTACTGCCCCGCGCGAAACGGCGCCGGGTGTTCACCGGTGAGTACATACGATTTGGCGTTTTCGCCGTGTTCAATTATTTCTGAGATGGTCAAGCACTGCGTTTTCGGGTGCAGGATGCCTGCGAGTTTATTAGAGCCGTAAACACCGGTCACGGAGGTAGTTGAACCGCAGGCAAGCGCTTTTTGCCGCGCGGGCACCATCTTTTTAAAGTGCAGCATATCGAACAGACCGATGGGTTTTACATGAAAGTTGAAGTTGCTCATTGTGCCGCCTCCTTCATGTCCGCAAGCGTGAGTTTTGCGGTGAGTTCGCCGTTTAAGTAGGTCGAGCTGTAACCGTAGATGCGCGGCCCGTACCCGCCCGCAAACCGGATGCCCGGGACGATCTGGTCTTCTTTGAGCATCATAAGCCGCGGCAGCATGGTATCCCAATCGCCGCAGGAATAGGAATACATCGCACCCTGCGGATTCAACGTATAGCGCGCCATGGTCACGGGGGTGGCGATTTCGATTTCCTCGATATAAGGCGTAAGGCTGATGCCGACATGAGTTTCGAAATCGCGGATCATCTTCTCGGCGACTTCCCGCTTTTTATTGACATAATCCTCAGGGGGAACATCGCCCCACACATCTTTATTATAAAGCGTGGTAAAACTCATAATGCATGTGCCTTCCGGTGAGCAGCCGGGGTTGGCGCGGTTGAGGCAGACGGTCGCCTGCATGGGATGGTCGTTGAACCCGTCCGCGCGCGCGGATTCCTTGACCGTGTCCATCGACTCGTAGATAAAATAGCTGTAGTCCTTCAGCCCCAGTTCGTCCGCGGTTTTATTAAGGCCGAGGTAGGTAACAAATCCGCGCGCACCGATCCGGCGGGCGTTGACCATTCGGGTTTGCTTTTCCGGCACATCGCTATGATCCATCATGTCGCCGAAAACCGCGTTGGGCGAGCAGCAGGCGATGACGTGCCCGGTCTTGATATCTCCATGGTTTGTATGTACGCCGATGATTTTGCCGTCTTTTGTGAGGATTTTTTCGGCGCGGGTGTTATACCAAATCTCGCCGCCGAGCTCTCGGATGCGCGCATCCAGCGCGACGGAGAGTTCATGGGAGCGCATTTTGGGGATCCATGCGCCCTTCACCAGATACTTATAAAGCATGGCAGCAAACAGCGCAAAGTTGAGTTCGTCCGTGCTGACACCGGTGTAGCACCAGTAGGCGCAGAGGATGCGTTGTGCTTTTTTCGGCATGTGCAGGGACTTCAATACTTGGCTGACGCTGTAACCGCCGCATTTTAAGAAGTTTGCGTGCTCCTTCATCAGTACTTCGGGGTCCGCCTTGCCGCCGGAAGCGCCGATATAAGCAAGCGCCGCCATGATCTGCTCGCAGAGCTTGATGAATTTCTCCATCGATTTTCTGCTGCCGGGCACATATGCCTCCATTTGATCGACGAATTCTTTGACGCCGAACGGCATTACCACGTTGAGATTGTCTTTTCCCTCCGCAATGGTTATTAGCCGGTAGGCCTCCGGCACCGCCGCCCAGCCGACCGAGATGCCCAGCGTCTGCTCTAATAGCCGCCGAACTTCGCCGGGATTTTCCTCCGAGCCGACGTCGCAGAGTTCATGCAGCGACGGCTCAAATTCGAACCGCCCCCTCACAAAGCTCGTTGCAAACCCGCCCGGCAGGTTGTGCTGCTCCAGCAGCAGCGTTTTTTTGCCCGCTTTTGCCATGGTCGCGGCGGCGGTAAGGCCTCCGTTGCCCGCGCCGATGACCACAACGTCATATGCGTGTTCCAAAGCTTCAACACTCCTTTCTGTTGATATTGCAAACCGATTTGTTAATAGATCCATTTGGTTATTGTAATAATACTACAGATGTCTACGATTTACAACATTCTCCTTCTAAGTAATGCCTACTGAATAAAGGCGCATTTTTTCACCGGGGTAAAAACGCTAAAAATATTAAAAAAGAAGCGAGCAAAATAAAATTACGCAGGTTCAGAACCAAAATTGACAAGAAAATGCTGTGGCACACCGTTTGCTAATTTTTCATAATCAAACCACAATCCACGCGAAGCATTGTGATTAGTCTTCGCAGTATTTCGTGTGTTCATAGACAGGGGTCATTTTAAATGTTATAATAATATCGATATTTGTTGCAAGGAGATTGTTATGACAGGAAAAGAACGGTTACTGACTGCGTTGAAACGCGGCATTCCTGACCGTATCCCGACGATAGAATGGGATATTTACCCGGGCATTTATCGTGCGCTCACAGGCCAAGAGGACAGCTGCCGGTTTATAGAAGAACTCGACATTGATGGTATTGCAATTTGGCAGGACCGGCGCATCACCCCTATTAATGATAAAATTTTCAAAGATGAGTTTGGTGTCATCCGCGCCTATAGTGATGAATATCCGTCCGCCGTCGGATTCCCTGTCAGTACCCCATCGGATCTGAAAAATTTTCAAATGCCTTCTCCGGATGATGATGCGATTTATGTCACACTTCGCAAAGCGCTTGAAAGTGTCAGTCAAGAAAGACTTGTGGTCGGGCGCGTGAGGGATGTTTTTTCATTTCCGCGCGATACACTGGGCTTCGAAAATTTTCTCGCCGGCTTTTATGAAGAACCGGCATTGGTTGACGAATTGATGTGTATGAGTATTGAATACAGCACTGCTGTTATGCGGAACATGCGCAGTCTTGGCGTGGAAGTCATTGCCTGCTTGGATGATATCGCCGATGGCCGCGGCACGCTGATCAGCCCGGATATGTACAGGGCACAAATTCTACCAAGGTTTTGTGAGATTGTAAGTGCCGCGCATGAAAACGGGCTTCTTATCGTCAAACATACAGACGGTGATTTACATGATATTCTTGACGATTTAGTCGGTTCAGGCATTGACTGTCTTGATCCAATCGATCCGATGGGGCATATGGATATCGGCGACATCAAAGCCAAGTACGGTGACCGGATTGCATTGAAAGGCAATGTAAACTGCGCGGATGTGCTTGTCACCGGTACGTTGGAGGATGTAGAAGCCGCTGTGCTTGACTGCCTTGCAAAGGGAAAACCCGGCGGGTATATATTGTCCAGCAGTAACAGCATTCATAAAAGCGTCAATCCTGAAAACTATCGGTACATGCTTGAATGTTTAAAAAAACACGGTTGGAATTAATCCGGCAGAAGGCTCCCCGTACGGGATATCTCGTTCAATTATAAACGACCGCTCCTTCCATGCGGAAGGGGCGGTTTTTATAGGGAGAGAAAAGCCATGTAATATAATGTCTGCCGAATAAAATTCATTGATGTCTCACTGATCAAATATGCCATTATAGCCACATAGCGGCGGCATTTTTGATTTGTACAGTAGACATTAAATATAACTCCCGCATGCAAATATCCAAACATATGCGGAGTTTTTTATTACATATCACGACAGATTGATGTCAAATTCAGCGCTCTTGCCGGACAGTCCGGTTTTCCAAATCCACGAGGCGTTTTTGGTGAACTCTTTTCGGCAATCCGCAGTGTCGGTGAAGTCGCAAACCTGCGGGAACGGGCCGACCCGGAAATCGAACTCGAGCGGGATGGTGCTTTCGACGTTCACGCGCACTTTGCGCAGCCAGCGCTCATGCTCCATCCGATAGGAGATGCGCCCGCTCTGTCCGTTTTGAAACACCGGGAAGTCGCGTACCTCGATGGTGTCATACGTCCACGGAATGCGCGGCAGAATACGCAGCTTTGCGCCGTTTTCGATGCCCGACATCAACGTCATTGCCTTGAGCGGCTCGGCCTCCTGCACCAAATTGCCCTCGTCGCCCGGGTTTTCCATCACGCCGAAGCGGCCGTTATTATGGAATCCCGCCGTGTGGTCTTGTGCGTTTTCGTAGGCGTCGTAGTCAAAACACTCGTGCAAAATCCACGGGTTCATCTCGTGGGAGGTCGGCTGCATCACATCACCGTCGTAGGCGAGGCGGGCAATGCCTTCAAGCAATTTGGTGTAGGCGTTGACGTCATCCATCAAAATCGCGGCTTGGGTCATAAATCCCTGCCCGTAACCGGTCATCGTATCGTCGTGGCGGCCGCGCATGCCCTCCCAGCAGGTGTTGCTGACAAAGCCGTATTTGCGGAAATAAGTCCCCTTGCACATCTGTTCAAGAATATATTCGTAACTGTTATTATTTACTTCTTTTAGGCCGCCCTGTTCGGGGCTGCACAAGCCGAGGTCGGAATCGAAAATAAACGGCAGCTGACGCGTCCAGGCGTTGATCGGAAAATGAATGCTGTCCCAGTCCGCATAGTTATATTCGCTGCCGTCGCGGCTGTCGATGCCGTTGATCCAGCACCCTTCACGCACGGGCGAATACCGTGAAAACGCCGCCTTGGTCTTTTCCGGCGTCCAGCTGCGTTCGCCTTCCACGAGATTGTCTGTCAGCGCCTTTGAGAGCTTTCCGTGCATCTCGGCGAGCTTTTGCGCCGTTTCCTTGTCCCCGGCGGCTTCGGCCATCGTTTTTAAGGCGGCGAGTGCGGTTTTGATGCCGTAATTCGGATAGACGGCATACACCACATAGGGCGTGTTCGGGTTGCCGGAGAGTTCCGATTTGCAAGGCAGCAGTCCGCCGTAAGGGGAGGTCTTCATCATGCGGTCAATCCAATCGACGACGGGCATAACGCCCTCCATGAACTCTTTGGCAAGTGCCGGTTCGCGCCCTGCGGCGAGCCAGGTGTTATAAATGCCGAGCAACACCAGCGCGTTTCCGTCGGTCTCGTAATCGCCCAACTGAGTCGGCTTCCCCGGCTTTCCGGTGTAGCGGTCTATAATGCGTCCCCAATGGTCGGCATCGTTCAGCGCAGTGAGCATATAGCGCGCCACCGGCATCACAAGTTCGGAAAAGCCGAGCCGCGCGATTTCAATCAGCCCGCGCCCGCTGTCCCGGGACCACATCTCGTTGTAATAACTGGTGAAATTGTGCGGAACCGTCGAGGTGTGCAGAAAGCCCTTTTTATAATTCGGGTCTTTGCCGGTCTCCACTTTGGAAATCAAATCATTGACCGTCTCGGCATAAATCGTATTCATCCGGCCAGCAAAATCGCAGCCGCCAAACCTCATGGCAGGTTTCATATGATATCATCCTTTCAAATGGGTGAGGAAGTCTTTTACCTACAAACCAAATTGAATATATCATAAAATTTTCCGAATTTCAATCATAAAGCCCGGCTTCCTATCGGAAACCGAGCTTTAAAATGAACAGTGATGTTTTATTTTTTATTCAATGTGAACAAGGCATTGACATCGAGGGCCTTTCCCTGCCTGCGGATCAAAATCGCATGGCGTTCCCGTTTGGTGGGGTTGTCCGGTGTTACGGCGATATAAATGGTCGTATCGGCCATGCCCGGGAGTTTTAACGTCAGCTGATCGCCCTCGAAGTTCCAGGTGCAGGTGAAGCTGTCGCCTGTCCAACGTTGTATATTGGTGAAATACTTGAAGCCGTTTTCGTTTTCTTTGATTGAATCCGGCGTTAAAGTACCGTTTGCCGTAAAGTCGCCGATACTGTGGAAAATCCAGTCGATCTGATGGTCGGCGTCGCATTTAATCGAGGTCTTGTCGTTGATTTCGCAGGTTTTTGGGGAAAGATCCTTGAGCTTGACGGCTCTGGACGCGGTCACGCCCGGATAGGTGCCGTCGACCGTTGCGTCAAAGGCAAGCCCGTCGGCGGACATCTCACCGGTGCCGCAGGCGGTTCTGATCTGGTTATCGCCGTCGAGCATAAAAGTGGAATGGCTGGCGTTGACGTAAAAATATTCGCCGTGAATCGCCGCGCCGTAGCTGAGCGAACCCGGGTCCATCGAGAACGGGAAGATGGAGAGTTCCAGCGCGTCGGGGTGGGAATGTCCCGCGCAGAGGTTGCCGTATTTCAGAAAGACGCAGGCCGCCTCACTGCGCAGCATCACCTGCTTGTTGTTGCTCATGTGCACGGATTTTTGGTTGAGCAGGTCATAGTCGGGTTTGGGCGGGATTCCGTAATAGAGCGAATTCGCGGTCGGTTTGGGTTCTTTGAAGTGGATGACCGCCGCAAGCGCATCGGCGTCCGGCGTGTCTTTGAACAGGAAATAAACCTGCTTGTAGATATCCGTGACCGAGTCGACGGAATACTTCCAGCCGTCGCTGGTCGAGGGCATTTCACCGTTCGGATAAAGCAGTTTGAGCGGTGCGGTATAGGCCTTTAACAGCATGGTGCTGAGTTCTTCGTCGGCAAGGTCCATCTGCTTTGCATAGCTGTAAAAACTCAGAGCCGCCGAGAGCGCGTAATAATGATAGCCGGGAGAGTTTTCACGCCACAGCCCGTCGGCCGTGATATTGTCCAAAATCAAACGCTTGCCGTTGCGCTCGTAACGCGCATAGGGACGCAGCAGGAATTCGTCTTTGAAATAGACGCCGACGCCGGTCGCGAAGGCGGCATGCCAAAGCGAGATGTTCATTAAATTCGTCGGCTGGGACATGATCAGGCGCATCATCGGAACCAACAGCTTCTTTTTCAAATGCTGCGCCGCCTCGGACTCGGGGTCGATTCCGGAGATGAACAACGCGTCGAGAAGCGTGATGCCCCAGCAGGCCTCGTCTAGCGTGTGACCCATCAGTTTGGCTCTGCCGACCCAGATGCCGTGCTCGTCAAATTGGTCGTAATGGTCGGCGTACCAGGTGAGGACTTTTAAAATAAATTCTTTGTATTCCTTCGCCGATTCGCCCTCGACATGGCAGACCACGGCGGCCGATTTGACACCGCCCATGATATCATGGCGGCGGAAGGAGTTCCAGGCTTCACGAATCGCTTGATTGTCATATGAGACGTTGCAATCGGGGCAGAGATGGACATCGCGGTTTTGAAGGTCATATTTTAGCGCGGAAGAGCACTTGGGGCAGACATAGCTGTGCCCCCAGCCGGAGATATCCTCGACGCTCTCCGAAAAATTCGCTCTCCAGTAATCAGCTTTGTCTTTTAAATCCTGATAGAGTTTACGCATCTCGGGGTTCTTTTCGATATCCTCCCTGATTTCGGAGGCGGGTCTGATGAAACTGGCAGACATAACTCGGTTCCCTTTCATTCATATAAATTTGCTGTTTTTGTTAAAAAAGCAGAGGGATTCGTTGTGCGTTCGACTCCCCCTTTCATGTGTCTTTAAGAGATATGATACGCACTTGCCCGTGTTCTGTCAAGGGCGGAAATGACGGTTATTACATACGATTCAAACAACCCGCCTCTGCGGAAAGCAGCGGCGGGTTTGTCATTGCGTATATTGTAATTTCTAAAGAACGAATCCCGGGGTGCCGTGGATCGGCGGGAGCGCGCGCGGACGGACCAGAGCGCCGCCTTCTTCGAACGAATTGATCGCCGCAACTGTGTATTCGAGGGTGGCCAATGCATCGCGGCCGGAGCTTCTGATGTGCTCGGGCGGGACTTTGTTGGTCAAATCCTCTAAGAACGCGTGCAGGCGGTTTTTGAAGGTGAGGCCGAAATCGGTCTCTTTAAAATCGAAGATCTTGGGTTTGGGCGTGCTCATGTTTTTGCTCTTTTTGCCCGCGTCCCAATAATACAGCTTTTCGACGCAGTTTTCGATGCAGAAGGTACCTTTGGTGCCGGCCATTTCGAAGCTCCACCAACCGCCGAGGCCGAAGTGGGCGTCGCCGCGCTGGGACAGCAGATAACCGATGCTGCCGTTTTGGAATTTGCAGTTGATGCCGTTGATCGACCACATCAGGTCATCCGCGCTCTTGCGGACGCCGGGTTTGTCAAAGAACGCCTGGACATGGGTGATTTCGCCGCCGAATTTGCGCATCAGCGAAAACGGGTGGGACAGGAATGCATAGGCATGCGAATAGGCGCAGGCCATTCTCGGATAAGCCGCACCGTGATAGTTGGGCGCGTTATAGTTTTTCTCACCGCTGTTGAAGCCGACCTTGTGCAGGATGTAGACCGGCTCGCCGATCTTGCCCTGATTGATCAATTCCTGCGCCTTGTCTGCGGGTTTGGTGAAGCTGTGGTTGAGGTTGCAGCCGAGATACAGGCCTTTTTTAGCTGCTGTGATGACCATCTCGCGCGCCTCGTCGGCGTTGTTGCTGATCGGCTTTTCGACAAAGGCGTTAAAGCCGGCGTCGAGCGCCTTCATGACCGGTTCATAGTGCCAAGAGCCGTTGTCGAAGCCCGAAGTGGTGACGTCGATGTAATCGAGTTCCGGATGGGCCTTCATCATCTCGTCCTGCGTATAGAACGCTTTGACGCCGTAATCGGCGGCGGCTTTGTCGGCACGCTCCTTGTTGACATCGCAGACGCAGACCAGCGTTGCCAGCGGATCGGCTTTGTAGCATTTGGCGTGGGTGTTGCCGATGCCGCCCATACCGATGATTCCGATTTTAATTGCCATGTTCGTTGCTCCTTTGGGTTTATTGGAAATTTAAATGTACAAATGATTATTCATTTACGTCCCGGACAAAAACCGTTTTCCCGGTTTTAAGCGACTGAATTCCCGCATGGATGATGCGGCTGGCTTCGAGACCGTCCGCACCGCTGCCGTCGATGTCAGCGGGCTTGACCCCATTTGCGCATTCTTTAGCAAAGCTGTGGATGCGATCCCGGAAGGTGTCGTAAAAATCGCGGAAGCCGCCGAATACCGGATTGGTGAAGACGCGCTTTTCAAGATCGCCCGCAGGGTACAAGGTCGCCTCCCGCCACATATCTTCGAACACAAGCCGGCCTTTTGTTCCGGCGACCTCGCAGCGCTCCATCGGGTGTCCGCGCTCGATGTCATAGGAACTTGTCAGGTGGCCGACCGCGCCGTTGACGAATTTGAGGTTGAACGAAGCGGTGGAGTAGATTTCACGTCCGGGCGCTTTCATCGCAAAGCAGTGCACCTGCTCGACGTCGCCGCCGAAATAGCGCAGGATGTCGCAGCTGTGGGGATTCAAGGCCTTCATGTGGTAATACTCGGTGTCGAAATGCGGCTGGAAGCGTCCGATCCAGAGCGCCATGTTCAAAAACAGCAGGTCGCCGATGCGGCCTTCGTTTTGCCATTGTTTTGCCGCTCTCGCCGCCGGGGTGAACCGGTGATTCATGTCAACCGCGAACCGGCGGTTGAGCGCTTTGGCCGTATCGACCATCTCCTGCGCCTTTTTCAAGTCGTTGCAGATGGGTTTTTCGGTCAACACGTCGCAGCCTGCGCGTAAAGCTTGCAAGGTCGGCTCATAGTGATCGGAGCCGTATTCGAAACCGCCCGTGGCGACGCTGACCAAGTCGGGTTTGAGCTCGTCGAGCATCTTCTGAGCATCGTACCAGACCTGAATGCCGTACCGCTTTGCAGCGGCATCGGCGCGCTCTTTGTTGATGTCGCAGGCGCCGACGAGTTCGGCGTCGGGACAGGTGGTATATGCCTGACAATGGTTATTGCTGCCGATCGGGCCGAGCCCGATGACGGCAGCGCGAAGTTTTTTGCTCATTTTGATTTATTCTTCCTTTTGCAATTCGAAGATAACTTAATTTTACTCTCGTATTACTATCTCTGCTGCAATCTTTGGGCAGCGCCCGGATCGCCGATGTGCATGGTATTATAGGCCTCGTCGGAGCTGTTGAAGCCCCGTCCGAGTTTCATGCCGTGCCAGTTGAGGTTCGTGTACATCGGGTTGGTCCTGCCGGTCTCTTTCTCGCGTTTCGCGATATGCGCTTCCATCTTGGCACGCAGCTCGGCGATGACGTCGGGACGGATCTCGGCGACGTTGATAGTTTCTTTCGGATCGTTTTCGAGGTCATAGAGCTCGATCTCGGGTTTATAGTGGAAATCCGGTTCCAAGGCGACCATCAGCTTCCACTTCGGGGTGCGCCAGCCGTGTTTGCGCATCCAGGTGCACTCGGTGATGTAGAACTCGTCGCGGTGTGCGACCGTTCCGCCGAACGCCGTCGAGAACATGCTGCGGCCGTCGAAATTGATGTCGGTCTTGATATCGAGGATCTCGAGCACGGTCGGAGTGACGTCGGCCAATGTGCAGATGTCGTCAACGCGTTTGCCCGCCGGGACTCTGCCCGGGAAACGAACTGCGAACGGAACGACCAGGCAGTTGTCATACATGCTGTGGTGGTCGAAGTAGCAGTCGTGGTCATACAGTGTCTCGCCGTGGTCGGAGGAGAAGACGACCAGCGTGTCGTTTTCGAGTCCGAGATCCTTGAGTTTTTGCAGAATCAGTTGGATGCAGGAGTCCATATAAGCGATCTCGGCGTCGTACTGGGCGCAGACATATTCTGCGTCGGTGCAGCCCTGCGGGAACCAGGAGGCGAAATAATCGCAGAAAGGTTTAAATTTGAAGACCGGGTCGAGCGAGTGGTTATTCGGGTCGAACTCGTTGCCCTGATAAAACATCTTGTGGAAGGGCTCGGGAGCGCGGTACGGCGAGTGCGGGTCCATATGGCGCAGGAACAGGCAGAAGGGCTTATCGTTCTTGGCCAGGCGTTCCAGCTCCGGGATTGCAACGGCGTTGAGGTTTTCGGCCTTATGCGCTCTGCCGTCACCCTGTGCGTTCCAGCCCTCAAAGTCGATGTATCTGTCAAAACCCCTGCCCGAGACGTTTTTAAAACCGACGCAGGTAGTGTCGTAGCCGTTTTCACGTAAAATTTCGGGTAAAGTCTTGATGTTCGGAGCCAGTTCGCCCTCATGGCGCAGTGCGACGACGTTCGTGCCGAAACAGTCGAGGCCGGTCAGCATGTTGGCATAACCCGGCGTGGTCGGGATGTGCGCCGAGAAGCAGTGGTTGTAAACGGTTCCTTTTTCGAGATATTTGTCGATGTGCGGCGTGGTCAGACGGTCGTAGCCGTATAAGCTCATGCGGTCGCGGCGCAGGCTGTCGATGCCGAAAAACAACAGATTGGGTTTTTTGGTCATATTGAGTCTCCTTTGTTAAAATGTAGGGGCGAACTGTGTTCACCCGCTTAATTGAGCGATATCAGGTATTGGCGGGCGATCACAGTGTATAGAGTAGTAAGATAGTTTACAGGTAGTGCAAGGACATCGTTTACAGTTTTATGATAAAATCTGAGGCAAAAAGGAACGCTTAACAAGGAAGTGTTTTTGATGCCATGGGAGAGTAGAA
>Ga0116171_10003621_pt1 | contig 14223 bp, 10 predicted proteins | sample AD_JPNHW2_MetaG_FD_89798 | JGI IMG/M metagenome (GOLD analysis project Ga0116171, IMG submission 89798) | Active sludge microbial communities of municipal wastewater-treating anaerobic digesters from Japan - AD_JPNHW2_MetaG | ecosystem: Engineered > Bioreactor > Anaerobic > Digestate | place...
AATCCGTGGACGTGCTCTGTTCGCAGGAAGTGAAGGACATCATCCGCACGCGCGGCATTCGCCTGATCAGTTACGCGGATCTCTGGAATCGCAAGTTCGCCCGGAAGTGAGAACCTGTGCGTGAAGACATGAGCCGGTATTATTTGGCAGCCTGATGTTTTTAAAGCTGTTTCTTAGGGGTCATAGCTGTCATTGGACATGGTGTATCAGTTGTCCCGTAATACTGTTGGTTATACGATCAGGCATTTGCTGCCAAGGGCTGTCTGTCCAATGTACAGCTACGACCCCTAAGCAGTTGCCTAAACGGTTGCGCGGCATCAGACCTTCAGCAGCTGCTTGCGGAGGGCGATGGTTATCGCCTCTGTGCGCGTGGCGACGCCGAGCTTCTGGTAGATGGCGCTGAGATGCTGTTTCACCGCATCGGAAGATATCCCGAATTGCTTGGCGATGTCGGGATTGCTGAGGCCGCGGGTCACCGAATGCAGGATTTCCAGTTGGCGTTGTGTGAATTCCGGTGGCTTGGGGCTCTCCATGATGTTCTGCTCGATTTCCGGCGACAGCACCTTTTCACCGCAGGCCGTGGATCGGATCGCCCCCAACAGTTCTTCGTTGGATGCGCCTTTCATGACCGCCCCGGAAGCCCCTGCGGCCACGGCCTTCGCCACATCGGCAGAAGTGCCGAACGACGTCAATATGAGCACCTTGGTTTCCGGTGAAGCATTGAGAATTAGCTTGGTGGCGTCCACCCCGCTCATGCCCGGCATCATGAGATCCATGATTACGACATCCGGTTTGAGTTCCTTTGCCAAGTCCGCCGCGCTTTTGCCGTCATCGGCCTCTCCAACAACCTTGAGGTCCTTCTGATATTGCAGCAACGCCGAAAGCCCGAGTCGGACTACCGAATGGTCGTCGGCTATGAGTATTTTGATCGTTTTCATGCCACATCTTCGTTGCTCGCCTGCTTGTGCGGCAGGTTAATCGAGATTTTCGCCCGCGTTCCCCTGCCGGGCGCGGCTTCGATTTCAAAGCGTCCGTTGAGGTTTTTGATGCGTTCGCGAATTCCGACAAGGCCGAAGTGGCCTTGGTCCGGGCCGGGTGCGATGGACGGGTCGAATCCGGTGCCGTTGTCGCTTACGGCGAAATGCAGCTTCTCCGGCAACATTTCGCCGGCGACGCGTACGCGGGTGGCCTTGCCGTGGCAGATGGCGTTGGTGACGAGTTCGCGGACGATCCGGAGGACCGCATGGGCTGTCGCGTCCTGCAGCCGTGCGCGGTTGACGTTGAAGCGGATGCCGATGTCGGCTTTGCAGACGACCTGCTGCAGGGTAATGCGAATCGCCTGGTTGAAATTCCGCTCTTCCAGCGCTTCGCTCCGCAGGTCCCACAGGCACCGCCGCAGCTCGTCAAGGCAGGACTGCAGGATCCGCCTGGCGGTGATCAGATGCCGGTCGGCGGCTGCAGGGTCGAAGGGTCTGGCGCTGGCGGCGGCATCGAGCTGAAAAGTGACGCCGGTGAGATTCTGGGTTATCGAGTCGTGCAGTTCCACCGCGAGGCGGGTGCGCTCGTCGACGCGCAGCCCCGATTCCACCTTGGCGATCTGCGATTTGAAGAGCTGTCGTCCGCGGCGTTCTGCGAGAGTGCGAAGCGCGGCGTTCCAGATGAGGATCGCCAGCAGGGCGATGAGCAGCGTGCCGATTACGATCAGCAGTTTCCCGGGGGTCCACCAGGGCGGGGTGGTCAGGATTCGGATGTCGCCGGATTGGCGCACGACCACGACCATCTGCTTGATCTTCGGGAAGACGAGGTTCGGACGCCAGTTCTCCGATTCCATGATGCACGTTCCGGTGACCTCGATTTCGCAACCTACGTTCACGCCCTCGGTTACGTCCGGATTCGCGCTCACGTCGACCGGGATGATGAACTTCCCGCATTCGAGATTAAGCCGGCCGTCGTCATTTCCGCGGGCGGGTATGGTTCGCACCATGCCGCGAATGCGGATCGTCTTGCCGTGGGCGTAGGGATCGAAGCGCAGACGTCCATCAGTATCTGTCATGAGCGATTCGATGGTGACGGTTCTCGCCGGGTCGGGATTGGCGTCGAAGGCTTTGTGGGCGGGGCGCCATATTGCGCGGGTGAGGTTGATCCGATAGAGGTCGCTTTCGGGGAAGCCGACCGCTTCGATGCAGTCCCCAAATCGCGGAGGATTGTTTTCGGCGAGCTCGACCCGGCAGGTCTTCCCGTCTGCGGTTTTCAGAAGCAGGGAGTCTCCGTGCCAAACCGCAATGACGCGTCCTGAAGCTTTGTGTCGTCCAAGCGCCGCGATCTCGGGCGGACGCATTTTTGTGAAATCCCGGATCTCGGGGACGTCGAAAGGGTCTGCGCCCGGAGGGTTGATGACTGTGAGACTGTCTGCGCCATACGGTTGCAGCAGACGCCCGATCTGCCTTCGTCCGCCAAGGTAGGAGGGTGCGCACACACCGCCGATTTCGATTGTGGCGCCAATCAGCGCGTTCAGCTTTTCGCGGTTGCCGGCCATGGAACTGGTGGGCACGTAGATCATCTCGCCGTCGCAGTTCAGAATGAGGAAGATGTAATTGGGGTCGATTTCATCGTCGGCAACGTCCCTCACGGTTCCCCGGAGACGGACCGGACGGCAGTCGAAATCTCCGCTCAGCAGTTCGGTTGCAGTGACGGTTCGTGGGGGCACCGGTGCCGTGTGTCCAACAGAGGCAATTAAATCGCAGTCCGCATACGCCCGCCTGGATCTTCTGCCGATGGCAATTTTTCCGGAGACCCGGACGATTTCTCCGCTTGCCGCGGAGAAATTACTGTGATCGCCATGCTCATTGTACAAGATCATTGCGCCGGAATCGTCTTCGACGGCGAGACTGCGAGAATTCGGACTGCCAGGGGTTGTAAGCTTGGCGATGAAATCAAACCTTGAGCCGATCGCGGCATTGACGAATGTTTCCTTGGCCAGATCTGCCGCGCAAGTGATTACATCTCCGGTTCCGGACAGAGCGGATTGACCGTAAAATAATGCGGCAATAAGGATAACGAGCGTTCGCATTGCAGGTATTCTACCAAATTGATTGCGCGGATACGATACTCCCCGACAGGGGAGGTTCCGTTGTGGTGGTCGTTCTGATAAAGTGTCGATATTGGATTCCTGAAAAGGGGCGCTTATGACAAAGATTGCGGCTGAAAAATGCGGCACGCGAATAGCGTTATCGCTGGCGTGCGCTTTTATCGCTTTTGCACCGGTGGCGTCGGCCGAGATCGTGTGGCGCGAGAGCTTCGAAGATTCCGCCGCGGCGGCGCGCTGGCAGGGCGGCCGTGGGTTCAAGATCGTCGACGGAGTGGGTTTGGGCGGCGGGCGTTGCATGGTCTGGGAGGAAGCGCAAATACGCGACGCGAGCGAGGCGCCCGCGTGCCTCGCTCCTGTTGAAGGCAACGCCGTGCGCCCTGCGCCGCCAAGCGGGGGCGCGAATTTCATTCGCGAGTTTCCCGTCGAGCCGGGCCGGCACTACGCGTTTTCAGTCAAGATCAACGGGGGAATCTCCAACGACTGCGCCTACGTGTTTTTACGATGGTGCGACAAGGACGGGAAGATGCTCGGGCGGTGCGAGGGACAGCCCACGATCTACAAAGAAGCAGGCAAGCGCGGCTGGGAGACGGTCAAGGCCGTTTCGCAGCGACTCCCGTCGGATGCCGTCAAGGGCGAAATCTATGTCGAGGTTTACCGCAGTACGCTCGGACGGATGTGTTTCGACGACTTCGAGATAACGTGCGACGAACGACTCTCGGTCGAGCGGATCCATTCGTCCGCCTATCGCGACGCGGCGGCGGAGGGCCCGGTCAGGTTCGTGGTGCCGTATTCGGCCGCGCGCGGAGTCCATCCGCCTTCCTCTCTTTCGGGGGAGTTCATTTTCACCGGAGCGAAGGGCGAGTTCACGGTTTTCGCGGAGGCGGTGTTGCCGGACCGTTTCGAGGTGTCGGTCGACGTGATCCGTCTTGCGCTTGGGACGCATCCGGTCCGGGCGACGCTCCGGCACGGGGACGAGACGCTCGGCAGTTGCGAGATGTCGTTCACCCGCGAGGAAGGACTTTCGACGAAGAAGGTGTACTTCGATTCGTTCGGGCGCACGATCGTGGAGGGCAAGCCGTTTTTCCCGATTGGCGTCTACGTGCATCCGCGGGACGAGGAGGTGAAGTACCTGAACCGCCTCAAGGGAAGTCCGTTCAACTGCGTGATCGAGAGCCGTCCGCAGAAAAAGATGCTCGACCTGTTCCATTCCGCGGGTCTCATGGTTCTGCCCAAGGCTCCCTGGAAACCGGAAGACGCGTGCAGCGTGATGAGTTCCCTTCGGAACCATCCGGCGTTGCTGGCGTGGTACGTGATCGATGAGACGCCGGCCGAACGCGCCGAGGAGGAGATCGCGCTTCAGAAGATCCGTCGCGAAGCCGATCCTGACCATCCGACCTTCGCGGTTCTCGACTATCCTCGGAACGCCGATGCGTTCATGGGGGCGTTCGATGTCCTGGCCAGCGATCCGTATCCGATCGGCTACAGGCGCCAACCGATTTCCATCGCAGCAGACTATCCGGTCGAATGCCGGAAAAAGACGTATGGAATCAGGCCGCTGTGGCAGGTTCCGCAATCTTTCGCCTGGGATTGGTGCCACAAGCGCGGGCATCCCGCCGAAGACCGCTATCCGACTTACGAGGAGTTGAGGTCCATGGCATGGCAGGCCGTCGCGGGCGGGGCGAACGGACTCCTGTGGTACAGCGCGCACCACATCTTCAAGTCTTCGCCTCCGGACAAGCTGGAGGAGAACTGGTCAAATCTTGTGAAGGTGGCGGATGAGGTGAAAGCGCATGTCAACGTGCTGCTTTCGGATGAAATTCCTCCTTCAGTCACAACCGCGCCGGATGCGATTGCGGCGCGTGTCTTCCGCAAGAGCGGCAAAACCTGGCTCCTTGTGGCGAACAAGACCAAAGAGCCGGCCGCGGGCGAGGTGGCGATCGCGGGCTTCGGGAAGATAAATGTTTCGTTGCCACCGCTTGGCGTCGATTTCAAAGTGACAAAAACTGAATGAAAGGCGAATGAAGGATATGAACAGCGTGAAAGCGATGTTGTTTGCGTCGGTCGCCTTTGCCTGCTTTGCGGCATTGGCGGAGACGGTCTACACGATTACGACAACCGCTGCCAACACTTTTGATTCACCGCTTGGCATCGACGGCGCGACGGTTTCGGTTTTTGACGGGACGTCAACGATCGAGAAGCCGTTTTCCGAGGTGAAGGGCGCCTTCGCCTCCGGCGCCGTCTTCCGCAAGCGCGGCGAGGGCTATCTGCAGGGCTCCGATTCGATGATTTCCTTTTCGGGGGAGATCCGCATCGAAGAGGGCGGCTACATGGTCATCACCAACGGGTGTCTCGGCCTGACGGCGAAAAGTTCTTCTCCGAATGTTGTGATTTCCAACGGCGCTTCGCTCGTCATTTCCGCCACGTCCGCGACCTGCAAAACGAAGACGCTTCGAATGTATAATCCGATCACGTTTGAAGGCGACGGGTACGAAGGCCGCGGGGCGATTTCGATCGCCACGGAGAATTGTTCGATGCAAGATCAGGGCTTCGGCGGCAATTGGTATCTTACGGGTGACGCGAAGCTCGGCTTTTACACCAGCGACCGCGCGGACTGCACCGCGCTCGATTATTTTTACCTGAGCAATCACGTGTTCACGGTCAAGCAGATGGATGCGGCGGGCACCTTCGTGCTCCCGCGGCACATTTATTCCGGCGGGACCTCGGCGAAGATGATTTTCGACGGTCCGAACGTAAGCCCGCTGATACAGGACACCGCCTGGTGGGGGACCGGATACGCCGAAAACGAATTCGTGCTCACGAACGGAGCGCATCTCGGGTATTACATTATGGAGCCCCAGCCTTCGTGGACGCTCGTCGCCGAAGAGGGCGCGTGGATGACTCTTGCCGGGAAGGACACGTATCCGTCGGATCTCGCCGCCTCGAACGTCAGTTACAACGTGTGGAACGGTCCGCTTCGGCTTAACGGATCCATGTTCAACATCATTTGCAACGGATATGCCAAGCAGGGCGCCAAATTCAAGGGGCATGTTCACGGCAAGGGCGGAATCTGCGGAATCGACAGTTGGCTCCAGCTTTACTGCGCGTCCAACTCGTTCGAAGGCGGGGTAACGGTTTCGCCGACATCCAAATGGGGCCTGGAGTCAGGTCTTGCGTTATGGGCCAACGGCGCACTACCGGCGGGTAACGCTTGCGGAGCGGTGATCACCAACGCGTCGGTTTATCTTGGGGCAGCCGAAGAATATACGCTTCCAAAATTCGACTACACCGTTGATTCTGGAACCAATCGGCTGCATGGCGTTGCCTCGGGCGGCACGTTAGCGTCGTTAAAGAAATCAGGAGCCGGCGTACTCGATCTCGCTTCGCCGTTGGCGGTGACTGGCGTCACGGAAGTGGCAGGAGGAACGGTGGTGCTGCAAAAGGCGCTCAAGGGGCGGGTTTATTCTGCCGTTCCCGGACTTTGGTGTGGAACAAGTCCGGATTCGTCAGGTGCCGGAGCAACGGATTCGATCGTTTATTCCAATTCCGTGGATTCCCGTTTTGCAATGCTGTCTCAGAAGACCTATCCGCCATGGACTCAGAGCTGCCCGACGGTGTGGGGCGGATACATTTGGAATCGGTCGCCTACAAACGAAACCTGGACATTCGCGGTTTCGGTGAGGGCGATGGGACGTGTTTACATCGATGGCGCGGTGCTGGTGGTGAATGATAATTACGCAGACGTCACCATCGCGAACAAGGTGATGACGCCAGGCGCGCACAAATTCCGTTTCGCCGTCAATCCTCGTACTTATTCGTCCCCGGGTTCGGCTTCGCCGTTTGCGTCCTGGACCAATAGCTATGGCATTGCGATCGATCGTCACGGGCGTTACACCAAAGACTATCTGGATTATGAGTTCCCGATGAATGCCGCGATCACAAACGGGTGCAGATATGCCGTTGCCGGCGGTGACGGATGGCTTTTCACCCGGGATTCCCGCGACACCAATGATTTCACGGAGGCTGAATTGCAGTCCTTGTTGCGCCCTACGAAGGTTTCCCATCTCGTGATGAAACCGTCTTCAACGCTTGATCTCGCGGGAGAGGCTGCCGATGCGCCGTTGCCGATCACAAATTGTACGGGAGCGGGATCTTTTGCGAACGGTTCTGTCATACTCGCGGGAAAGTGGACGCTTGTTGCGGCAGAGAAAGACAGTTGGCCGTTGATTGTTTCCGGCGGGAACCTGTCCTTCGGAAGTGCAGCTTCCGTCGATTGCGACATCTCGAATCTCAAAGTCAAGTCGTCGGGTTATGTCATAGCGCAGGTTTCAGGCGCGATCAACGGATTGCCGGCGGTTTCGCAGCGGCTTGCGGAAGATGGTTGGTTTGTGAAACTTGATGATAACGATTTCCGCAAACTGTTGCTTTGCTCCGGGATGCGAGGGTTGTTGATTATCTTCAAGTGACAGGAATGGTCAGCATGAAGTGCCTTGTGTCGGTATTGGTCGGGATCGCCTCGATCGCATCCGTGGCCCGTCCGGTCAATTACGACGAATCGAAGGTCGGCCCGTATACGCTTGAGGACCCGCTGACGTTCGCGGACGGCCGGAAGTTGCAAGACGCGACGGAATGGCCGAAGCGCCGCGCCGAGATACTGGAAATTTTCGCGAAGGAAATGTACGGGCGTGAGCCGCCAAAACCCGAGGCGCTTGTCTGCGAACGCTTCGAGAAGGGCGAGACGCTGGCGGGACTTGGCATCCGCGAGCAGGTGCGGATGTGGTTCAGGAAGGACAAGTCCGGCCCGCACGTCGACTGGCTGATCGTCCGTCCCGCGTTCGTAAAGGGCCCGGTGCCTGTCATCCTGCAGCTCAATTACTATGGCAACCATGATTTCTTGTCCGACGGACAGGTGGCTTTGCCACAGGGCTGTTGGATGCAGAACGAGGAGCTTGGCCGCTATGCGGTCACCAACCATTGCGCCGAAGCGGCGATGCGCGGGCGCCTGCGACGCACCGACCAGCGCTATTCATTCCCCGTGGAGACGATTCTCGCGCGTGGTTACGCCTTCATGACCGCGTGCTATGCCGAGGTATCGCCGGACCCGGATTACAAGGTCGACGACATGACGAATCTCCCCTACACAGTGGCCTTCGATTTGTGGGGCAAACGCGACGAATTGCGCACGGACAACATTACGGCGCTCGGCGCCTGGGCGTGGGCGCTTTCGCGCGGACTCGACTACGCCGAGACGAATCCGGCGTTGGACGCGAAGCGATCAGTCGTCACGGGCTGTTCTCGTCTTGGCAAGACGGCGCTCCTCGCGGCGGCGCGCGACGAGCGCTTCGCGGTGTGCGTCCCCAACCAGACCGGCAACGGCGGCGTGCCGCTCGCGAAGCGCGATTACGGCGAGAACGTCTACCGTGAAATCGAGATGTTTCCGCATTGGTTCTGCAAGGCGTATCAAAAATATGTTGATAACGAACAGGCGATGAAATTCGATCAGCACCTTCTCCTTGCTTGTATCGCGCCGCGGCATCTGCTGGTGCAAGGCTTCGACCGGCAGTGGTTCGATCCAAAAGGAGAATATCTCTCAGTAATGCGGCGTCGCCGGTTTGGACGTTCCTGGGATTGCCGGGACTCCCTGATACGGGTGAGCCGGAGTGTTTTTCTACCGCGGCGATCGGCGAATTTCTCGGTTATGTCCGTCGGGAAGGTCAGCACGGCATCTCCGGATGGGATTGGCAGTGGCTGCTCGATTTTGCCGATCGTGCATTCAGGAAATGAAACGGCTTGTGATGAATGTGAAGAGTTTTCGGCTTGTCTTGGGATTCGGATCGGCGTTGGCGTTCACGTGGTTCAGCGGTTGTCGCACCGCCTCAGTTGAAGGCGTGCAGTTGTCGGCTGGCGGCACGGAGGTGGTTGTCGCGGCTGAAGCGCCCCCAGTGGTTCACTTTGCCGCGGCGGAGATGACGAATTTGCTCTCGCAGGCATTCGGCACAAAAATTCCGCTTGTTGATCATCCGTCGGGAAATAAGGTGTCGGTGGTGCTCGGAGCGAACGAATGGTCATCTGCCGTCGGCATTGATATTGATAAGCTGCCCCGGGATGCGTATCGAGTCAAGACATGCGGCAAGTCGATTTTCATAATTGGCAAGGATGATGACAAATTTGATCCTCCGGCAGAGATCGCTGCGGGGCGCATTCGCGCTCACGTTAACGATGGATCCCATCGCGGCACTTTGAACGGTGTCTATGGTTTTCTTGAAAATTTCGCTGGCGTGCGATTCTATTTTCCCGGAGAACTAGGAACGGTTGTGCCGCGCGCAAAATCAATTCGGGTGTCGCGTTGTGATTTTTTCAGCGCCCCGGTTTTGACGGTAAAGCGTGCAGTGTCCAGCGGATCGGATGGGGTCTGGTTTGAGAAGACGCTTGCTTCGAAGGATCCTACGGACAACCGGAACGTGCCCGGGAAAGTGCTCAACTGGCTGCGGCTGCGGCTTGAATCGGATCGGATTCCGTTCGGGCATGGACAAAACGGTTTCGATATCATTGGACGCTTCAGGGATTCGCATCCCGAGTACCTGCGGATTGATAAGAATGGCAATCGGGACTTCGATTGCCGGGAGTCGAAATCGCATCCGTTTTACCTGACCCGGCAATACTGTCACACCTCAGACGTATGGAAGGAGTTCTATCTTGATATAGCAAGCTACTTCCGTGGCGAACCGGCGACGAATCGGAAGGCGTGCAGGGAGTGGGGGACGGATTCGCCTTTCCATAGCAAATACGTGAATATCATGCCGCAGGACGGCATGCAAGAGTGTTTCTGTGCGAAGTGTCAGGCGGCGTACGACCATTCGACGCCCGAGTATGCGAACGAACTTATCTGGGGACGGACCTTGGAACTTGCGGACAAACTGGCCGACGATGGTTTTGATGCGGTGTTGACGATGATGTCCTACCGCCCGTATGGCATGCCGCCAAAGGTGGCGGTTCCAACCAATGTGCTCGTCATGGTTGCTGTGGGAGGCCCTTGGTCGAAGTGTGTTCCGGAGATACGCGAAAAGCAGATCGCCCATGTAAAAGCCTGGTACGACAAGCTGGGGCGCAAGGTCAGTGTCTGGGATTACCCTGGAAAATTCATCGACTTGGCGCGCCCGGATGTGCCCTGTCTCGCACCACGGGCCATTGCCGAATACAACCATGCGTTGCTCCCGTATGTTGACGGCATTTTCAGCGAGTCTGGTTGCGACCGATTCCTGTTCCAGTATCTCAACTACTGCGTATTTGCGAAAATCGCATGGGAAGGGCGCTGTGACGTGGAGGCCTTTCTCGGCGAACACCACCGACTGATGTTCGGCGCTGGCGCAGCGGCGATGAAGATGTTCTACGACCGGCTGGAGGATATTTTCATCACAAAGATCGCTGTTCCCAGCACCATTCCGGAAACCATGATCGGTCCGATCCGCCATAAGGTGCCGACGGATGACGAGATATTTTCGGAAATCTATTCGGCGGCGGTGCTGAAGGAGCTTGAAGGATATCTTGATTCCGCCGAAAGCTCGGTCGGGTTGGATTCCATCGAGGCGCGGCGCATCGCGCTGATGCGCCGGGAACTTTTCTGTCCCATCGCCAAACGTGCGCGTGAATACCAGTCCGAGAGGTCGGTGGATCCCGAACTCGAACGACGTGCGAAAAGCATCGCTCCATTCAAGGCTTTCGAGGACGCGACCGGGTGGGGGGGGCACGGCAAGGCCGCGATCAGGCCCGATGCGGCGGATTTCATAACCGCTCCCGATTCGTTGCGGTTTGAGGCGAAACGCGGTTTCTCGTCGACGCGAGAGCTTCCGTCCGGGCTGCTGGTTCCCGGCAAACGATACCGGCTTTCTTTTTTCATGAAGGCCGACCTGAAGTCGCAGAAGGATTCCGCATGGGACGGTGCGACTTTGGAAGTTAACTTCGGCAACGGCAAGTTCACGCGCATTCCTTCGATCCGCGGAGGCTATGTCTACGGCAAGTGGAACTGGACGCATTGGTGCGGGGAGTTTGGCGTGTCCGCTGACATCGGCTTAAAGCGTAAGCCATATCTTGAACTGCGGGTGTTTTCGGCAGATGGTCCGGTCTGGGTGGATGCTGTCAGGATCGAGGAAGTCCTGTGACGAAATGAAAAAACGACAGGAAAAGGAATCATGGGAATACGATTGGGGTTGGCGTTCGCCGTTTTGCTGTTTACGTCCGGGGCTTTCACTCTCGAAGTGGTCTACGCTCCGGGATTTTACTATTACCAAACCTCTTTTAATGAACGTTGGAACTTGTCTGGATAATTGTCAAACCTGAATTGCGTTTTGGGGTCATATTTTGACATTATACATTTTGTTATAGGATGTGCCGTGTTATGCCTTGCATAATCGCTATTTGTCTAATGTCCAATCACGACCCTTCTACGCTCCATCGGAAGTGTTTGCCTCTTGACTCCGGCTCTAGGATGAGCGACCCCTAAACGTCTGTGGGGTCGCCGGTTCTATCTGTAATACGGATAATTGACATCTGTCTTCTCGTCAGCCAAACGGTCTTTTTCCGCAAGCAGAAGACTTCCGCATAGCTGGTAAAACGCTTGGCTTTGCGGAGTCCCCCTTCTTTTTAAGCGCCTTCTCGTTATGTCTGGTATTGGTCCGTCGCTAACAAACATTGTTGCCGGATGCTTGTTCTTGTATGTTGTCATGAATATGACGCCGATGTCACAAGCTCCCGGCAGTCTTTTGCCCTCATATCGATCCAAAGCAGCGACATTTTTGCAGTTCTCTGCCATTTCTTCCTCTGCAATTTTGAGGCGTTCCAGTTCTCTTCCTTGATTGAAAAACCGGATTTGATATGCATTATGTTTCGTGACGACTACTACAGTATAAATTCCTTTGCAATTCCAACCGGAACTCTCATATTCAAGAAGCGCAATAAGATCATTAATCTTATATTTCGCCAAAAATTGCGAAATCTCTTTTTGCCGAAGCGAATCAGTTCTTACGACGATATTATGAGCACGTTCACAAAAATACGGGGATTCCTTTTTCAGGGAATCCCAAACTTTCTGAAAGGAAAGCAGGCTCCGAACTTCAGGCGGTGACTGACGGCATCCTGCTATCAAAGCAATAGCAAGACCTGCAGCTGCGATTCGACTATAAGTAAGATTACTCATATTCTCACTACTGTCCGGTTAATTTCGAGCCGATCACCAGAGCAGTCCCGTAAAAACTGGTTAAAATCGATGGGCGGAGGCGTTGGAAAATGACCCGTTTGGGGTGGGGGGGGGACGCGCAACGTCCAACGCGCAACGCTCAAGTGCGGGGAGGCTGAACGTATCCACGCGCACGGGCAGGGCTACGCGGATCCGAGGGTGTGGTTGAGGAGGTAGCCGATGCCGAAGGAGACGGCGGCGACGAACGTGGAGATGCCCGCCATTTCGAGGAAGCTCTTGCGGAAGGGGGCGTCTTTGGCCACGCTGAGGTAGAAGTTGAAGAGCGCGATGATGCCGAGGGCGGAGCCGAGCATCACCGCCAGTGCGGCTTTGACGTTCGGAAGCAGCAGGTAGGGCAGGATCAGGACGATGACCGTGCAGACATAGGCGATGCCCGTGTAACAGGCGGTCTTGCCGGGATGGCGGGCCTTTGCGTCCCCGTCTGCCCGGGCCGACAAAAAGGCCGAGGCCGCCATGGACATGGCGGCCGCAAGGCCGGTGATGAGGCCGGTCATGGCGATCAGGCGCGAACCGTTGAGCGCGAAGGTGAAGCCCGCCAGCGCGCCGGTCAATTCCACCAGCGCGTCGTTCAGGCCCAGCACGATCGCGCCCATGTAATTCAGGCGCTCGTCATCGAGCAGCGAGAGCAGGGCGGTCTCGTGCTCATCCTCCTCTCCGGCGATCCGGATCAGTTCCGGCGACACTCCGGCGAACGCCCGGTAAACGTCTCCCGCGCGGCCTTCGCCCTTTTCCATCAGCTTGAGGCCGAACGTCAAGCCCAGGAGCCGCGAAATGAAAATGACGCGGGCCGCTTTGAAGCGGCGGGGCCGCGCCTCTTCGCCGAGCAGACCGGCGAGCTGTTCCGCGTGGCCGCGTTCGTCGGCCGCGATCCGGGCGAGGAGGTCGCGGTTGTGCCCGTCGGGGTGGCGCCGCGCGAGATCCCCGTACACGATGGCCTCGGTCAGCTCGTTGCGGAGCTGGGAACGCAAAACGGCGCGCTGCGCATCGGAGAAGGCGTTTGACATAAACGGATAACCGGGGTGGCGTGCAGCCCTTATTTTGTCTGGGTGAAAAGGGTGACGGCGTCGAAGACGTCACGCCCCGAGGCTTTCAGGGCTTCGATGGCGCGGTCCGGATTGTCGAAACGGAAGACCAGCACCGCTTCCGAGCCGTGACGGAAGGCGAAGGCGTACATGTATTCGATGTTCACGCCGGCCTTGCCGATGATGTCGAGAACCTCGACCATGCCGCCCGGCTTGTCGGCGACGGCTGCTGCGACCACTTCGCGCACGTTGACCACATAGCCGGCCTTTTCGAGAACCTCTTTGGCCTTCTGCCACTCCTCGACGATGAGGCGGACGATGCCGAACTGCTGGGTGTCGGCGAGGGAGAGCGTCACGATGTTGATGTCCGCTTGGGCCAGCGTACGGCAAATCGCGTTCAGATGACCGGGCTTGTTCTCAAGGAACAGGGAAATCTGATGTATTTTCATTGTGCGTGTCCTTTCGTCGGTTACACTTTCTTCCGGAGGTCGGTCACCCGTTTGATTTTGCCTTCGCTGCGCGGCAGCGTGTGCGGCTCGGCGAGCGTGATTTTTGCGCTGATGTTGATGATGCGCTGGACGGCTTGGCTGATGCGCTGGCGCAATTTTTCCAGCGTCTTGATGTCGTCGCTGAAGGTCTCCTGGGTGACTTCCACCTTGATTTCCAGGGTGTCGAGATCGCCATCCCTGTCCACGATGATGTGGTAATGGGGGAGGACCGAGTCGACCGACATGAGCCCGGCCTCGATCTGGGACGGGAAGACGTTGACGCCGCGGATGATGAGCATGTCGTCGCTGCGGGCGCTGATACGCTCGATGGCGCGGATGGTCCGGCCGCAGGGACACGGCCCGGTGTGGATGCGC
>Ga0116171_10003625_pt1 | contig 14219 bp, 6 predicted proteins | sample AD_JPNHW2_MetaG_FD_89798 | JGI IMG/M metagenome (GOLD analysis project Ga0116171, IMG submission 89798) | Active sludge microbial communities of municipal wastewater-treating anaerobic digesters from Japan - AD_JPNHW2_MetaG | ecosystem: Engineered > Bioreactor > Anaerobic > Digestate | place...
CACCGAATCTTGGTGCCCTTCGAGGACGCGCAGGGGCTCGCCGGCAGCACCCCAGAGGCGTAACATGCCGTCGTTTCCGGCTGAGGCGAGGAGGTCGCCGCCCGCACTCCAGGCACAGGCGGTCACCCCAGGTCGGTGCCCTTCGAGGACGCGCAGGACCTCGCCGGCGGCATCCCAGAGGCGTACCGTGCCGTCGTTTCCGGCTGAGGCGAGAACGCGGCCGTCCGGGCACCAAGCGCACGCCGTGACGTGAGCCTGGTGTCCCTGGAGCACGCTGAGCGGTTCGCCGGCTGCATTCCAGAGGCGCACGGTGCGTTCACCCGCAGAGGCAAGAATGCGACCGTCGGAACTCCAAGTGCAGGCACTGATTCCACCTCGGTGTCCATCAAGACAGTAAACGCCCCCGCCGAGATCATCCCACAGGCGCACTATGCCGCTTGCGCCTCCAATCGCGAGAAATCGTCCGCCGGGGTTCCATGCGCAGGCCGTTGCCTCACCGGGATGTCCCTTCAACACGCGGAGGGCCTCGCCAGTGGCATCCCATAGCCGCACAGTGCCGTCGCGGCCGATGGAGGTGAGAACCTGACCGTCGAGGGTCCAGGCGCAAGCTGTGACCCAGCTTCGGTGTCCCTGGAGCACGCGAAGGGGCTCGCCAGCGGCACCCCACAGCCGCAAGGTACCGTCCCGGCTGGTGGAGGCAAGAACACGACCGTCGGGGCTCCAGCTGCAGTCCGTGACCCAGCCTCGGTGGCCTTGGAGCAGGCAGAGGGACCCACCGGACGCATCCCACAACCGTAGGGTGTCGTCGCGACCAGACGAGGCAAGGATACCGCCGTCCGGGCTCCAGGCACAGGCGGTCACCCCTCCTCGGTGGCCATCGAGTACGCCGCGGGCGTCGCCGGCGGCATCCCAGAGTCGCACCGTGCCGTCATCGCTGGCGGAGGCGAGGAGGCGGCCGTCCGGGCTCCAGGCGCAGGCGGCCACCGGGCCTCGATGGCCATCGAGTACGCGGAGGGCGTCGCCGGCGGCATCCCAGAGTCGCACCGTGCCGTCATGGCTGGCGGAGGCGAGGAGGCGGCCGTCCGGGCTCCAGGCGCAGGCGGCCACTGAAGCCGAGTGACCGGTGAGCAGATCCAGGACGGCCCGTCGGTCGTGGGCCAGACTCGAGCGCCGTCGTCCATCCTCCGAGCAGTTGGCCAGGAACGGCGGTGCGGCGGCGGGCCAGCGCACGGCCTCCATCCCGCAGCGGACAAACTGTGCCTTCGCGAGTGGAGCATCCGCGAGGTCGCAATCGGTGATCGTGCACAGCCGCCACAGGGAGGCGAGCAGGTCGCCGGCCACGAATCGCGAGCGGGTGACGCGCACCTCGTGCCACTCGCTCCAGCGGGCGTCGGCACCCGACAGGTCGGCGTCAGCGAGTTCCGCGTGTGCGAAGAGGACTCGAAGCAGGCTAGCGCCCGAAAAGTTGGCGCGGCGCAGGTCAAGCGGGCGACCGCGGGTGCCCTCGATCCTCCAGTCGGCGAGGCGGGCACCGCACAGGTCGAGCGTCTCGGGACGCGGCAAGCGCTCGCCCCGCACCTGCGCGAGCAACCAGAGCCTGAACACGAGTTCGGAAACCTGCGGCTGGTACCTCCCCAGCGCGGTACGCGCGGTCGCCTCACATGCCTGGCGGTGATCCTCGCGGGAGGCGAGGAGCTGGAGCAAGAAGTCGAGCGTCTCGAGGCTCGGCAGAGTGAGGGCGAGGCGCTCGGGACGGCCTTCGCGCAGGGCACGGTGGAGGTAGCAGGCGAGGAAGTACTCCTGGAGCGAGGTGTGCGCGAAGCGGAAGCTCTCGTCGTCAGGACGCACGATGAACGTCGCGGTGCGCAGGTCCTCCTTGAGCACCTCGCGGTCCTTGTTGGCGTAGGCCGCGGCGAGCACTGGGTTCTCGTACAGAAAGGCGTCGAGCCACTCCTCAATGTCGGCGTGCCGCCACTGCCGGGCGCCTGAGCGCCACAGAGCTGCCGCCAAGTGCTCCATGAGGAGCTGCTTGTGGGTGGCGTTGAAGACGTGCTTACCGTCGTCCCGGCGCAACCAGCGCTCGACCATCGCGGCATACAGATCGACGCCGCGCACCGTGCGGCCGGTGGCGCGCCGCCGCTCGAGCTCCTCGAGCTGCTCGGCGATAAGCGAGAGCGTATACGGCCGCCCGGCGAGCTCGGGCAGGTTGTGTGTCGAGCGAATCAGCGCGAGCGCGCGATCAAGGTCGAGGCCGGGCACGTTCTTCTGCAAGTACTCCTCGACCTGTGCGCCGTCGAACGGCAGCAGGGTGAGGCCGGTGTACGCGGAGGAGCGGACGTCTTCGCGCTCCTCACCGAGGAGCATCGAGCTCTGCTCGGATGCGGTGCGGAAGTAGTGGGAGCGGCATGAGATGAGCAATCTCCCGCCGTTCGCAGCGTCCTTGGCCTGCCGCAGCGGGAGAATCGACCAGAGCTGGCGGATGAAGTCCTGCCCGAGCTTCGGCGGCATGTGGACGATGACCTCGTCGAGGCCGTCGAAGATCGCCACCGCCCCGCCGTTGGCGACGAGGTCGATGACGTCGCCGGCGGAAAGTGGTGAGCCGTGCCCAGCGCGCCAGCTCTTGGCGAGGACCAGCTCGATGATCGACGGCAGGGTGAAGCTCACCTCGCCGCTCCAGGTGTAGCGGCGGAGGTCGAGGTAGATCGGCTGTGGGCTCGTGACGTCCGCTTCGCGGCGGGCGAGCAGGCGCTGTGTGAGCAGCCTGCAAACCGTCGTCTTGCCAATGCCCGACTCCCCGAGCACCGCGCACAGCCGTGGCTGCCCGGCCTCGGTCGCCCAGCGCTCGAGGAACTCGAGGGCGTCGACCGCATTTTCGGCCGCGTCCGGCGCGGCCTCGGCGACCGCAGACAGGTGACGCAGCGAGGTCGGGACGCCCCGTCCGCGCACGAGGCGGTCGAGGCCGCAGGTCTCGAGGCCCGCCAACTCCGCGAGGGCGGTCGACACGTCAGGGCGGCCCTCCGCTCTTGCCTGCAGGAGGTCCTCGATCTCGGCGAACAGCGCCTGGACGAAGCCCTCCCTCTCGATTGGCTTGAGCTGGCTCCACGGCTTGCCGCTGCGCGGAAACGCCTGGAGCCCCGCGAGGCAGCCGAGGTCATGCCGGGCGCCGTCGACGAGCCCGAGCGAGACCGGGAGGAGCCTCCTCCCCTCGAGCATGCGACGCTCGATGGTCAGCTTGAGCTCGCGGTCTGCCGCAAGCGCCGGGCTCTCCATGACGAGCACGAGGTGGGCGGCGCTGAGATGGGCCTCGCGCTTCTTCGCGGGCTCTTCGCCTGCAAGCACCTTCCATGGCGCCCAGCACTGAGCGTCAAACGCCAGAGAGGCCGCGAGGGAGGTTTCGAGCTGCTCGACGAGGCCCTTCGCCTGCTTCTCGTCGCGACGCGTGCAGACGACGGCCAGCCGGGCGATGGGCTTGCGCCCGACGATGAGGCCCCTCTGGGCGACGGTGAGCGCCGCATCGGTGATCTCGACCTCAGAGGTCGTGCGCTCACGCTCGAGCCGCTCGGCGAGCCCTTCGCCTTCGAACCAGCACCAGCGCTCGCCGGGCGGCGTCCGCTTGCGGCTGTCGGCGGCGAGGGACAGCTTGAGTCCCGCCTCGGCAAAGGCGCGGCGGACCGCCTCCCGGAATCCGCGGAGCAGCGCCTGCGCGTCGGCCGCGGCCTTGCCAGGGTACAGCTCAGCCAGCAGTGTCCCCAGTCGCAGCCTGTCGCCTTCGAAGAGTCCCAGTGTGGCCGCAAACCGCTGCCAATCGGGCGCGCCCAAGTGCTCGCGCACGCGCGTTGCGAGCGCCCGCACTTCCTGGGCGCTCAGCGTCCGGCGAGAGCCCTCGGACCTCCTGTCATGCGGGTCGTCTACGCGGTCTGGCATTGGTCCACCCTTGCTTCGATCTGCCGGAACAGATCGAGCACGAAGCGCTCGCGTCCCGGCGTGCGGAGCTGGGAAAAGGACCTCCCGTCGAGCCGAAACACCTGGTAGTCGGCGAGCCCCTTGTGGTCGTGACGCGCGAGGTCGACAAGCTTGAGCCCGACCGGGACGATGGGCTTGCCCTCTCCCTCCACGAAGTGCGGCAGCTCGTGCCGCGCGATGTACTCCGAGGCCAGGAACGCGGGGCTCAGCAGGAGCAGGCCGACGTCGCAGGCCGCGATCTCCTCCTGAATGCGCTCGTGCCAGCGCTCGCCGACGAGCAGGCGCCGGAACTCCCACATCCCGTACCCTCGCCGCGAGGCCCGGAGGTGCTCCTCAAGCAGTTCGAGGAGCCGGCAGGCAAGATCCTCGTCCGCACTTGCGTACGAGGCGAACACGCGGGTCATGCGGGTCATCGGGACCTCCCTCCGCCACGTTCCGGCGCTGTCGATACGAAATATACGATGTCGCTACGATATTTTCAAGGATGCCCCGAATTGCGATTCAGCACGCACCTCGCGGCAGCGATCGCCCTCCGGAGGCAGCGCGATGGAAGGACCGTCCGTGCTGGTGGGCGACGCTCGTCTACGCGCCCGACATCTCTGCCTCGGCCCGTAGCCAGTCGGAAACGGCGCCACTTCGGCTCGCCCGCACCTCATGTGGATCTCGTAGGCTTGCTGCTCGATCTCGGCTCGGCGGGCACTCGACAGCTCTGCTTCCGCCCGAAGCCAGTCCGCAACCGAGTCGCCCGGCTGACCACAGGCGCTGCGCTGCTCGAAGATCTCCTCGGCCCGCGCCGCCACGCAGCAGGCCCAGACCCCAGGCTGGGCGATGATCCTCACGGCGGCTCGCCGGAGCTCCCGAGACGGCTCGAAAAGCGCCGCCGCCAGCACCTTCCTGGCGGCATGGCGGCGGACGAACAGATCGTCGGCGGAGAGCGCGAAAGCGGCGAGAAGCGTCGGACGCGAGACCTTCTCGAGGGCGTCTCGACCCGGGTGCCTCGTTTCAGGCAGGCTGTCCCAGTAGCAGTAGGTCAAGCTGTAGGGCTCACTCATCGCGCTCGACCACGCGCCTGCCTCCTCCTCGGGAATCTGCCCCGCGACCACGAGGAGGCGTCGTCGGAGGTCGGCGTCGCCGAGCCAGGAGACTACGCGGAGGGGCACCGACTCGTCCCTGAGCCAGGCGGCAGGCGTCCTGGCTCCCCCCGGACGTAGCAGTGGCAGCAGCTCGAGGAGCAACTCGGTCTCCGCCTGGTGCCAGTCCGACACAGAGTCGCCCGAAAGCCCTCGGTCCAAGCGGTGCTCGAAGATCTCGAAGGCTCGGGTCCGGGTTGCATCTTGAAGCGTCTGAGAGAACCCGGTCGTCGCTGAACCTCATCGGGTTCTCGGCGGTTGCGGTTCGGGTGGCGGCGGGCGGCGTTCACTGCGAGCAGAGGACGATCACCGGGTTGTCCACGGCCCGGCGAACGAAGTCGTCGGTGGCCGCCAGAACCTCGAGGATATCCGGCCTCTTCTGCACAGCGGCCAGGCTGAGGCCCGGCTGCACCAGTGCCACGTGGTACCGGAGCTGCCGGTCGCGGCCAAGCAGTAGCCCACGCAGGGTTGCGAGGTCTCCTCGCAGGAAGAACGAGCTCCCTCCAGAGCGGTCCTGGATCCGCTCGAGCAGGCGGGTCCGCTTGTGGAGCCACGCCAGCGACTTGACCACCTGCCCACAAACCTCGTATGCGTCATCCACCCGTGCGGAGGGATGAACTCGGCTCTGCTTCTTGCTCTTCTTCGTGGCCTTGACATGGAAGAGCGTCACGTGCACGGCGCCGCTATCCTCCCGTGTCAGTCCGAACTGGCTCGTGTCGCCTTCCTTCAGGGACCCCACGGCCACGAAGTCCGCGATCTCCCCGGACCCGTGGTCGTAGAACAGGACCTCCGGCTCGCCTCTGAGCAGAAACGCAGCGAGGAATCCCTGGACTGTGGTCAAATCGAACCCGTCGGGTGTGTAGGCTTCTCCGGACCACCTCAGCTCCCTGTCGATCCTCACGTCGAGCCAGGTCACCGGTCTGAAGCACCGGACGTCGAACGGGGCGAGTGTCTCCGGACGCCGGAAGATCGCCTGACCCCGGACCCGGGCGAAGTCTGAGGTGTAGAGATCGATCGGTGCGCTCGCGAGGTAGCTGAGGAGGGGGACCGTTTCCCGGCTTGTTCTGACTCGGGGCAGCACAGGGTCCGGCCCCGCCGCGAACGGATGGAAGGCGTCGAACGTGAACAAGACGGTCCACTCCTGACCGTCTGCCTCGAGAGTGATCGGAACTGAGTGGCCCGTGCGCCTTGCACGTTCGATGCGCCATGCGGTGTCGCGAAGCTCGCACTCCTTCTCCTGCCCGTCGGGTCCCGGGAAGACCAGGTGCCGGGAGGCGAGGAAGACATCTTCGCTCCAGGCCGCGCCGATGAGGTCGTCCGGTAGGAAGGTGAGGGGCTCGCCGACCCGGAGAAAGTCGAGGTTCCCTCCGAAGGTGAACGGTGCTTCGTCGGTGAGTGCGGCGGCGAGGCCGTCACACCAGCTAATCAGCCCCGGGATGTCCATGTGCTTGCTCCACCAGATCTTGGAAGCGCTACTGTAGCCGAGGGTGACGGTGCGGTCTTCCTCAGGAATACCGATGAACACATGGCCACGGTGATACATGCGGCCGTCGCTGCGGCGGACCGCCCGGTCGACCTCCGGTCCGGCGAGAATCCGGTACGATTCATTCGCCACGCTGATGAGTCGGTTGCGCATGCCCACGTTGAAGCACGTGCCATCGGTTTGGCCCCGAAGCACGCGGTCGATCTGGTGCAGGGGCAGGAGCCGGTGGCGGGAGGGCGCGTCGTCACTTGCTGCTCCCAAACCGGTGAGCTGCCGGGCGATCCACTCGTAGAGCTCGATGCTGCCGCGTTTGGAGGCGCAGATGAACAGCTGGCGCGCCTTCGAGTTCCAGTGGATGACGAAGAGGTCGTGCTCGCTCTGGTCGAAGCACGAGACGTCCTTGCGCGCCCAATCCGGTCTGGTGGTGCCCCGGGTGACGAATAGCTGTGCCGCGAGCTCCGGACTTACGGCCCGGTAGACGACCTGAGTCGGCGCCTCGAAAAGCACTTCCCTGGCGATGTCCACATCGACTTCCCGCTCCACCTCGTAGACCTTGACGTGGGCCAGGGGTTTGAAGGCCCAGAGCGAGACGGTCTCGAGCTGCTCGGCCGAGGGTAGAGGCTGGATCTCGAAGGTCTCCAAGAGGCGTTGTGTCTCTTGGAGCCGCTCGATCCGGGCCCTGTGCAGGTTCGGGATGAAGCGATCCCAACCGGTGCTCTTGTTGTAGAGCCGCTGGATCTCGCCCTCGAGTTCCTCTGGGACGGCGAGCACCCAGGCTCGCTCCCCGTCACGTTCCTCGACCTGCTGATGCGTTACTCGGCCGAATCGGCCCACGAACTGCAGCGTTACCGGAAGGCTCTTGTGCTTGCGGTGGATGGCGGCGACCTTCAACGGCGGGAAGTCGAACCCCTCTCCGAGCATGTCGACGCAGATGATGCCGTCGAGATCACCCTTCCGGAGGTGCTCGATCGATCTCGTGATGTGGTGCTCTGAGTGACCGCTGTGGACGGTCCGCAGCCGGAGGTCGGTCGCATCGGTGTAGGTCTTCTGCAGTTCCGCGGCGTGCTCGATGCGATCGGTCCGCACGAGGAGCCTGTAGGCCGGGTTCTCGGCCTGCTTCCGCCGCAGCACCTCAGCCGCCCGCCGCGCCAGGGTCTCGTCGGGGTCCTCGCCGCGAGCGACCTCAACTGGCATGTACTCGAGTGGGCAGACAATGTGGTCGTCCAGGGCCCTGTCCAGTGGGTAGTCGAAGACCGTCCGGGCGCGGATCTCCCGTTCGTCAAGACGAAACGGTGTGGCGGTCATCATGAAGGCCCGGGCGTCCGGGAAAGCACCGAGGATCGCTTTCCAGGTTCGCGCGGGGCTATGGTGTGCCTCATCGACAATGACCAGGTCGAACAGTGGCGGGGCCGGAGCGACGCCAGGGCTCGCGGGGCTCAGGCTGTTGGGCGTGCCGACCACGAGGTCGTACTGCTCCAGAGCGCACCACGCCTCCAAGGTAGCCACACGGCCGGGGACCTCGCAAACATGTGGCCCTACGAGGGACTGGGGAACCACCCTCAGCCTCTTGAGGGTCTCGAGTGTCGATGCCTCCCTGGCAAGCTGATCCCGCACGGCGCGAGACGGCGAGACGAGCAGCACCCTGCTGGCGCGAAGCAGGAACGCGATCGTCAGCATGACCGCAGTCTTGCCGCTTCCAGTCGGCATGACTACCAGCGCCGGCAGCGAACCTGTGCTCGGGGGATGTGCGATGAAATGCGCAGCAAGAGCGTGGATTGCGCCAAGTTGAGCCTCGCGAAGCCCTGGGCGTTCGGAGCCGTCGAATGAAAGCGAAATGTCCTCGGCATGCAGGGAGAAGTACGACATCAGAGTCTCCTTCCCCGGCTCTTCGAGTCGACCAGCAAGCAGAGCATTGCCGTCCGCAGTCGCCGCATGGTGGCCCGGATGCCAAGCCCGTTGTCACTCATTTCCGGACCACCGCTGACGGCATGTCCGCCGGACTGGTGGGCCGGCGACATCCCTAGGACCTATTTGGACCCCTCCGGCATTCTGCGTCATCACCCAAATGGGCTAGGTAGTGGGTCACCCGCCACTTCACAATCTCTCAACCGTGACCTACGCCGCGAGACACACGAGACCCTCTTGGAGAATCGGTGCGGTCCGCTCCTGCAGTGCCCCGGCAGGCTCCTACCGAAGGCGTTCCAGCAGTGATTGCAGCGCCAGGCGCACGAGCGGCGCGAGGGCCAGGATCATCGCCCAGAGCAGGACCGACTCGACGAGTCCGTAGCTGAGGGCCGCAGCGGCACTCACCTTCTGCAGGGCCGGGACGACGCGGAGCATGTCGAGCCCGAACAGCTCCCAGACGCTCTCGATGGACTGCACCCCGGCGCCCAGCACGGCAAACCACACAGCGGGCGGCCCGGGCAGGCGCGGGACCCACTCCAGCAGCAGGTAGGTGACGATCGTGTAGAGCGCCGTCAGGATCAACGGCATGACCCACCTCGCCGCGGGGGGCAGCACCAGCCCATAGGCCGTGCCCCAGGCGTCGCCCCAGAACGCCGCCCCGTGCAGCACCAGCCACACCGCGCACGATGTGAGCAGGATCATGCGGCGCAGCACCACGAGCCGTGACGGCGGCAGCCGCCTGGCGAGAGCCGCCAGGAAAACGACATCAATGACCAGCATCACCGCCGCCGCGATCCAGTACGCGCGGTCGCTCTGGAGCTCGAGCATCACAGGCATCCTACCGCACGAGCATCGGGTCGGCCTCGGGTTGGATCCGGGTGGTAGGACAGGCCCGATGGCGGAAACGGCACGCAAGCTCGCGACCTACGCGGACATCGTGCATCTCCCGGAGGGCGAGAACCTCGAGATTCTCGATGGCGAGGTCTCTCTCGCGCCCCGCTCGGTGGCCGCCCACGGTCGTGCGCAGATGGCTCTCTCCCACGACATCGGAGGGTCCTTTGAAATCAACGAGGACCCCGGTGGCTGGTGGATCGTCATCGAGCCGGAGGGCGAGCTGTTGGCACACGACGTCTACATCCTGGACCTCGCGGACTGGCGGAGGAGCAGAGCCCCCACCCTACCGGAGACCCGCCCCGTCAGGGTTGCCCCCGGCTGGGTGTGCGAGGTCACGTCCCCGTCCACGAGCCGCAACAACCGCGTGCGCAAGGCCGACGGCTGCCTGCGCGGCGGCGTGTCCCACTACTGGCTCGTGGACATCGAGTCCTGCATGCTTGAGGCATGGGAAGCGCGGGACGGCGCCTGGGTCCGCCTCGGCGCCTGGACCGAGGACGACTCCGCCCGCATCTCCCCGTTCGACGCCGTCGAGCTCCGCATCGGCCGCCTGTTCCCGCCTGCCCCGCCTCACCCGCCCGACCGAACGGGTACCTAGCCTCAGGGATCCAAGACCCGGCCCATGATTTCGTCGCCACGGACCGCATCATCCGCGTCCTCGGCCACGGCGAAGCGGGCGTACCGAGTGCAGTCCCAGAGCTCCGCCAACCAGGAGGGAGTGTCACGGACGGTCCCGCCATTCCTCAGCCGAAGATCGCGTTGCTTCAGTACTGCACGAGCGAGGTCCTCGAGCGCTGGGTCGTCGCGTGACAGGCAGACCGCGCGGGCATGGTCGAGGATCTCTTGTTCAGCGAACCCGAGGTTCTCGATCAGCAAGAACAAGAACGATGGCTCCAGCGAAGCGAGCCGCTGGGCGAAGAGACGCTGCGCTCCTGGGTCGTCGGGCGTTCCATTCCCCAGGTATAGCGCCCAGTGCAGCTCCTGGCTGTATGCCATCCTTCGAGAGTCGCCATGACGCGCGTCGATCTCCGCGCCGGACACCTCGACGAGACCTCCAAACCCGTCGTACCTCGCCCATGCACCTTGCAGGACAGCATCGAGTCGGGTGAACTCGTAGAAACCCTCGACGCAGGTGTGGCCCGCAGCCACCGCCTCCCAGTAAGCGCTCTCCCGCTCTGCTGACGGCCATTTCTTGAACCGCTCCCTTGCAATTTCGACCTGCAGGTTCCAGGAGGCGTCGCTGTTCGGGCGGAGCGCGAAGCAGTACTCCAGGAGCCCGTAGCGCTGCTCGCGCGTCATCTGTCTGCCCTCGTTCCGGATGTAGCCTTCCGCCCAAAACCCGACATCCGATCGCTCGGACAGGCAGTACGGTCTGAGCGCGAGCTTGAGCTTCGAGAAGTCGCCAGTCGCCTGGGCATGGTTCCACCCGCTGGCAATCACGAGATCCGCCTCGAGATCGCCACCATCCCAGGCCGAGCCCCCACGCACCCAGTCCTGCGAAAGAGTGGGAAGTGCGACCAACAGGGCTACCGCCAGAGCGCCAAGCCGAGCCAATGTCATCTCGCCTCCCGTGCATTGGACACGCGGCGACGCTTTAAAGAAACCTGTCGCCCCATGCACCTGCCTCACCCCTTGAGCTTGAGCTCGCGGGCGGGGTCGGTGACGGCGCCGATCTTCACGGCGTAGGAGGTGCGCGCGGTGAGGTCGTCGTCGGTCACGACGTGGACGTCCAGGAGACCGCCGGTGCGGGCGCCGACGCGCGCGTAGTTCATCTCGTCGAGGGCCAGGCTCCAGCCTTCCAGCCACACCTTCAGCTCTCCGAGCTGCTCGTCACTACCCCGGAAGTGCACGAGCAGGTCGATATCCGAGCAGGGACCGGCGGTGGCGTTCTTGGTCGAGCCGAGGACATAGACCGCAACAACCCCGAAGCGCTTCGCGTCGATCTGGGAAGCCAGCCGCTCAGCCATCGCCAGGCGCCAGCGCCAGTGGTCGTCACGACCTTCGTGGCCACTGCTCTGGCCTTCCGGCAGCCCGAGGGTGGAGCCGGGCTCCACGAGCACCGCCACGGCCCGGTCCAGCTCGGCGTTCTGGAGCACCCGCAGCACCTTGCCCCTGGTCGCCTGGACCACGTCGACGACCCGCACCACGGGCGCCAGATGGGCGAGCTCGGGGACCAGCTCCCCGAGCCGGTTCTCAGACCCCATGAAGAAGCTCTCGGCGAAAACGATGCCGGGGTCGTCGGGGTACAGCGGCAGGTAGCGGATCGACGCCTCGACCAGGTCCTGGAAGAAGTGGGTGCCAAACGACAGGTCCGGCGCCGCGCCGCCGCGCGCCCGGGCGATCTCGATGAGCATGGCGGCGTTGTTGATGTCGGAGTAGGTGACCGTCACGCCGAGCTTGATGTCACCGCGGCTCCCCCACCGTCCCGGTCCCATGAGGATGAACTGCCGCCGAGGCAGCACGCCGTTGAGCCGGCTCACCGCCCGCCCGACGGCCTGCAGGTCCGCGAGGTCCTTCAAGCCCGCATAGCCGTCCGGATCGACGTACACGATGTGGGTGAGGTCGGGCACCTGGCCGTTGCACACGAAGCGGTTGGCGCTGAAGAGCAGCCGTGCTTCCGGCAGGTCGGTGGGGATGCGCGCCCCGACGGCGCCGCTGGCGCGGGTCTGGGGTCGGCACTGGAGGATGTGGAGGTCGCGGCCGTCGGAGGCGAACTCGACGTCCACCGGGTTCCAGGTGGCCGCCTGCAGGGTCTTGAGGATCGAGGAGAACTGGCGCAGGAACGAGGTGCCGCCGATGAGCCCATCGAAGGTCACGACGAGGTCGTCGTGCTCGGGATCGAGCAGCAGCCCGGACGGCCGCGTCAGGCGGTCGCCTTCCCGCACCGACACCAGGCGGTGCAGCGCCGGGTAGTCGTGCCCGTGCTCGCGCAGCAGCGCCTGCATGTCGAGGGTGGTGAGCGTGCGCTGGTCGAGGTCGATGACGTCGAGGGTGCGCGGCGCATACCGCATCACCTCGTCGGTGGTGACGTTGACGCGCAGCGAGGGTTGCCCCGGCGACACCAGGACCGGGAAGTCCTCCCGCACCCGGTCCACGGCCCGCGTACCCAGCCCCGGCACGAGGCGCAGGAGGCCGTCCTCCCGGCGGATGCGCGGCGACCAGCGAAACTCGCTGTGGGAGAAGCCGACACCGGCAAAGGCCGGCGCCCAGTACCGCCCGATGCGAGTCCCCACGACCTCCTGGATCATGATCCCCATCTCCTCACGGAGGTGCAGGAGCCCCCGCTCGGCGCGGTACTGGATGGGGTCGGGACCGAAGATCGAGGCGTAGACCTCCGCCACCGCGTCGAGCAGCGCCGCGAGGCGCTCCTGCTTGGTGCCGCGGTTGTGGAGGAAGAGGCTCTTGTACTTGCCGGAGAAGATCGCCCCGGCCCGGTCCTCGAGCAGTGACGACGACCGCACGATGAGCGGCCCCTCGTGCAGGTCGTCGAGCGCCATCGACAGCCCCTTGACGATCTCCGGAGGGAACTCGGAGTTCTTGAAGACCTGGATGAGGTGCGGGTACTCGAGGCGCACCTGGTCCAGGTCCTTGTACTTCTGCTCGTAGACCTCCTCGAGGTGGTTGAAGAGAATGAAGGAGTGGATCGTGTCGGAGGCGATGTGCCAGGTCTTGGGAATGCGGATCGGGCCGATGTCGATGCCCTCCCCCACCGCCTTCCGCAGCACCTGCTGGGCGAGGAGGAGCCCTGCCGCCTTGCCTCCCACCTTCCCCGGGCTGCCGGGGAGGCACACCAGGTGCGCGAAGAGCGCCGGAAAGTCGTCCAGGGTGACGAAGTCCTTCGCCATCGCCACGAACGAGGGCTCGTCCGAGAGGAAGCGGCGGATCAGGATGACGAGGAGGGCGTGCATCCACGACCGCGTCAGACCGCTCCCGTGAGGTGCCTGCTGCTGGAACCGGCGGATCGCGTCCGCAATGTGGGTCGGCGACGACCCCTGGTCCACGACGGCCTTCACCAGGAAGCTCGACCGGTCCTCCTGGATCCAGCGCTGGATCCGCCCCATGATCTCGTCGTCGGGCAGGTGCGCAGCGGCCAGGGAAAACACCCGGTCCGCCAGCTCCAGGGGGTCCCCGAGCTCGCGGCGCTGGATCGGCAGGTTCTTCTCGCCAGCCACCCGCTCCTCGAGGCCGCGCAGCCCCACGAAGCTCTGCAGCAGCTCCTGGGTCTCGGGGATGCCGCTCCACGACAGGTGGTTGGCGAGCTTGCGGGAGATGCGCACGAACAGGTCCTGGTCGGTGCGGCGCAGCATGTTGAGGGCGACCCGCCACTCCCGGGTGCCCTGCTCGGCGAGGGCGTCGTGGGCGGCGCGCCACTCCTGCACCAGCACCCGGAGCTGCTGGTGCTGGATGAAATGCGCGAGCCGGTCGGCGATGGTGCGGATGAGCTTGCCCTCCTCGTTCAGGAACGGCCCCTCCTCGGCGGTCGGGACCTCCTGCCGGTACGACACCCATAGCCGCCCCACCGGGCGGTCCTGGACGACGATCTCCGCCGACTGTACCCAGGGCGTGTCGACGTACCCCTCGGAGGTGTAGTCGTTCTCCCCGATCTGGATCTTCACCTGGCACAGCTCGGGGTGTTGCCAGCCGGCGGGCACGGCCCTGAGGACACAGCGCAGCACCTCCTCGATCGGGGCCTCGGGCCGGCTGCAGCATTCCTCGACGTCGTACAGGCACGCCAGCTCCTTGGCGCGCTCCTGCAGCGCCCACAGCAGGCGCTCGGGGGGCCGTGTCGGATCACCCACGGCGCACCACCCCGCGGCCGGTGCGACCGTCCACCCGCACCTGAAGCG
>Ga0116171_10003626_pt1 | contig 14217 bp, 9 predicted proteins | sample AD_JPNHW2_MetaG_FD_89798 | JGI IMG/M metagenome (GOLD analysis project Ga0116171, IMG submission 89798) | Active sludge microbial communities of municipal wastewater-treating anaerobic digesters from Japan - AD_JPNHW2_MetaG | ecosystem: Engineered > Bioreactor > Anaerobic > Digestate | place...
CAGGCTCGCCGGCGAGCCGATGAGCCTGGCCAGGGAGGCTCACCTGCTCTTCGACATCGAGCCGTCCGCCTGCGACCTCGCGGCGCTGGAGGCCGCCCGGACCCGTCTGGACTCCCTGCTGCCTGGGAACGACACCCTGTCGGCGCGCCTGAAGAAGGCGAGGGCCCGGGTCGAGGTGCCTCCGGAGCGGCTGTCTGCCGTCGTCAATGCGGTCCTGGGCGAGGCCCGCCGGCGCACGGCCGCCCTCGTGCCGCTCCCGTCCGGTGAGCACTTCGAGGTGGCGTACGTCGGAGGGAAGCCCTGGGGGGCCTACAACTGGTACAAGGGTGACTACCAGAGCCTGATCGAGGTCAACACGGACCTGCCGAAGACCCTGGACAGTGTCCTCGGGACCCTGACTCACGAGGGGTATCCCGGTCATCACGTCTACAACGTGCTGCTGGAGAGTCGCCTGGTCCACGGTAAGGGGTGGCGGGAGCTGACCGTCTACCCGCTCTATTCACCTCAGTCACTGATCGCCGAGGGCACCGCCAACGTGGGCATCGACGTGATCATGACGAAAGCCGAGCAGGAAGCCTTCCTCCGCGACGTGCTGGCGCCCATCGCCGACATCTCACCGGCCGAGGTCGGCCGCTACCTTGACGTGAGGACCGCCGCCGAGCCGTTGCGATACGCAGGCGGTGAGGCCGCACGCAGGCTCCTCGAGGACGGCGCCTCCGAAGCCGAGGTCGAGGCCTTCCTGGTCCGCTTCGGGACAGCCCCCGAGCGGGCCCGCCAGAACATCGCGTTCTATCGGACGTATCGCTCCTACATCTACACCTACACCGTGGGCGAGGACCTGGTCCGCGCATGGCTGGGCGATCGGCCCGACCGGGTAGTGCGCTTTTTCGACCTGCTGGAGCGGCCGGTCGTTCCCTCGGAGCTCGTGGCCATCCGCTAGGCGGCTGTCGGAGAAGGCGGAAGGCCCGCGGACCTTCCCATTTCTTCCACAGGTCCCTGGTCCAAGGATGAAGAGATATCGCGTCCGGACACCCGCATTCCGGCTCGTCCCGATGAGTGACCGCCAGGCCGGATGATTCCTGGTCCCGTCAGACTCTGCGGACGTCGCTGTCCTGCCGTCGCGGCTCTTCCCGCACCGAGAGCTGGCACAGCCAGGCGCCCGCAATGACGAGCCCACAGCCCAGCCAGAGCCCCGGCGGCGGCAGGGCGTGCAGGTAGAGCGCGGCCACCACGACGGAGATCAGCGGCGTGAAGTACGAGGCCGTTGCCACGCGCAGCAGATTCCCCCGGCGCATCGCGACTTCCCAGAACGCATAGCCGAGGGCCGTCGGGAAGATACCCAGGTAGCCCAGCTCGATGACGGTCCGGGCGCTCCACCGCACCTCCACCGGAGGTTGCAGCGATGCGAGCAGGCCCATCACCAGGGCCGTCGCGACCATGAAGACGGGCACCGCGCTGGCCCCGCCACCGGCGGCCCAGCGCCGGCTGAGATTCGAGTACAGCGCCCAGTCGAGCGCCGCGACCAGGGCCAGGAGATAGGGCAACCAGTCTCGATGGAGGGAGCCAGCGAAGCTCCCGGCGTTCCAGTTGCGTGCGGGCAGGGTGGCCAGGACGATCCCGGAGAGCGCCAGCGCGACACCCGGGACGAGCGTCCATCTCGCACGCGTGCCCAGGAGCGGCACCGAGAGCACGACTGTCGCTGCCGGCCAGAGGTAGTTGATGACTCCCACCTCGATCGCCTGCCGGGAGCCGCTGGCAATCCCGAGCGCCAGGTAGAAGCAAACCACGTAGCCGACGAAGAGTCCGCCGCACAGGATCAGGTACCTCGGCGACAACCTCAGCGCCCGTTTCAGCCGGGAGGGCTTCCACGCGAGGTAGGCCAGCGACAGGGCGCCGCATAGCAGGTAGACAGCCGCGGCCGCGTGGAGCGGCCCGAGCTGCGCCGCCAGGCTCCGCCCGAACGCGACGGTGCTGCCCCACAGCAACACCGCGACGATGCCGAGCGCCGTCCCGGTCTCCGTACCGTGCGGGTTGGGTTGGGTTTTCGCCATCAGACCACCGTCGGGAGCATAGTGGCAAAGCCGTCGGCCCGAGCTCTTTGGGCCGGCGCCAGGCCGGGCTCAGGGGGCGGCTGGTCTCAGCCCCGTGGCCTCCGACCACTCGGCGATGATCTTCCCCGTGCGGTTGTCGCGCACCTCGCACCAGAACTTCTTGCTGCCGTCCTTGATGCCCGCGTGGGTCCCACATGTGGCGGCTATCGTCTTCCTGTCTTCGTCCGCGCGCAGGCGCCAGAGACCCGGCTCGACCCAGATCGAGTGCCCCTCGACTTTCGTCACGGTCCCGGCCGAGAGCAGTTGGTCCAACTTCCCCTGGAGGACGTCGCTGATCCCCCCCGGCTGCCCGTCCCTCCGGGGAACAGACCCGGGCCGGAACATGCCGACGTACGCGATTGCCGTGGCGACGAGCGCCAGGACCAGGAAGCCTGCCCGCAACAGCCGCGGTCGCCGGGAGGGTGCAGCTCCGCAACTCGGGCACACCCTTTCGTCCCCGGACGCCGGGTGCCCGCACTCACGGCATTCCCTCATGGACATGTCAGCCTCCTCTCGGGGGTCACGCACCACCATCCGGCCGCTTGCAGCCTCCGGCCAAGGGAGACGAGAAGCGGCAGGAACTGGCTCCAGTGCGATTATCGCTCCGGCCGCGGTGGCATTCCACGGGTCAACAAATCCCCGGATGTCGCTGGTCGGGTCGCCACCCACGAGAAGGGGCGGCAGCCTGCGCTGCCGCCCCCGCGTTTCGTGCAGAAATGTCGGCCTACTGCTTGGCCGGGATGGTGGTCGGGTCGTTGGTGATCCGGTCGATCACCGACGCGGAGGTCTGGATGTTCGAGCCCGACAGCACGGTGACGGTCGCGAATCCCCAGCCGAGATCGGGCTTGCTGGCCCGGTTTGCGAATGGCTCGAGGTCCTGGACCACCCTGCCGGCCGGGATGGTGAGGTTGTAGGTGGTCAGCGATGTACCAGCGGTGTCGAATAGCGCGACGGCCACCTGGGCGTTGGTTGAGCCACCGTTGGTCACGCTGATGTTGGAGCGGAACTCGCCACGCTTCTGGCGCAGCCCGATGAGACTGGCCGTCTCACCGCTGTTCATGCCCAGATTGGCCACGTGACCGTCGAGGAACTGCCCGAAGGTGCCGGCCGTCGCCTTGTTGAACATGCGGCCAAGGACGAGCAGTGGCTTGTCCGAGCAAATCTCGAGCGAGCCCTTGAGGTTGTCGCCACCGACGCTGGTCACCACGTCCTCGAAGGCGCGCTGGGCGCCGCCCGCGATGGTTCCCGTACCCTCGAGGTTCCCGGTGTCGCCGTGGAGCACAAAGCGCAGCGCCGCATCGGTCGGGGCCAGGTTGCGGGCGACCAGGTCGGTCCGCCACTTGCTGGTGCCGCTCCCGGGCAGGCGAGCGACGATTTCGGCCCAGTAGACGTAAGGAGTCGTGCACGACACCGCACCGACGCCGGTACCCGGACCACCGCCGGCGGCGGGGTTGACCGTCACGCCGGTCTTGGCGTCCTTGGCCGCGAAGAGCGCAATGTCGAGCGCCGAGTTGACGAATCCGGGGTTGTGCACGCCCTTGCTGCCGTCGGTCTCGACCGTGAGGTAGTTCCAACCGGCCTTGGCGATGTTCGGGTCGGCGACCGCGTAGAACTCCTGCGCGGAGCCGACAGGGGGATAGAACTTCACGTTGTTGAGAGCCACGGCCGGCACGGTGGTGCCGTCGGCCAGGGTCACGGCGACACCCTGCCGACCCGAGGCATCGCTGAAGGCCACGGAGACGATGTCGGCCGCGTTGCTGATGACGGGGTCCGTCGCCGCGGTGCCCAGCTTGATCGACTTGCCGGCCCGAAGCTGGGCCTGCATCGTCTCCTTGATGGCGCGCTCGATTTCGGCCTTGAGCGCGACGAGCTTCGCCTCGACCACATCCTGGACGTCGGCGGTCTGGATGTTGGAATGGCACTTGGAGCAGATGGTCCTGCTGGCGAAGAAGGTGTGGTTCGTGCCGCCGAGCTGGTAGGACAGGTCCGCGGGAGGCGGCGTGGACTCCATGTGGCAGGTGACGCAGGAGTCCTCGATCATCGAGTGGTAGCTGCGCTTGCCGACCTGGGCGAAGTACAGGTTCTGGCCCATGAGGATGTCGGCCTGGGCGCCGACATGGGGCGCCCGCGAGGCGTCGGCGACCGTGAAGTTGCTGTCGTTCTTCAACCCGCGCCTGGTGTTGTGGCAGGTCATGCAGATGGCGCCGCGGCCGACACCGGTGGCCGTGAAACCCGCCATCAGAGGCGGCGTGTTGCCGGTGACGCGAACGGTCGCGTTCGTCGTCGGACCGCCGGAGGTGGTGCCGACGTCGTGCGGATCATGGCAGGCCTGGCAGGTGATGGCGTGGACCTCGTCGGCCTTCCACGTCACGTTCAGGTTCGCGTTCGAGAACCCGCTCTCCTCCCATGCAAGGAACCCATTCGCGCTGTGGCACTTGGCGCACGTCGCGTTGGTGCCCTCCTCGCCCGCCAGCTCGTAGTTGGCGTGGCCGGAGAGCTGCCACTGCTGGAAGCGACCGTGGCGCGCGGGCTCGCCGTGGCAGGTACCGCAGAGGTCGGCGGAGAGGGTCGTGCGCGAGCCGTTCTGCTGGCCGTGAGCGCCCGACTGTGGGCCGTGGCAGCTCTCGCACTGGATGTTGGCGAGCTTGGCCGTGGCCGGGAACTGGGTGAGGATGGCCGCCCAGTTGTCCGCCGCGCCGTGGGTGAGCTTGCCCGAGGCGAGGAACGCGGCCCAGTCCGGGGCGTCATCGACGCCGCCGCTGACCGCTGTCGGGTTATAGCCCACGGTGTGGCAGGAAATGCATGCCTCGCCGTAGTGACCGTTGGGGGTGTTGACGTTCTGGGTGAAGATCTCGGCATGACCCGAGTGCGCCCACAGCGGGAACGGGTTTCCCGAGGAGAGGGCGCCGTGGCAGTTGGTGCAGGCGGCATCGGCGATCGGCCGCCCGTCGGCGTCCTGGCCGGTAATGATGCCGCGCCACAGGCCGGCGACGATCGACAGCGTCACAGTGGCGTCGTTGGCACCGAGATCCGTGACCGTGACCTGGTAGTTACCAGGCAGGTCGGGAGTGAATTCGGGGCTCTGACCGGTGGCGTCGCTCAGCACCGCGTGGGATCCGTTGGGCGCCAGGAGCTGCCAGTTGTAGGACGCCTGGGTCTTGCCGTGGAGCAGGACCGGCGAGAGCACCGGAACGTTCCGGAGTCCGGTCGCCGTGCCCCAGGGCAACGTGGCATGAACGGCGCCCGTCGCGTGATAGGTCCCGGAGGTGGTCACGACCTCGATGTCGAAGGTCATCGCTCCGGCTTCCTCGAGCGACAACGGGCTGCTGCCGACAACCGTGAAGCGGTTCAGCAGCCCACCGGAGTAGTCCTCTCCTGGTGGCGGCACATTGGGGGGAAGCTGCGCCGCTGTGATCGGCGGCTCCTCCAGGATGTGGATCAGCTCCTCCTTGAAGGCCTGACGCTCAGGAATCACGACCGTGATCGTGTCCGTCAGGTTGTCTGTGACCGCGGCCGTCACCCCACCGACCTGCGTCCACTTGATGCTCTGCAGCGTGGAGCCGTCGTTGACGGTGACCGTGGCCTTGGCCGTGACCGTGGCCCCAGGCACCGCATCGCCCGTCACGGCAACAACCACCGAAACTGGCGGCGTGGCGGCGATCGCCATGCTGGCTACCCCGACCACTGCGGCCACGAGCAGCACTACGAACGTTCGTTTCAGGAGACAATACACCTTCATTCCCATCCTCCCCCCTTCTTTTTCCAAGAGGCCCGTGGATGTCGGAGGCGTAGCCTCCTCGGACCCCCCCAAGCCCTTGTAGTATACTTCAGTCTCAGCTCATCTCAAATGTCAACCCGCCGGAAATACAGCCCATTCCCATGGCTCCAAAGCCGCCTGCTGCTGCATGTGGAGCAGCCACGTTGCGGAAGGAGACCGCGAAGGCCCGCGAATCGGGCCTCCGCCTGACTCAGACTGGCCGGGGGTTGGTCACGGCATCACCGGTCGCGTTGTCGATCACCGAGGCCAAGAACGATCACGCCGCTTCCCGAGTGGATCGCCACCCGGGCAATCTCCGAGCTGACGTCGATCCGGTTCGCGCAGGTCTGAAAGACCTCGTTCTGTTGCTTCCACTCGCCGGATGCTACCGGGACCGTGTACCCGGCGAGCCGGGTGCCACAGGTGCTTTGCAGCGTCACGGCCACGATCCGAAGTCCTGCGAGCCAGGCCAGCTCGCCGACCAAGACCGCCTGATTGGTCGTGTAGGACCCGCAATACTGTCTGAACGTGTTCGTCGCGCTCGCGTGGTTGTTGGTCCGCCGGTTCGCGCGAACCGGCTGGTTGGAGCATTTCTGTAGTCCGCCGGAGCCGCTGACACCATCTGGCCCACCGCGTTTGGCCATCGTGACGTGGCGAAGTGCACCGACCGTCGTCGGCAGGGTCTTGACCCCGGCGGTCGTGTGGAGGAGGAGCTGGGCCTGGGCCGTGGAGGTCGTCGGACTGAGGATCGCGACGTCGAATCCCCAGCTCGCGCCGACACCACCCGCCTGCGTCCCCACCTGGAACCACTGCGAGTATCTGCAGGAGGCGGTCTGGCCGGTGCTGGTCATGAGGATCACGCCACGCCTGCCGCAGTAGACCCCGTCGACCATGGTCGTCATCTGCCACTCGTCGCTGCCTGCGGCCGGGCACACTCGCGACGGTGTCGAGCCTCCGGCCGGCACGGTGCGGTCCCCGAAATCCGAGAGGTGGACCGGCGGCACCGTGACGAGGCTCCAGCTCGCGAAGCTGCGGAAGTTGACAGTTTCCCCGACTCGCACCGTCGCCGGCATCACGGCCGCACAGTTGAGCCCGCATCCTGCCCCCGGGATCACCACGAACGTCCCCGACTGCAGGCGCCGTCAGCAGGGTCGTCGAGTCCTCGTCGTTCGCCCCCATCAGATTTCCGACGACGCTTTCGTTGACGTAGACCCTGTCAGCCTGGGCTGGTTTGGCGACATGTCCCCGTCCTTGCCGTTGCACAGCAGCAGGAGCTGCCCCGACACGATGTCGATGGCCCGGCCGCCACTGGGGCAGGGAGCAACCCTGCGGACCACAAAAGGCCGAGCCACAAGCATCAGCCTGCCAGCGGTACGTGGTTGAGACGCGAGCAGGTGGATCGAGGAGGAGCAACGGAGCACCTGGCGCGACCGGAGCTGGCGGCCCCTCTGCGGTGAAGCTGGATGGACCCGACAGACCACGCATGGCCCTCTCCCCGGCTCCAGATGTTACAGCCGCGTCGCGTGCGCGTGACGCCTCGGGAGAGGCGCGGCAAGCTCCCGATCCTCAGCGGTCCCCGCACGGTGGGCAGCCCCAGTCGAGCACGATCTTCCAGCTCCCATCCGGCTCGTGTCGCCACACGGAGTTGAAGGTGCCGTCCCGCTTGCCGTCCGGGTCAAAAACGGGACCCGAGCTGAGCGCCAGCTTGCCTGAAGCGAGCACGGCCACCCGGTCAGGGGCCCACGCGAATGGGGCCTTGGGCCCGTCGAAGTAGGGCTTCCAGCCCTCCGCCACCGCCTGGCGCCCGCGCCGGACACTGCGCCCGACGAACACCGTCTCCTCGGCGAGGAACGAGGTGAAGGCGGCATGGTCACGATCGGCCATCGACCTGGCAAACGCCGCCTCGGTGGCCCGCACCTCGGCCTCAAGGGCCGCCACGTCCACGCTGGCAACCGCGCCCACGGGGACCGAGGAAGGCCCGACTGTCGGAGCGCCGCCGAGCGTGCTCTCCGAGCTTGCAACCATGTCGGCGAAGACCTCCCACTCCCCGGTGCGCTGCTTGGCCCGCAGCAGGAACCGCCAGGTCTTCGTGTCGGGCCGCCACGTGAAGACGTTCTCGAAGGGCCCGTCAGGGTACTCGAAGCGCAGGTCCAGCGAGTCGCCCGTTCTCATTCCAAAGCCGAGCGTCTCGGAGAACCTGCCACCGAAGACGTCGAGCCAATGCGCCACGTAGCGCTCGCTGGTGTTGTCGAAGCCGATGAAGACACTCGCGGTGTAACGCGGCTCGCCTTCCGGCACCGCCCCCAGCCCCTCGTACTCCAGCCGGAGGAACTGGTGGTTGTGCACCCAGCTCCCCACCAGCCGCTGCTCGACCTGCTGGCCCTGGACAATGCCGGTCACCCGCCACGTGCCCACCAGGTTTCCCATCAGCTCATCGTGGAAAGTCCGCTGGGGCCCGTCGAGGGGCTGAGGCCCCTGGGCCAGAACCTGCTGACCCACCAGCGCCAGAATGGGAAGGAAAACCCCGAACCGAGTCGCCATGATCCACCTCCAGCAGGGTCGAGGCCGACCGCTCCCGCCCGACCGACAGGATACCTCGGGACGTCAGGCCTGTGCGGCCACTTCATCCGGCCTGGGCTGCTCCCGCGTCAGCCTGGGTGGAGGTTGACCTTGAAACGGCAGAGCTTGCCACCGCTGCGCACGGACTCGAGCACTTCGACGGCGACCGGAGTGCCTGTGATGCGGCCGAAAAGCTCCTTGACGTAGCCCGCCGAGCACTGGCAGTAGGTGGCCGAGAGGCGTTCGGGCCCCGACTCGACGAAGGGGCAGAGACAGACGCCGTCCGGAATCCCAATGCCCTGCGGGTTGACGTTGTCGTACTGGAAATACACGAAGTCGCCCTCGCGGCGGACACCGCTGTCCTTGCCGGACTCGACGAAGCTGGCGAGCACTTCGGGACCGGGCTTCTCATCGGGGGCGATACCGAACGCCTGGATGTAGCAGGCGCGGCCGCAGGCCTGCATGAGGTCCGACCGGGTCTGGGGGTCGAGCATGGTGTCCATGTTGTCGAGCAGGCGCTGTACCCACCCTTCGGCGAACTCGATCCGACGCCACGCCGGGGAGCGCGACCCTTCCTTCATCCTCTTCTCGAGTCCGTCGATCCATTCGGCGCCGGTCCCGGCCTGCCCGGCCTCGCCTTGCCCAAGTGAAGCCTGGCAGCAGCAAATCGCCGTGCCGGCCTGGAGCATGCTTGTCAGGAACTGCTTCCGGTCCATGGCTGATCCTCCTTCGGCGGCCGCTGCCTACCTGACCCTCTTCGCCTCGACCCGCCGGTCGGGCATGACGACCACCACTTGTGTGACGAGGCCGGAGGGGTCCCTGACGAAGTGGAACTCCAGGTTGGAGTACCCCCGAACGTACACGGTCTCCGAGCTGGGGAGCAGCTCGAAGCTCGCCCGCGGGCTGCGATACATGAGGTGGTCGTCCTTGCGGCTCACCTGCAACCTGCGGCCGTCCGGAGTCTCGTACTCCCCGACGCAGGCATCCATCGCGGCGATGCTCACCTGGACGTGCTTCTCGGGCCGATACAGGGGTGGCTCCTTGACTGGGAGCGCGCATGTCGGCCGGCCGAAGACGGCATCGTCGACCGTCTCGTCGTGGCGGATCTCGGCGAGCGTCATGACCATGTTGCTGCCCAGGCGCACCCGGAACGGCCGCACCACGCCGCCCACGGCCCGGTAGTCCTCGAGCCGCATGTCACCGGCCCGGACGAGCAGTCCGCTCGGACTCTCGAACCCCAGCTCGACCGCGACCCCGTCGCGGGAGGTCGCCCGGACCTTTGTGATCCCACCAGCCTCGGTCTTCTCGGTTCCGGTCACCTCCATCGTGGGAAACAGCTCGCTCAGGTGCCCCGGCATCCGGGGGTCCCACAGCACCTGCAGGTCCAGCCGTTGCCGCGCCTCCATGGGCTCGATGCCCTTGGTGTCCGCCACCCAACCCCGGGTGCCGTCGAAGCCGAAGCTCTGCTGGTCGCCCCAGGCGAAGACCAGGCTGTAGCGCCACTTCCCCGGCCTCGCCACGACCTCGAACGGTGCCGGTCCGTCGGGCCCGCGGGTGAGGGTGCCCCTCCGGGTCTCCGTCTGGATGGCCTCCAGCGCCGGGCCGCCGCTCGCCCGTACACAGTCCTCGAGGAGCCTCGCCACGGGAGCCGGCGCGGCCGATGCCGGGGCACCCAGGGCTGCGGCCCGACCGGGCAGGCTCGCGGCCCCGGCACACGTCGTCATCACGATCAAGCCAGCCAACCGCAACGTCGTCGACCTGCTCACAGCCACCTCCAAGTGCCTCATACTGCAGGCGGCGCCGGGCATCCCCGGCGCCGCCCCGACCTCTGCTAGCGCTCGACCGCGCTTCGCGTCGGCTTGCCGGTCTCGGGCAGTAGACCGCGGCGCTTCAGCAGGGGCTCTACAACCGGCTCGCGCCCCCGGAAGCGCACCCACGCCTCCATGAGGTCGCCGGTGCCGGCCCGCTCGAGGATGTTCGTCCGGAACGACGCTGCGGTGGCCTGGTCGAAGATCCCCTTCTCCTTGAACGCCCCGAAGGCGTCGTTGTCGAGCACCTCGCACCAGAGGTACGAGTAGTAGCCTGCCGCGTAGCCGCCGTTGAACACGTGATAGAACTGCGGTGTCCGGTGGCCCGAGGCGATTGCTCTCGGCAGCCCCATGCGCCCAAACGACGCCTTCTCGAACGCGGCGGCATCGACTTCCTTCGCCGCAGTGAGAGTGTGCCAGTCCATGTCGAGCAGCGAGGTCGAGACCATCATGATGGTGTCGGCTGCCTGGTTGAACGTCTCGCTCTTCTTCATCTTGGCGATCAGCTCGTCGGGGATCGGCTCCCCGGTCTGGTAGTGGCGCGCGTAACCCTTCATCACCTCGGGCTCCCACGCCCAGTGCTCCATGGTCTGGGAGGCGAGCTCGCCGAAATCGAACGGCGTGTTGCCCAGCGACTGGTACCGCACCTTCGTGAAGAGGCTGTTCATGGCGTGCCCGAACTCGTGGAACACCGTCTCGACCTCGCCCCGTGACAGCAGGGCGGGCTTGCCGCCGGTCGGCCGGGTGAACGACCCGCAGTTGACCGTGATCGGCCGGACGTCAACGCCGTGGTCGATCCACTGGGAGCGGATCTCGTTGGACCAGGCCCCCGCTCGCTTGCCGGGGCGCGGGAAGTAGTCGAGCAGGTAGACGCCCAGGAACGAGCCGTCCCGGTCGCGCACTTCGAAGGTCCGCACCTCGGGGTTGTAGACGGGGATGTCCTTGCGCTCGATGAACGTCACTCCCCAGAGCTTGGTGGCGACGCCGAACGCGCCCTCCAGCACGCGGTCGACGGAGAAGTACGGGCGGAACGCCTCCTCGTCGAGGTCGTACTTGGCCTTCTTGAGCTTCTCGGACCAGTAGCGCCAGTCCCACTGCTCGATCTGCATCCCGGTGCCTGCGGGATCGGCCATGCCGAGCAGGACCTTCTCGTCCTCGGCGGCCTTGACCACGGCCGGGGCCCAGAGCTTGTGCATGAGGTCGTAGACCCGGTCCGCCTTCTTCGCCATGTTCTGCTCGAGGGCGAAGTCGGCGTAGGTCTTGTAACCCAGCAGCCCTGAGCGCTCCGCACGCAGCGCCGCCATGCGGGCGGCGATCTTGTTGTTGTCGTGGGCGTCGCCGTGGTCGGCCCGGGTGCGGTACGCGGTCCAGATCTGGCGGCGGATCTCGCGGTTGTCGGCGTAGGCCAGGACCGGACGCAGGGACGGAGGCTGCAGGATGAACACCCACTTGCCATCGAGCCCGGCCGCCTTGGCCGTTTCGGCCGCAGCGCTCACCGCGTCGGAGGGAAGCCCGGCCAGGTCCTCTCGCTTGTCGATGACCAGCTTGTAGGCGTTGGTCTCGGCCAGGAGGTTGTCGGCGAACTTGACCGACTGCAGGCCGAGCTCCTCGTTGATCTGCCGGAAGCGCTCCTGCTGCTTGGGAGCCAGGTTGGCGCCACCGCGCACAAAGCCTTTGTAGGTCTCCTCCAACAGCTTGCGCTGCTCGCCGTTGAGCTTCAGCAGCTCCCGGTCCATCCACACCGCCTTCACCCGCTCGAACAGCTTGGGGTTCAGGGAGATGTCGTCGTTCAAGCGCGACAGCTCGGGGGTGATGTCCTTCAGAATCCCCTGGATCGCATCGTTGGTCTCGGCTGACACAAGGCTGAAGAACACGCCGCTCACCTTGGCGAGCAACTTGCCGCTGTCCTCGAGTGCCTCCACGGTGTTGGCGAACGTCGGCTTGGCCGGGCTGGAGACGATGGCATCGATCTCCTTCCGCTGGGCGGCAATGGCCGCCTCGAACGCCGGCTTGAAGTGCTCCGGCCTGATGCGGTCGAACGGCGGCACGCCGAACGGCGTCTTCCACTCCTCGAAGAGCGGGTTGGCCGCCGAGACACCTGGCGCGGGGCTGGGCTGGATTGGTTTCCCCGGGGTCTGGCCACCGGGTTGCTGGGCGCCCGCCTGCACGGCGGCCGTCAACAGGACACACAACGCGAGCTTGATCTTCACGACTTGGTTCCTTTCTTGGTTGTGGCGGGGGCGCCTCCTGACGAGCTCACGATCCGGCCCTTCTCGAAGACAAGCCGCTCCCCCATGGTGGTCGGGACATGGACGCGCAGACCCGGGAACTGGGTCTGCATCGCTTTCTGGCAGACGAAGTACCCGGGGCTTCCGGGCGCATCGTGCATCGGGAACGCCGCGCCGACCTTGAGCTTCCGGAAGAAGTCCTCAGTCTGGGGCTTCGCCTTGCCCTTCAGATCGAAAGTCGGCTGGACGAACGCCAGGTCGACCCTCGCGGACTTGGTCTTGAGGAAGTCGTGCTCCGGGCTCGGAGTGCGCAACTGGCAGTCGCCGTTGTGGTAGATGACGAGGCCGTCGACCTTGACCAGCCAGGCGACCTCCGGGTCGCCCGGGAACTGGCTGTTGATCGTGGCGACCTCGAGGTCGGCCTGCTTGAGTTCCGCGCGCGGGCCTGGAAACAGGTTGACCTGGCCACCCTCTGTCGGCGTGAAGCCGAAGTAGTACGCGATGTCTGGAATGGCGCGCCGCCAGCCGAAGATTACGGGGTCGTAGTGGTCGTCGTGGGCGTGGGAGACGAACACCCGGACCTTCAGGCCCTTGATCTCGTCGGGGACGACCCAGCCGGTCGCGAGCGCGGTCTGGTCCGCCGGGTGCTCGTTCGCGGCGCCACCGTACTTCTCCTGATAGTCGAAGATGAGCAGGTGGTCCCGGGTCCGCACGGCGTAGCCGCAGGCGCCGAGATACCAGACCAGCGCCCCACCGGGTGGCGGCGCCAGCGGCGAGCTCGGCTGCTTCGACGCCGCCGGTGCCTTCGCGGCCCCCGCCTGGCCGGCAGGCTGCTGCGCCGCAGCCGCGATGGTGGCCGCCACCAGCACGAGTGCGATGAGCACGCTGGTCAGGTCCGGTCTTGCAGAGCATCGCCTTGGAGCCATCTCATCCTCCCCCGGCGCAGCTTCGCGGGAAGGCCCGCCGGAGCCTCGGCGCCCTGTTCCGCGGGACGTTGCCGTCACCTGGGCGAGCCTACGAAGGGCACGCTGCCAGGCCCTTCGGCCGTGATTCGGTTTCGATCAAGAAACGATCAAGGTCATCATCCACCGGCACCCACCACCCGGCGGCCGCGCTGGCGCGCGACGAGCGCGTCGAACCCGGGATGGTTCCGCAGCGGCTCCCACCAGGGCTCGAGCTCCAGGATCGGCGTCGCGTCCGGGATCGCCGGCCGGGTGACGAGCTGGTCGAGCGTGGCCACCGCACCGCCCAGGTCCCCGGTCATGACCTGGACCTCCGCCAGGGTGTTGAGGGCGAACGGCGCCACCAGCGCGTCCCGCTCCGCCGGGCACAGCTCGACGCCCCGCCTGGCCTCGCGCATGGCCTCGGCGCGGCGGCCGAGCCCCGCCAGAGCGACCGCCAGGGCACTGTGCACGCGCCAGTCGTCCGGGGTGCCGACCAGCCGGGGCTCGATCTGGGCGCGCGCTGCCTCGTAGGCCACCCGGGCGCGCGCCGCGTCGCCCTTCACCCGCAGCGTCTCGGCCTCGATGAGGCTGCGCACCGCAATCCCTTCCTGCCCGTCCAGGCCGGAATCCGAGATCCTTCCGAGTCGCGCGACAGCGACGTCGAAGTCCCGGGCGCAGAGGTCGAGAACGAGCCATCCCACGGCCACATCCGAGCGCTCGAGCGGCGGCATCGCCGCCATGATCGCCCGCGCCTCGCGCACCGAGGACTTCCACAGCAGCACGTTGCGCGCCCGCCCGTAGTACGCGGACACCTGGTCGGGCGCGAGCTCG
>Ga0116171_10003627_pt1 | contig 14216 bp, 11 predicted proteins | sample AD_JPNHW2_MetaG_FD_89798 | JGI IMG/M metagenome (GOLD analysis project Ga0116171, IMG submission 89798) | Active sludge microbial communities of municipal wastewater-treating anaerobic digesters from Japan - AD_JPNHW2_MetaG | ecosystem: Engineered > Bioreactor > Anaerobic > Digestate | place...
AACTGTAAGCCATTTTTTTAGTTACCCCGGCGGGACATTTTTCAGAAACCTTTCGGATGTATTTGAACGATATCAAATAGTTGTAATCAATTCCAAAACCGGATATGCCGGTTCGCTGAATCCGAATTTCCTGTATAGCTTTTCGCCGGCTTTAGTGGTGTGAAGGGAGATTTTGCTGATGCCACGGTTACGGGCTTCATCTATCAGTTGCTGAAGTATCATAGCCGATATACCATTACTTCTTACGTTAGGTATTGTATACATATTCAAAATGTCTCCTTCCAGGTAAGACGACTGGTTAAAATCTCCCGGTATTTTCTTAATTACCATTGCACCAAAGCTGAGGATCTCGCCTTTAAGCTCTGCCATATACGCGAAGAATCGCTTTTCGGCCAATGCTTCTTTAAAAAAGATGGTCAGCTCTTCGCTAAGTTTTTTCTGATATTCAGGAGATTGTTCTCCCTGCAATTCTGTGAGATAAGCCATTCTGTATTTGGTCAGAAGTTCAACCTCATCCGGCCCTATCTCCCTTATTCTGATAGCTGTTAAATCTATTTTCATCAGTAAATAATTTTGATTTTAATAGTCTGATGGAACTCGCATGTATTATTTTCATTCAAGTTTGCGTTTATTGAACATGCTCGTTTCATAAAATTAGTTTTGAGTTTATGAATAATGCAAACACGAATGATTTTCCTGTGCATAAAGATATGATTTTTCTGAACGATATTTCACACAATGCAAATTTATATAATTATAACCATAATAATTTATGAAATTTCTATTTATTATAATCATAATTAAAATAAATGCTATATTTGTCATATATTATAATCACAACTATATAACGCGAGTATGAAAATTCCAAAAGTTATAAAGAATAGAGATGCTTATATATCACGCATAAAGCCATTTATGAGGCAGTCTATTGTGAAAGTGATGACAGGACATCGCCGGGTAGGCAAAAGTTACATCCTCTACCAGCTTATGGACGTTATTCGCAAAGAAGATACTACTGCAAATATCATATATATCAACAAAGAAGATGTTGAGTTTGCAGATATGAGAACCTACAAAGAGTTAAACGACTATGTTATCTCAAAATCGGTTGATCGCAAGATGAATTACATTTTTGTAGATGAGATACAGGAAATTACAGATTTTAGGTTAGCCATTCGCTCGCTCGCTTTAGACGACAATAACGACATCTATATAACTGGTAGTAACTCAGAAATTTTCTCGGCCGACCTGGCAAATGAACTCGGAGGCAGATATGTTGAGTTTAAGATTTATAGCCTTTCGTATATGGAATTTTTGGATTTCCACAAATTGCCTGATGAAGATAAGTCAATGGAGTCGTACATCCATTATGGAGGATTACCGTATCTTATTCACCTGCCGATGCAGGAAGAAGTCGTAATGGAGTATCTTAGCAGTATCTACTCCACTATTGTACTAAAAGATGTTGTTCAGCGAAAGAATATTCGAAATACAGCATTTTTAGAGCAGCTGATAAAGTTTCTTGCAAACAATATCGGCAGTCTGTTTTCGTCCAAAAGTATAAGTGATTTTCTCAAATCCCAACGGGTTGATATATCTCCCAATCAGGTAAATGAATATGCTATAGCACTTGCTGATGCATTTATTGTACATCGTGTAGGAAGATATGATATTGTGGGCAAAAGATTGTTTGAAAGAGGAGAGAAGTATTACTTTGAGAATATGGGCATTCGCAATGTTATTGCAGGATATAATCTCCAAGACAGGGCCAAACGATTGGAGAATATTGTTTATAATCATCTCCTGTATTGCGGATATGATGTTAAAATAGGAACCATTGCCACAGCAGAAGAGATTGATTTTGTATGTACAAAAGGTGGCGAAACGCTGTATGTGCAGGTAGCGGCTGAGTTGTCGAAAGAAGACACTATTAATCGAGAGTTTGGCAATCTGCTTAGGATCAAAGACAATTATCCCAAAATTGTCGTGTCGGGAGAACGGTCTTTTGAAAACACCTACAAGGGTGTTGAGCACATATATATAAAAGACTTTTTATCTTCAACTTTGAATAGGACAATATTGTAAACGACTATTTTACAGGCTTTGTTGATTTTAAAAGTACTCAGACGAGGATTTTTCCGGGCCGTTCGTGTTTAATATTTTATACACTTCCGATTAATGTGAAATATTCGTTAAAGTAAAATACATGATTAAGAATAAAAAACCGCTAACTGCAGCATAAATTGGGTACTTGTAGCTGAATTGAAGCTGTTTTTGTCGTAACTCCTTCACTATATTATTAACCGTTAAGTCTGCCACTTTGCCTTTCATTGAGATACCTGATGTTCCGTATTTTTCATTGAAAGAGATTGACAGAGTAACCTTTTTTTTATTGATATAAATTGTTGTTGGAATCTGCTCGAATTCGACTCCTCTATCACTCAGATATTCTGCAAGTTTATTTTGAAGTTCGGCATCGGAACTCCCAAAAATGGTCACCCCGCGGAACAACCTGCTAATGACAAAAATAAATGATACCAAGAGAAACAGTATGACAATGTTACTTATTATAAAATTAGAATCTCCTGTACAAAAATATGATATTAGAAAAATCGGAATTAAAGTAAAAAAATGATAAGATGAATTAAGCACAATTGGCTTTCTGCGAATTAATACAAACAATGCTTGTAAAAATGAGACCATAGCTATAATTAAAACCATGGTTTTGATTGAAAACAGAAAATTCATGATAATTTATTTATGTTAATACCTGAAAACAAATGTATTAATAAATTAAATAGCTTTACTACACTCGCGTATAATATTTGGTATATTTTTACAGATTTTTGCAGATGCAAACTGAAGAAAAAAAGCAGGTATCACTACCTGCTTTTTTCGTACCCGGAGCCGGGATCGAACCGGCACAGCCTTGCAGCTACTGGTGTTTGAGACCAGCGCGTCTACCGATTCCGCCATCCGGGCATTTACTATCGGTAAAACTGGACGCCAAAGGTAATTAATTTTTTTTATTGAGCAAAAGATATGGTGCTGCTGCGCAGCGAGGTTTATTTTTGGGACAGGTGGCTCCTCTTTTCCCGTACTTAATTGATAACCAGGTAGTTTCTCAGAACAAAGAGACATAATGTCTCTTTGTTCTGAGAATGTTGTTGGATATCAATCGTTTAGGTAGTGTGTTTGGCGCCAATGGAAATAAAAAGGCCGGCAATTTATTGCCGGCCTTCATTCTATAGTCAATGAATCAATAACATTGATCAATGGATCAATCAATGAATCCTGTTCTCAGGAACCAATATTATCTGGTAACCAGTACCGGTTTGCCAAGACCGAGTGATTCCAGCGGTTTCATTTGGGTTTTTGCATCGCCCACAACTACATATATCATGTCGTCGATATTGAGATTTTTCCTGATAATCTCTTTTACCTGATCCAGAGTTATGTTTTTGATTGTCTCTTCCTGTTGTTTAACATAGTCAAACGGAAGGTTGTAACGAGCGATGTTGTCGAGCATGGAAACTAATGCGCCAGCGGTTTCAAAAGATGAAGCCTTTGCACGGAGCATTGAGTTTTTAGTGCTTGTAAGTATCTCGTCATTTATTGATTCGGCATAGCCTCCAATAAGGTCATGGAAAATCTGAACCGATTCTTTTGTTGCACTTCCCTGAACACTTGAAGATGCCATAAAGAGGTTGAGAAACTCACCTCCGATTACGTTTGAGTATGCTCCGTATGTAAATCCTTTTTGCAGACGGAGTACATCAAACAACATTCCCTGAGAACCTTGTCCGAGACGGTAGTTTGCAATAGCGGTAGGGTAGAAATCCGGGCTGTTGAAAGGCATGGAAGTCTTGCTCACAATAATCATAGACTGAGGAGCATTAGGGTAATCCACAAAATAGATTGTTCCTCTTTTTGCTGCAACTCCTGCCTTTGGTTCAGGTATTGTTACATCTTTGGCTTTCCATTTTTCAACAAGGGAAGCAAGTATTTTCTCTGTCTCTTTCTGGTCAATGGCACCTGCAATTGTAAAGCTGGAAATTGACGGGCTGTAGTTTGCATTGTAGAAAGCCTTAACATCGTCCATTGTAATAGAGTCAACGCTTTCCGCTGTTCCATAAGCATCAAGGGAAAGGGTTGCTTCCGGGCCGTAAAGCAGCCTGCCGGTTACATCCATGGCAATTGAACGAGGGTCAACTGAGCTTTGACGAATCATAGCTTTAATGCGTGTCTTGGTTCTCGCCAATGCTGCTGAGTCAAACCTTGGCTGAAGCATCATCTCTTCTGTGAGAGCAATCACGTCTTTGAAGTTCTTTGACAATCCTGAGATTGAAACTCCCATTCCTTCTGTATCGGAATAGAACCTGATTCTTGCTCCAAGAAGTCCCATTGCACTCTCCAGTTCTTCCGGAGTTTTGAGTGCTGTCCCTTCGTTCATGAGTGCTGCTGTAATAAATCCAACACCGTTTTTCTTCTCCGGGTCGAGCAACATTCCGCCTTTCATTGCAATATTTGCCTGAACAAGAGGAAGCTCATTCTGAGTTATTCCATAAATTGACATTCCGTTTGCAAGTTTACCTGTCCAGATTGGAGGAACAGTTATTGCCGGTGCATTAGGAAGGAATTCAGGTTCAATTGAACGGTCTATTGCCGATGTAGTGCGCACATATTCATCATCTACAATCTTTCCGCCTTTTGATTTCATTGTCTGTTCTGCAACATTCTCAACTGCTACGGTAGCAGGGATGGATTCTGCAAGAGCAAGTTCCGGCTTGCCTTTTGGAACAATGCTCAACGCAAAGTACGGACGTCCCTTGAAATATTTCTCATAAACTCTCATAATATCCTCTTTAGTAACGGCCTGATATTTTGCCAGTTCTTTAAAGGATTCATCCGGAGTCCCACCAAATTCGTTGTCGCGTGCCATCATAAGGGCTTTTCCCAGAACTCCGCTAAGACGATTGTAAAGGTTTACTTCCTGCATAACTTTAAGTTTTTGCAGTTCCTGTTCGTCTACACCGTCTTTTTCGAATCTTGCAAATGCCTCTCCAATGGCGGTGTATACGTCATTAAGATTCACTCCTTCGAATGCTCTTACAGAAAGCTGAGTGTAACCTGCTATTTCGCGTGACATATTGTATGCGCCTACAGAAGGGGCAAGTTTCTTTTCTTCTACGATAATCTTGTACAGAGGCGATTTTTTGCCGTTTGCATAAAGACTTGTAAAGTATTGAATTGCGTAAGAATCGTTGTTGTATTGTTCAACGGTAGGGTATGAAAGAGTAATTTGAGGAAGTTTAGCAAATGCGTCTTCAAAAACCATTTTCTTTGTGGCTTCGAAAGTCAGAGGCTGAACTTTAGGTTTTTCAACATCTCCGCCTTTTTTAATTTCGCCAAAATATTTTTGAATGAGCTCTTTTGCCTGGGCAATGTCAAAGTCGCCTGCAAGCACCAAAGTTGCATTATTTGGAACATAGTATGTATGGTAAAACTCTTTTACATCGTCGAGCGTTGCGCTTTTAAGGTCGGCAATTTCGCCGATAGTTGTCCAGCTGTATGGATGGCCGGCCGGAAACATCTCTTTAGCCATAATTGTACTCGAATGTCCGTAAGGCTGGCTGTCGTAATTCTGACGTTTTTCGTTTGACACAACGTCTATTTCACGCTCAAGTCCACCCTGAGTTACGGTATTAATGAAGAATCCCATACGGTCCGATTCCATCCAGAGAACTTTTTCCATAGCATCTCTTGGAACTGCTTCGTAGTAGTTTGTTCCATCGGAATTGGTTGAACCGTTAAATTCGCCACCCAGTTTTGCTATCTTCTGGAAGAAAGCGTTTCTTGGAAGATTCTCGGAACGCTGGAAAAGCATGTGCTCAAAAAAGTGTGCAAAACCTGTTTTTCCGAGCTTCTCTCTGCCGGAACCAACATGATACTGAATTGCGATTGCAACCATAGGATCGGAGAGATCCTGGTGTAGAACGACCTTAAGGCCGTTATCAAGTGTGTACTGTTCATACTTGAGTTCAACCGCGTCCTTTTGGGTTGAACATGCCATCGTAAAAGATGTTAATGCGATGAATAATAGCGACTTAAAGAGATTTGACATGGTTTAAATAGTTATGAATTAGCGATTTGAATCAAATTTAAAGAAATAATATTGTTTTATATAAAAAAAGTTATCTTTGCACCGTTCCAGCGTAAGGGAATCCCGTTAAATCCGGGAACAGTACCCGCTGCTGTGAAGCTTCTCCCTAAACAGGGTTATCTTCAGTCGGCCACTGCCGTAAGGTGGGAAGGCAAGAGATGTAAAAGCTGAGTCAGAAGACCTTCTAGGAACAAAACTTTATTAATCGAACTTTCGGGAAAAGGAGAGCGATGACAAACCGGTTATTATTTTTTGTTGCTATTATTCTTATTGTACTGGGTATTTACTATCCGGGTACTTCGTCGTTTGCACAAACCAAAGACACAATAAAAATTCAGCAGTCGAGAAAACTGGACTCTGTAATTATCAGGACCCCTTTCAAGAGGTCTGCAACCGAAAACAAAAGATTTGGCATAGGAACAAAACTTGTGGCCGTTCCTCAGGAGTCACTCGCAAAAATGCAGATGAGTTCTCTTGCCGATTTCATCCAGAAGGAAAACGCCGCTTATCTTAAAGAATACGGAAGGGGTATGGGAGCATATATCTCTGTAAGGGGAACATCTGCTTCCCACACTACAATTGCATGGAACGGACAAAGTTTGTCGGTTCCCACTATGGGGCAAACAGATCTTTCGCATATTCCGCTTTACTTTTTCGATGCAATGGATATCCACATAGGAGGCAGTTCTGCCCTTTATGGCGATGGCAGCATCGGGGGGAGTATTCAGCTTAGAACAAAGCCAAAATGGGAGAGTGGTGCTCATGGAGATGTACTCATTTCTGCCGGAAGTTTCGGAACTCTTTTTACAGGAGGAACCTTGAGGCTGTCAAATAATAAAATCGAATCAAGAAGCAGCGTACTCTATTCAATAGCCCGGAACAACTACCGTTTTGAATACAATACAAAACCAGGCCGGCCGGAGGAGTATCTCAACAATGCCGCATACAATAACTACGGGGTGCTTCAGGAGCTTTTCGGGAAGATTAAAAACGCAGGGATTCTCTCATTCAGCCTTCTCTATCTCGATTTCGACAGGCAAATTCAGCCTTCGGTTTCGCTAAACGACAGGCCCGAAAGTTATGCATCAATTTATGACAGGAATTTCAAAACTTCTGTAGGATACAACAATTCGGCAAAGAGTTTTTCGTATGGAGTAACAACGTCCTATTCGTATGACCATCAGAGATATAAAGAAGACGTTATTGCTGCTCATACATTTGTCGCATCGGCCGAAGGAGAGTACAAGACAGAAAACTTCACTCTCAAGGGGGGGCTTTCAGGGACATATATTAAACCTGTTGTCCACTCCTATGCCGATTCTGTTTTCGAAGAAAGAGGCAATGTCTATCTGCTTGCGAAATATACTCCGTTTGTTCCGGTAACTATTTCGGCAGGGCTTAGATATACTGTCATAACCAACAGTACGCTGCCTTTGATGCCATCGCTGGACCTGAGAGTAATGCTTCTTAACCGTTCCGGGCATACACTCTCTGCAAGGGCTTCTGTATCGCGCAGTTCAAAGGTTCCTACTTTAAACGACCGCTACTGGGGAGGAGAACACCTGTATCTGCAAAGCGAAAAGTCTTTAACAACCGAAGGGGGTCTTGACTACGGATGGATTAAAGATTCGTGGAGTGCGGAAGGATTTGTAACTCTTTACAGAAGTGAGGTTGACGACTGGATTCGCTGGCTCCCTGCGGGGCAGGTGTGGCGTCCGCAAAATATTCCTGAAGTTCTGTCTCATGGCGCAGAAGCAGGCATTAAAATAACAAAGGAGATTTCGGATTTTAAAATATCACTTAACACAAACTACTCGTTCACAAATATTGTGACAGTAACGCCCATATGGCCGGAAGATCCTGCAAAAGGGGAGCAGCTTGCATACCAGCCAAAGCACTCGCTCAGGGCTTCACTTCGTGCCGACCTTGATAAGTGGTCTCTCTACGGAGGGGTCTATTACACGGGAACGAGGACCACACTTGATATTTATGATATTTTACCCTCTTATGTACTTGCCGATATAGGTCTCATATACAGATTCTCCCTTTTCGGAGAAAACTTTACGGCCAACGGAGTCGTGAAGAATATAACCGACGCAAGTTATCAGAATGTGAAGTTTTATGCGATGCCGGGCAGAAACTGGCAAATATCCCTTCAATGGAAATTTTAGTTTTACAAATAATAAAAATACGTTTAGAAATGAAAAAATGTTTTTTAAGACTTGCCTTTGCAGCACTGTTATTGTTACCTCTCGCTTCATGTACAAAAGAGGATCCTATTCCGGAAGTTACCTTCGACAAAAAGGTGCTCATAATTAACCAGGGAAACTATAGCGAGCAGTCGGCAAGTATCTCTCTTTTTGACGAAAACACAATGCAAATTACAAATCGCATATATGAAAGTGCAAATGGAATTTCTATAGGTGCCACAATTATCTCTGGAGTTGTATCTCCGGACAAGGAGGCCTATCTTGTTTGCAACAATCCCGATAAAATTGAGATTATTGAAGCATCCACAGGCAAATTGAAAAGCACAATTACAGAGGGGCTGGAATCTCCGAGAAATGTTCTTATCGCAGGCGAAATGTTTTTTGTTTCAAACTGGGGTTACAACCACATTGTAAATGATGCCGGCTGGTGGGAATTCAACGAGTCGTACATTTCTGTATATGATACCAAAACAAAGACCCTTATGAAAAAGTTTCTGGTTGGAACAGATGCAGAAGGGATGGCTCTGTACGGAAACAGACTTTTCGTAGCTGTTAAGGAAGGGATAAAGGTAATAGACATTTCCAATGCCAGCTTCTCAACCGTTTCGGTAATACGGGCACCCGGTTTTACAGGAGGAGCAAAGCATATTGCTTTTGACAAAAACTACAATTTATGGGTATCGTTCCCGGACAAAGGGCTGGTTCAGATTGACCCTGTTTCGCTTGCTGTCGTTGGCACCGTAACTGTTCCTGTTGATGGAATGGACGGCTTTATCATCGCAGATAAAACAGGACAGAAAATTTATACATACCAGACAAAATTCAACGCAAACTATCAGCCGGAAGAAGCTTCAATTTACTCAGTTGATGTTACCACAAAAACATATACAAAATTCTTTGCAGGAACATATTTCTACGGAGTGGGAGTGAGCCCTTCAACCGGTAATCTTTTTACCGCCGAAGTGAGCTTTACATCGAATTCGCTGCTTAAAGTAGTTGGCACAGACGGAACATTAAAAACATCGGCAAGCGCCGGAATAGGCACTTGCCGCTATCTCTTCTTTTGATTATTGAAAGTTGTCGGGAAGAGCGGGAGGATGCCATTTTTGGCATCCTCTTTTTTGTTTTTACTTCTCTTCAGGGAAGTGATATGTAATGGTTTTGATGATATCCGGGTGGATGCTGTTGGCTACGGGGCATGTCTTTACGGAAGACTCTATAAAACGCATCTCTCTCTCGGAATAGTCGTTACGGGGTAGATAAATGTCCAGCTTGAGTTCGGCAACGCGGCGCGGGTTGGAGCCCATGATTTTTTCTGTTTCAATTCTGGTGCCGTCAACAGAGAATCCGTGTGCCTGTGCGGCTATTCCCATAATTGTGAGCATGCATGAGCCAAGTGATGTTGCAAAAAGGTCTGTGGGAGAGAATTTCTCTCCTTTGCCGTTATTGTCTTCGGGGGCTTCGGTCACAATTTTGCTTCCTGACTTAAGATGCTCTGCCTCTGTCATCAGATTGCCGGTGTAGTAGGTTCTTATCTTTGTCATATTTCTGATTATTTATATTACTGATTAAATTTTATTTTTTTGGTTTTGAGCTATACTCCTGATTATGTTCCTGAAAAACTATTTTACCTCTGTTCCCTTGAGTGTCGCCGATGAACATGTCTCGACCTTTACCATAACGTAATCGCCCACTTTATGTTCGCCGGCAGGGAAAATACATACTTTATTCTGTGATGTCCTGCCTACAAGTTCCTCTTTGGATCTCTTTGAATAGCCTTCCACGAGAACTTCAACAACCTTCCCCAGGTCGGCGATGTTGCTTGCAAGCGAGAGTTCGTTCTGAAGCTTTATAATCTCGTTTAGTCTTTCGTTCTTAACCTCCGGGGCAACGTCGTCGGGATAGTGGCGTGCTGCTTTTGTATTCGGCCTTTCGGAATACTGAAACATGAATGCAGTATAATAACCCACTTCCCTCATTATCGAAAGGGTATCTTCATGGTCGGCTGCGGTCTCTCCTGAAAAACCGGCTATAATGTCGGTTGAGATGGAGCATTCCGGAAGTATCTTGTGAATCATTGCTACTCTATCCAGATACTCTGCCCGTGTATATTTACGGTTCATTTTTTCAAGCATTGCATCGCTGCCGCTCTGAACGGGCAGGTGGATATGGTTGCAGATATTCTGGTACATGGCCATTGTGTATAAAACGGCGTGGCTCATGTCTTTTGGATGTGAAGTTGAAAATCTTACGCGAAGCTTTGGATCAATAAGGGCCACCATTTCCAGCAACTGGGCAAAATTTACGGTATTGGTGGGATTATCCGGGTCTGCCCAATGAAATGAATCTACATTCTGTCCAAGAAGAGTAACCTCCCTGTAGCCGCTTTCAAACAAGTCCTGAGCCTCTCTGACAATGCTGTTGGGGTCACGGCTTCTCTCTGCCCCCCTTACATATGGAACAACGCAGTATGAACACATATTATTGCATCCCCTCATAATGGATATGAAGGAGGAAACTCCGTTCTTGTCCATTCTCACGGGTGAAATATCGGCATAGGTCTCTTCGTGGGAGAGCATGGTGTTTATCTGTTTGCTGCCTCCTGTGAGGTCGTTGAGCAATGACGGAAGTTCCCTGTATGAGTCCGGCCCTGCAACAATGTCCACTGCCGGATGTTTGAGAAGTTCGTCTTTGAGCCTCTCTGCCATGCATCCCAGTATTCCTACAATTATTCCCTTCCGGCGAAGCTTCTCCAGCCGGAATATATCCAGGCGGCCCCATATTCTCGTCTCTGCATTGTCCCGTATGGAACATGTGTTTATGAGAATGAGATCGGCCTCTTTAATGCTGTTGCAAAGAGAGTATCCGCTTTGCTGAAGTATTGCCAGAACCACCTCGCTGTCGTTTACATTCATCTGACAGCCGTAAGTTTCGATGAATACCTGCCGGAGCTTAGTATCAAGAACAGGTTTTACGGAATAATATTTGTTAGTCATTAATGTTGTTCATTTTTGTGCTGCAAATATAGCCTTTTTTATACCTTTGTAAATATTCAAATTGTTGAAATGAAGCGATTATTAGTTTTTCCCATACTGGTTTTGTTGCTGTTTACAAGTTGCACAAACTTTAGAAATATTGAGATTAGGAGCGTCAAACTTAATGAAGTTAAACTGATAAGCACTTCCAGAGCAATGGTGGATGTGGAGTTTACAATTAATAACACTGCAAATACCAATCTTGTTTTGCAGTCGGCGGACGGATTTCTCACAAAGAACGGATTAAACTTTGCGCAGATAACTTTAATCGAGTCCGATACCATAGCTGCTTCTGCTCAATCTACAAACAGGGCGCGTTTTCAGATTGAACTGCTGGACCCGATGTCTCTGTTTTCAATGGGTCTCAATATCAAAAGCTGGAAAATGTCGGATTTTGAAATTAACGCAAGAGGAGTGATTCGTACTTCAAAAGGTGGCAGGAAGGCTTTTAAACTTAAGAACATGCCTCTGGAAAACCTCACTAAAAGATTTTAATGATGCGTAAAATTATAATATTATCAATTCTGTCGCTATTTGCTTTTGCGTCGCTTAATGCGCAGGAAATAACCGAAGTTAAAGACACCAACAAGGTTGTAGCTCCTCCTGTAATGGACTCAACATACTATCTCCGGAACATTTTTACCATGCTGGACGAAAACGGCCCCGCATCCAACAAAATTAAAATTGAACAGAGCAAAGTTCTGGAATCTGCTTTCATTTCGCATATTGCGCAATCGGCGGGCAAGAAGATAAACGGATACAGGATAAGGATATATTTTAACAATAGCCAGGTTGCCAGAAATCAATCGGGTACGGTGGCTTCTCAGTTTTCATCCCAGTATCCCGGGATTTCTGTCTACAGAACATATACCAATCCGTATTTTAAAGTTACGGTTGGCGATTTTCGTACAAAATCGGATGCAATGAGGCTGTTAAAGACTATTGAAGGTCAGTTTCAGTCGGCTTTTGTGGTTCGGGAGATTATTAATTTTCCGCCTTTGTAGGGTCTTCGGTTTTAAAGATTTTAAGTGCTTTTGGCACCTTCTTAACCTTCGATTTACCTGGTTTTTTATCTTTTAACCTTTTCTCAATTTTATTTCTCCACCATTTAGGCCGGAATTTTTCTGCAAGCCGGGTGAGAGGAGTAATGTACCTTTCAATTTTCTCCGGATAAATGTCTGTTATGCTTACCAGAATCCCGGTCTCCTCAACTCCGCCGAAATGTTCATTAATTGCTGTTCCGAATACCCTCATGGACGGAGACAGATTCATATATGAATTGATAAGGGGAGGAATGTGCTCGCCCATAGACCGCACCTCTTTTGATAGTGATTTATATGACTCTTTGTAGTCCAGCCCTTCAAAAAGTTCTTTGTAGTATGGGTTGCTGCTGTCGTAGTCCAGAGGAAATATTGGTGTAACGAGGTTATCATTGTCGCGGAAAAAATCGTTCAGGAAGTTAAGCAAAATGTTTCTGGCCCTCAGGTTATATGAGGTGTACATAGTTACTTTTCCAAAGAAATACTTAATGTGCGGGTAACGCAGCATAAGTGCACCCAGGCCGTCCCAAAGGTTGTCAAGTGCAAAGAGCCCTTTTCTGCGGATATTTGTACTCTGATAGTTTGGCTGAATAAACGACCTTCCCAGTTCAATGGTAAATGGCATGTAATCTTTTACGAAGGTCTCAGAAAAATTGAATAATTCGCTGGTTGCAAGTTGTTCTGTTTTTAATCCGGAACATTGAATGTAACGGTATCCGCCTATTACCTCCTGGTCTTTCGGGTCCCACACAATAAGTTGCTTGTACGGGTTCTTGCTGTCTGTGTCAAATTCGTCGATGTCAGTAGGCTTTCCTGTGCCACCGCCAGCCAGCCGGAATGAAATCTCCCTAAGCCTGCCAATTTCTCTCATTGTATGGGGAGAGTCTTCGTAGGTGATTTCATATATTTTATTGTCTCCCTTGCGGGTGTTGCGGATAAACTTGTCTGAAGTGAGTTCATCAATGATGAGCTTCCTGTCTATTGGTTGTATTACGGGTTCCATTAGGTTGTCTTTAATTTGTAAACCTCATCTCTTACATATTTTGCCCAGTAAGAAGCATTTTCGCCTTTGTTTAAATTTTCGGCCGGGATTGGTTTTCCAATGAAAATGTTAAAATATCCGCCTCTTTGCCTGAACATTTCGTGAGGAAGGAGAATCGTTTCGTAATTGAATTTTATGCCCAGCGCTTTTCTTATGTTTGCAAAGCGGTAGAAAAAACCCGAGTTTCTTCCTTCAAAAAATATGGGTATAATATCTCTTTCGTATTTAATCGCTTGGTTTATAAAGCTTTTCTTCCATTCTAGATCTTCTATTTTCCCCTTAATGAGCCTGGAGCACAGGCCGGCAGGAAAAGTAATGATCTGATCGCCGGAACTATATGAGTCGTGTATAATTTTTGCATTGTCGACACTTTGCCGGCCATATTTGTTTACAGGAATAAATACAGGCCTTAGTGGCTCGACATGCATGAGTAAGTCGTTTACAACAAATTTGACTCCATTAAAAATGTTTCCGAAAATTTCAATGAGAATCATTCCGTCAAGTCCGCCCAGAGGATGGTTTGAAACAATCAGGTACCTTTTTGAGTGGTCAATATTTTCTTGTCCGTGAACTGTATATTTAATTCCAAGGTGCTTTAGGGCAGCACCGGCAAACTCTTTTCCTGTGAAATGCCCATACTTGTCCAGTATCTCATTTAGTTCGTCCTGATGGACAATTCTCTTGAGAGTACCAATTATAAATTTGGGTATAAATTTGAGCAGACCA
>Ga0116171_10003629_pt1 | contig 14211 bp, 10 predicted proteins | sample AD_JPNHW2_MetaG_FD_89798 | JGI IMG/M metagenome (GOLD analysis project Ga0116171, IMG submission 89798) | Active sludge microbial communities of municipal wastewater-treating anaerobic digesters from Japan - AD_JPNHW2_MetaG | ecosystem: Engineered > Bioreactor > Anaerobic > Digestate | place...
CATCGTGCCGTTCGGGCTCTGGCTGGTGTCGAGCACCTCGCCGCTGCCGGCGGGAGTCCGGACCCAGGTCTTCTTGCCGTTTGTGAAGGGCTCGCTGGGCGATCCCGGGCCGTTCGTCTTTGCCCTGTTCACCATGTTCGTGTTCTTCTCGGTGGTCAACGCCGTCAACATCACGGACGGACTCGACGGCCTGGTGACCGGCCCGGCGGTGACGACGGCGCTGCTCTATGGCGTCTTCGCCTACGTGCTCGGCAACGCCGTGCTGTCGCGCTACCTGCTCTTCACGATGTTTCCCGGGGCCGGCGAGATGGCGGTCTTCGCCGCGGCGTTGGCCGGCGGGCTTTTCGGCTTCCTGTGGTTCAACGCCTACCCGGCCGAGGTGTTCATGGGCGACACCGGGTCGCTCGCCGTCGGCGGCGGGCTGGCTGGCCTGGCGCTGCTGACGCGCCAGGAGATGCTGTTTCCGCTCGTCGGCGGCATCTTCGTCGCCAACATCGCCTCCTCCCTGCTCCAGGAAAAGGTCGGGATGCGGATCGGCCGCCGGATCTTCCTGCGCGCGCCGCTCCACCACGCGCAAACCGAGCGCGGCATCGCCGAGCCCAAGGTGGTGATCCGGTTCTGGATCATCGCCTTCTTCCTGATGCTCGTGGCCGGGCTCTCACTCAAGCTGCGGTAGGGGCTCCAGGGCGATTTGAGCCTGCGGCCGGATCAGCCGGTCGGTACCGGGGTCGCCGGCGTTTTCGGCACGTCCCTTGCGCAGCGGAAGCCGACCGCCATGTCCACCCAGGACGCCAGGAGGGCGGCGCGCGAATGGACCGTCACACACATCTTGCCGTTGACCCAGCCGCCGCCACGCACGACGAGCAGACGGCCCTTGGCTGGCCCTTTCGGGTTGTCCACCGGGCTCGAGGCGAAATAGTCCTGGTCGTAGTAATCCGCCACCCACTCGCGCACGTTGCCCGCCATGTCGTACAGCCCGTAGCCGTTGGAGAGCAGACTGGCGACCCTGGTCGTCGTCCGCGCCGAGAAGGTAGCCTCCTTCTTGTCTATGTCATTGCCCGAGGGAAACGGCATGCTCTGGAGGCCGCCGCGCGCGGCGTACTCCCACTCCGCCTCGGTGGGCAGGCGCTTGCCCACCCACTTCGCGTACTCCATGGCGTCATCGGCGCTCACGCCAACCACCGGGTGGTCGGGAAAGTCGAGGGAGGACCGAAACTCCCGCATGCCCCAGAAGAACGGGAACTGGTGTCCGGTTTCCTGGCAGAAGCGGAAGTACTGGGTGTTGGTGACCTCGTGGATGTCGATCCAGTACGCGTCGAGGCGCACGCGGTGGGCCGGAGAGCTGTCGCCGCTGCCCTCGGTTCCCATCGTGAACTCACCGGCGGGAATGAGCACCATCTCGGTCACCGGTGCCACCACGACGGGCTTCGGCTTCTCCTCAGCCTCGACGTGCACCGCCAACCCAACCACCGCGCTCGCCGTCGCCACGAGCACTGTCAACCATGTCGTCCCGACTCGGGGCCTGCCTGCCATCCTCGAACCCTCCTTTGGTGCCGGTCACGCAGAGACGCAGGAGCAACACCCGTGCCAGGCCTGCCTTCCTTTCCGTCGGTTGGGGCGCGGCCACAGTGGCGCACCTCGGTCGGCGAAAGGAGGCGTGCGGCCCGGCGTGGGTCCGGAGCGCGGGGCACCTGACACTGCCTCTTCCGGATATGCTAGGGTCCCAGGCGGGGTGGCGGTGACCAGGGATGGACGCTGGGATGAGCGGTCACGAGATGGAGATTGCACGCAGCACTGGTGACGATCCGGTGCTCAGCATCGTGGTGCCGGTTGCCAACGGGGCGGGTTCCATCGCCCAGACCATCAGTGATCTGGCCACCTATCTGCACGCCTCTGGTCATGTCTGTGAAATCGTCGTCGTGGATGATGGCAGCACCGACGAGACGGTGCGACTGGTGGAGCGGGCCAGGGTGGAGGCGGCAGTGCCGGTGGTGTTGCTCCGGCACGACCACAACCTTGGCAAGGGAGCCGCCGTGCGCACCGGGATGCTGGGGGCGCGCGGACGCTTCCGGCTCTTCATGGATGCCGACATGGCATATCCTCCCGCGGAGATCGGCGTGATCCTGGAGAGGTTGCTGGGCGGCGCCGATGTCGCCATCGCCTCCCGGGTCCACCCCGAGTCGCGCTACGTCCTGCGTCCGTCGTTCTTCCGGTACCTGTACACCCGCCATCTCTCGGGCCGTTTCTTCAACTGGCTGGTGCGTATCCTCCTGTTGCCCGGCATTTCCGACACCCAGGCGGGCTTGAAGGGATTCACGGCCAGGGCTGCGGTGGTGCTCTTCTCGGGATGGCTGCCCGAAGGGTTCGGCTTCGACCTCGCGGTGCTGGCAAAAGCGCGCCAGGCCGGCCTCGAGATCGTCGAGGTGCCGGTCACCTTCCGGTACGACCGGGAGCCCACGACGATGAGGTTCCTGGCTGACACGGTCGGAATGCTGCGCGACCTGGCGATGGTGCGGATGCGGGTCGGGCACGGGGGCGCCATTGCCGCTGGAGCGCGCAGCGCTGGCGCGGCGATCGAGAGTGGGACGGTGGCCTGGGCGCCTCCGTGGCGCCTGCTCGCCCTGCTGCTGCTGATGCTGGGTGGCGTGGAAGCGGCGCGAGCCCTACATGCGCCCCTGCTGCTTCCGCTCGCTGTCTGGTTGGCGGCGCTGGCGCTGTGGGCCGGCCACGGATTCGTGTCGGATCGTGCCCGCGGTGTCCCTCCGGCGCGGTGGTTCGCGGACTGGCGCGAGGCCGGAGTGGTGGCGGCGATCACGCTGTTGGCCGCGGCTCTTCGGCTGGTGGCACTTGCCAAGATCCCGACGCTCATCCACCACGACACGGCCTCGTGCGCCCTGGTGGGGCGCAGGATGCTGGAGGGGTTGAGCACGGATCCGTTCGCGTTGGCGACAAGCTGGTACAACTTCCCGAGGCTGGGCTTGCTGCCCTACACGCTCAGCCTGGAGCTCCTCGGCACCAACATCGTGGCGCTGCGGCTCACCTCGGCGATTCCGGGGATCCTGCTGGTGCCGGCACTTTACCTCATGGTGCGCGGGTGGTTTGGCCGGGCTGCGGCGGTAGCGGCGTCCCTGTTGCTGGCCGGCAACCACGTCGCAGTTCACTTTTCACGGGACGGGATCTGGAACATCCACTCGTTGTTCCTGGGGGTTGTCGGGTTCGCGACGCTGTTCGGCGGATGGCGCCGCCGCAGCGGCTTCTGGCTGGCGATGGCGGCAGTCAGCCTGGGCCTGGGCCTCTACACCTACACGGCCGGGCGCTTGTTCTTTGGGCTCGGTGTCATCGCTGCGGCCGTCCTGGTGTGGCAGCAGGCGCGCCCGCGGGACTGGCGTCTGCCAGCGTATTTCCTGGTGGCGCTCGTCCTGACCCTGGCGCCTCTGCTCGGGAGCTACGTTCGCCTGCCCGGAGCGCTCAAGCTCGACCGGGTGGCGACGGTCAACCCGTTCTCGGAGGCGATGCGTGACCATGTTTCGAGCCAGGTGGGAAGCTCCGATCCCCTGAAAATCCTTGGATACCAGGTCCGCCGGACCCTGGAGGGGTTTGTGACGATCGGCGACAGCAGCAGCCACTACGCGATCGGCAAGCCCATGATCAGCCCGGTGATCCTGGTCCTCGCGCTGGCCGGGATCGCCTTCGGCGTGGCGCGCTTTCCGGACCCGAGGTACCTGTTCCTGCTGGGATGGCTCGGCCTCGGCCTGGTCTTCGGCAGCGTCATGGCCATCAATCCGCCGAGCTTCCCGAGGTTGCTGGCCGTGCTCCCGGTGCCGATCGTGCTGGCGGCGGCGATGGTCGGGTTGGTCTGGGAGAAGGCGCGCCGCCTGGGGCCTGTGATCCGGTCCTCGGCAGCGGTGCTGGTGATGGCTGCGACCGCTCTGGCTCTGGTCATCAACACCAGAATCTACATTGAGTTCTGCCGCAGAGTCGAGACCTCGGTCAACGAGTGGGTGGTGATCGAAGCGCTGGAGGAGCTGCGAGAGGCCCGCACGATCTACTTCTTCACCGGACCTTTCCTGCTGGCAGACTCGCCGGCCTTCGAGCTGTTCCGTGAGGGACGCCGCCACGTATTCGGCCTCACCGAGGCCGACCTGCCGGAGCGGCTGCTCGAGCCGACGGCGTTCCTGGTCGCGCCAGACTACCGTTGGATCGGGCTTCCACTTACCGAGCGATTCCCGCAGCTCGAGCGTGAGCTGGTCGCGAAGCGCCATGTGAGGCTCCTCACGATCTATCGCTCGTGGGCAACCCGGGACCAGGAAGGAGAACGGCGATGAGCCCGTGGGTTCGAACGTTTCTGTCGGGCTGCCTGGTGGTGATGGCAGGGGCGCCAGGAGCGGTTGCCGAGGAGACGGCTGTCGGGAAAGCGACCACGCTGCTCGCGGAGGCGATGAACGCGCAAGAGGAGGCGGTGATGCTGCAGGCCGTGGAGCTGGCGGCCGGGCTCTCCTCGCCGGGTCTGGAGGAGGCCGGTCGGCGGGCGGCTGCTTCCCCGGATCGGGTCGAGCGCACCCTGGCGCTGGAGCTGCTCGGACACGTCAGCGTCGGCCGCAACCGCGACCTGTTCGTCGCGGCGCTGACCTCGCCTTTCCGGAGCGTGCGCGTGCGGGCGGTGCGTGCGTTGGGGACCCTGAAGGACCACGAGCTCCTCGCTCCGCTGACGAGGGTTCTCGAGCAGGACGCGGACCCGGACGTGAGGGCGCTGGCCGCGGAGGCTCTGGGGGCGGTGGGCGGACAGGACGAGAGGCCGGCGTTGCGACGTGCGCTGGGCGATCCCCATCCTGTCGTGCAGTTGGCGGCGGTCCTCGGGCTCGCGGAAAGCGGAGACCTCGAGGTTGGGTTCGAGCTCCTGGGCCGTGCGAAGGGGACCAGTCCTGCCGAAGCGGCTCGACTCCTGGGCCTGGTTGGCCAGGTGCCAAATCGGGCGCTCGTCCCCGGGCTGGCCGAGCTGCTTTCCAGCCCGGACGCCGCGGTGCGGGTCGCTGCGGCCGCCGCGATCCTGCGCATCGACGAGCACGCAAGGTGAACAGTCCCGGGGCCCGCGCGGTCACGGTGCACTACGAGCGCGCCGCCGCCGGCTACTCGGCGAGGCGGGACCGGGGCCTCGCCGGCCTGCTCCGGCAACGCGAGCAGGCCGCGGTCCTGGAGCTGTTGCAGGCTGGAGCGGGCCAGAGCATCCTCGACGTCGGTTGTGGCGACGGGGCGGTCGCGCGTCGGCTGACGGCACGTGGCGGGTGGGTGGTGGCGGTCGATCTGACCCTGGCGATGGCCTCGATGGCCCACCGTCGAGGTATCCCCGCGGTCGCAGCGGACATGCAGGATCTGCCGTTCCGGCCTCGTCTCGAGGCGATCGCGTGCATCGGTTCTTCGGAGTTCGTGCCTTGCCTCGACCTGGCGACGGCGGAAATGGCGGCGAGCCTGCGGCCGGGGGGCGAGCTGGTCCTGCTCATCCCGCGCCGCAACTGGCTCGGGGGCGCGCTCTGGGTCTTCCACCGGTTGAATGGCGTGCGGATCTTCGTGAGGTCGCGCCGCGCCGTGGCCCGGGCGCTTGCCGCCGCCGGATTCGAGCCGCCAGTCGTCTGGCGTCGCTGCGCTGCGGCCTGGGTCTGCCATACGCGCCTCGGACGACCTCCCGGTGGTGGAGAGGTTTGAGCTCGTGAAACGGCTCCTCGTCACGTTTGATGTCGAAGAGCTGGACTGGGGTCGGCCACGTGCCGGCTTCGTCGATTGGGATCCAACTTCCCCGTCCGCGAGTGGGCTGGCGGTGATCCTTCCCATGATCGAGAAGCTGTCCCTGCCGGCAACGTTCTTCTGCACCGGCAGCTTTGCACGGGAGCGTCCCGAGCTGCTGCGGAGGCTGGTCAGCGAGGGACACGAGGTTGGCTCGCACGGCATGGACCACCGCGACGACTACCGTCGGCTGGCCTCTGGCGTGGCGTGCGAACGTCTGGCCGCGTCACGGAATCTCCTGGAGGACGCCACCGGCTCGCCGATCCGGGGAGTGCGCTCGCCGCGCCTGGCCCGCTGTCTGCCGGCGGTTCTGGCGGAGGCCGGGTTCACCTACGACGCCTCGCCTCATCCGACGTGGGTGGGGAGGAGCATCCGTGCGGCGTCCCAGCCGCGTGGGCCGTGGCGGGAAGAGGGGATCGTGCGTGTGCCGCTCTCCGTCCTGCCGATCCTGCGCATGCCCGTGGCCTGGTATGTCCTGCGGTTTCTGGGCGCCCGCACCACCGCCTCCATGGCGCGTCTGAGCGGAGCTGGGACGCCCTGGATCCACCTGTACTTCCACCCCTGGGAAGGGGCTGACCTGAAAGCGCAACTGGCCCCTCATCCGCTGGCCTGGAGGACCGGGCCAGGCTGGATTGAGGGGCTTCGCCGCCTCGTTTCCAGCCTGGCGGCATCCCTTCCTGCCAGTACCGTGGGCGACGCGGTGGATGCCTGGCTCGGGCGCCGCGACCCGGCATCGCGGTGCGTATACTGACGCCTCTGGAGGTCTCATGCTGCGAGCGCTCTTCCTGCTGGCTTGTGTCTCGTTGCTGGTGCCGCTGTCCGTCATGGCGGCGACCCCGGCCCCAATGTCGCCCCAGGTCGTGGAGTCGACCATCCAGGGCCTGGCATCCAGGCACGGCGCCGAGCATGCCGCCCGGATCCGGCAGGGGGTGACCCAGGTGGCCCAACGCTGGTGGCCCGAGGATGGCGACGGTGCCGCCTTCAAGATGTTCTGTCTCGAGTCGTTCACGACGGACCAGGACGGGCTCGATCGCATGGCGGCACGCATCGAGGCCGTGCTGGAGCAGGTCGCGGGCCACCTGCACGAGGTGCGCCGCGAGGTCACCACACCGCTGGACCTCGACACCGGCCAGGTCCCCGAGGTCGACGAGCTGTTCGCCAACCTCGACCTCGGGTCGCACGTGGGGGACGACCTGTTCAAGAGCAAGGTGGCGTTCCTGGCCCTCCTCAACTTCCCGGTGCGGACCCTGGCTGAGAACCTCAAGGTAGGCCCGTCGTGGGACCGTGCCACCTGGGCGCGCTCGCGGATGATGGACGCCTTTGCCGATCGCATTCCGGCCACCGTGGCCCAGGAGGTGACGCGCGCCTCGACGGCCGCTGACCAGTACATCGCCGACTACAACATCTTCATGGGCAACCTGGTGGCGCCCGACGGCCACCGCCCGTTTCCGGCCGATCTGCGGCTGATCACCCACTGGGGGTTGCGCGACGAGCTGAAGTCCCAGTACGGCCAGCCTGGCGGCCTCGACCGGCAACGTCTGATCGCCGCGGTCATGGGTCGGATCGTCCGGCAGGAGATACCGGCGGCCGTGATCGGCAATCCCTCGCTGCTGTGGCGTCCCGACACCAATCAGGTCAGCCCGGAGGGAGCCGCGGCGTGGGCCACCGGGAGCGAGCGCGAGCCCGACGCCCGCTTCGCCCAGATCCTCGCCTTCTTCCGCGCCGAGCGGGCCGTGGACCGGTACGTGCCGACTGCGCCGACGTTCATCGCCCGGTCGTTCGAGCAGGGGCGGCAGATGCCGGAGCCGGAGGTTGAGAAGCTTCTGGTCTCGGTGCTGTCGGCTCCCGAGGTCAGGCAGGTTGGCGAGGTGGTGTCGCGACGGCTCGGACGGCCGCTGGAGGCGTTCGACATCTGGTACAACGGTCTGAAGGGACGCTCGAGGTTTTCCGAGGCCGAGCTCGATCGCATCGTCGCCGAGCGCTACCCCACGGCCCAGGCGTTCCAGGCCGACCTGCCACGCATCCTCACCACCCTCGGCTTCGCGCCGGAGAAGGCCCGGTGGCTGGCGGACCACATCGTCGTCGACCCCTCGCGGGGGGCCGGGCATGCCATGGGAGCCGTGCGGCGGGAGGACAAGGCCCACCTGCGCACGCGCGTCGGCAAGGGTGGCATGAACTACAAGGGGTACAACATCGCTGTCCACGAGCTGGGTCACAACGTGGAGCAGGTGTTCTCCCTGAACGGCATCGACCACTGGTTCCTCAACGGCGTGCCCAATACCGCGTTCACGGAGTCGTTCGCCTTCTCCTTCCAGCGCCGCGATCTGGAGCTGCTGGGGCTGGTGAAGCCCGGAGACGAGGATCGGACCGCCGAAACCCTCAACGACCTCTGGGAGGTCTACGAGATCTCAGGTGTGTCGCTGGTGGACATGCGGGCGTGGCGGTGGATGTACGCGCACCCGGAGGCGACCCCAGCGCAGCTCCGCGAGGCGACGCTGCAGGCCGCCCGCGAGGTGTGGAACGAGTACTACGCTCCGGTCTTCGGCCTGAGGGACCAGGAGATCCTGGCCATCTACTCGCACACCGTGACCAACCCGCTGTACTTGCCCGACTATGCCATCGGCCACATCATCTCGTTCCAGATCGGGGCGAAGCTGCAGGGGTCGACGTTCGGCGCCGAGTTCGAGCGCATGGCGCGCCAGGGCCTGGTCACGCCGGACGCCTGGATGCGCGGCGCCGTGGGCGGGCCGATCTCGTCGGAGGCGCTGCTGGCCGCGGTTCGGGAGGCGCTCGCCAGGGTCAAGTAAAGCGAGTCCGGGAGATCGCCCAGCACAGCCCGGACACCGCCAGGGCCGGGAAGATCGGCTCCAGGCCGAGGAGGTAGCTTCCTTCCGGGCGACGAAGGGCGATCCAGACCAACGCCGTGAGCGCGGCGAGCAGCAGGGCCGAGACGGCGCCCCGGGGGCCGAAGCGCCAGCGTTGGGGTGCATGGGAGGTGGCCACCGGAAGCAACAGCGCCGCGGTGACGATGCTCCCGACGTCGTGCCAGATGGCGACCACGGAGCGCAGGGCGAGGGCCAGGGCGGCCGCTGCCGCTCCCGCCACGACGAGGCCCGCCATGATCCACCGGCGCTCGTCCACCTTGCGCGCCAGCTCCGGCGCCAGGTCGTGGCCAATCGTCGCCGCCGCCAGGAACAGGTACGAGTGGAGCGTCGACATCACGGTGGCAAAGAGCCCGACGGCGAAGAGCGCATTGGCCAGGGGCGGCAGCACCAGCCGACCCAGGGCGGGGTAGGCGAGGACGGGGTCGGTCCCCGCCGGGAGCAGGACGTGGGCCGCCATCCCGGAGAACGTGGTCAGGAAGTCGAACAGGACCCAGAAGAGGACCGAGACGAGCACGCCCCGGCGGGCTGTGGCCGGCGTGTCGGCGGCATAGCAGCGCTGGTAGAACGTCGGCTCCACCAGGGTCTGCAGGGCGATGAAGTACCAGACCAGGATCGCCTGTGCGCCCAGCCCTCCGTCCCACAGCCGATGGGACTCCGGCAGCGCCTGCCAGAGCGGTCCGAAACCGCCGATTCGCACCAGCGCCACCGGAAGCAGGACCAGGAATGCGAGGAACATCAGGGTGAACTCGAGAGCGTTGGACGAGACCACGGTCCGGAAGCCGCCCGTGGCCGCGCACGCCATCGTGAACAGCAGCCCCCAGGCGATGGCCCAGCCGAGTGGTATCGCGAGGTAGATCCGGATGAGGTCCCCGAGCATGAGGGCATATGCGGCGGGGACGGCCAGGAGCAGGACCAGTCCGGCGCCCACCCGCGCCGCCAGAGGTCCATAGGCGGTGCGGAGCTGCTCGGGGATCGAGAGCGCCGCGCTGCGTCGGGTACGGCTCGCGAAGCCGAAGGCGAACAGCCCAGCCGCGAGGTAGTACGGCACGCCGAACGCCAGCCAGTTGGAGATCCCGAAGCGGAAGGAGTACTCGCCGACGCCGAGGACGCCGCCGTACCAGGTGCTGACGAGGGTCGCGACGAACGGCAGCAGCGTCAACCGCCGCCCCGCCGCCAGGTACTCGAGCTGCTCGCGGGTCCTGGAGCGCCAGGCCAGCCCCACGAGCGCGACGGCATACAGAGACAGCCCGGCGGCGACGGTCAGGTCCACACCCGGCAGTATAGGAGGACGCCTCGGTCTCTGCGTCGTCGGGGACGTTGGGGAACGAACAGCCACGCCGGGGAGTGTTCGGCGGGGTCGTCGGAGCTGGGGCTCAGGGCGAGGCCGGCTCCTCGACCTCGACGCGGATGTCATCGAACCAATCGAGGGACCCGGGCAGTCCGACTCCAAAGTGCTGGCGGCCCCCGGCATCGAGGCGGAAGAACGGATGTCCCATCACCTCCTGGACGAGCCCGCCCTGTCGCCACCCCTGTACCCGCACCCAGACCGCCAACGGCTCCAGGTCGCGCCCGCAGTCGTTGCGCATCTCCACTTCCACGAGCACGTGGAGTATCGGGTCGAAGGCCTGGGAGGCGCTCCACTCCAGCGTCACGCATCGGGTCAACCCGGCGGTCGGCGTGGCACTGGGAGGCGGTGGGGGTGGTGGCCAGGTGGCGGTGGGCTCGGGCTCGATGGGGAGGGTGATCGACCATGAGCCGGTCACCGGGGTGGGAGGGAGTGGCGTGGGCGAGGGTGTAGGAGAGGGTGTCGGCGAGGGGTGCGGGCGGACTGGGGACAGGGTCGCGGTCCGGTGCGCCGCTCCGGTCTCGGGGACCCGGTGGCCGGCGTGTCGCGAGACGATCAGCCCCGCAACTGCCAGCACGGCCACCAGGAGCCACCAGCGCTGGGCGCGTGTCATCGTTCCCGTTCTCCTCGCGCCTCCGACCCAACCGCTGCCGACCCTTTCAAGGTAGCACGCGCCGCGAGGGCGGTCGCGTCCGCCGTGAGGGCCGCGACCGCCCCGGATTGACTCGTGAGATCCCGGCGTGGTCCCTCACACCATTCCCTGGCGGACCAGCAGCTCGGCGTTGAGCAGCGCTGCGCCGGCCGCGCCCCTGATGGTGTTGTGAACGAGAGCAACGAGGCGCAGACCGAGCACCGGGCATGAGCGAATGCGCCCGACGGTGACGGTCATCCCGCCGCCAGCGCCGGCGTGCAACCGGGGCTGCGGGGCGAAGGGATCGTCCAGGACCAGGAGCGGCCGGTCCGGGGCCGACGGGAGTCGGCGAACCGGATCGGGTGGTGCGAACCCACGCAGCGCCGCTTTCGCCTCGTCCGGGCCGGCACGCCGACCGAGGCGAATGGACATCGAGAGCAGGTGCCCCTCGAGCACTGGCACCCGGGTGGCCTGGGCGCTGACCTCCAGCGGCGCCGGCTCGACGTGATCGCCGTCAAGACGGCCGAGGATCTTGCCCGGCTCCTGCTGCAGCTTCTCCTCCTCGCCAGCGATAGCGGGAATGACATTGCCCAGGATGTCCAGGGCCGGGACGCCGGGGTAGCCCGCTCCTGAGACCGCCTGGAGGGTCGTGAGCGCGAGGGCCTCGAGGCCGAAGGCGTCCAGGAGCGGCTTGAGGACCAGCACGAGCCCGGCCACGACGCAGTTCGGGTTGGTGACAATGCAGCCGCGCCAGGGCTGGCGGCCGATCAGCTCGACATGATCGGGGTTGACCTCCGGCACGACGAGAGGGATGTCGGCGTCCATGCGGAACGCCGAGGCGTTGGAGACGACGGCGCATCCGACGGCGGCGAAGCGGGGCTCCAGCTCCCGCGCCGCCGCCGCGTCGAGCGCCGAGAGCACCAGCTCGCAGCCGCCAGGCTCGGCCGGCTCGACCGGCATGGCCGCGACGTGTGGCGGCAGGGGCTCGGGCTCCAGCCAGTGCACGGCCTCGCCGTACGGCCGCCCGGCCGAGCGCTCGGAGGCCATCAGCCTGGTCAGATCGAACCATGGGTGGCCCTGCAGCCGCCGCACGAGCTTCTGGCCCACCGTGCCGGTGGCCCCGAGGATTCCGACGCGCAGGCGTCTCATGGCCGACCTCCTTGCCAGATCGGTGTGGCGACGTCCCAGCGGTGGGTGAAGGCCTTCATCCCGCCTGCGGGGCCGCCCAGCACCAGTGTCTCGTGAAGCGTGGTGATCGCCCGGCGCAGGAAGTGGCCGCGCAGGACGGCGACCACCGAGTCGGGAGAAGGCCGGCGCAGCACCGCGAGCGCGGGCAGGTGCAGGCGATCGAGGAGTCTGGCGAACGTCGCCTCGCCGTCGGTACCGATGCCGTCGCCGACCAGGGCCACCACACACTGGTCGCCTCTGGACTCGACTGGCCCCCGGCCGAGCCGGGCGGCAACCAGCTCGCGGGATCGCTCGGCCTCTCCTTCCGGGACCGCGATGCGCACATGGCAAGACCCGGTCTGACCGAACCCCAGGACGGTGATCCCGGCCTCCTGCAGGCATGCCGCCAGGCTGGCACCCGGCTGCGGGCCTGCAGGTGCTGCGGCGGTGACCATGGCGACGCCTTCGAGCCCTGTCACGACCCGGGCGGCGGCGGTCCTCCGGCTCGCCGGGCCCACCAGCGTGCCGGGCCGGCCCGGGGCGAGGGAGCTGCGCACTGCGATCGGGATCCGGGCCGCCTCGGCAGGCTCCATGGTCCTGGGGTGCAGGACCTTGCCCCCGAGCAGCGCCACCTCCCGGGCAACCCCGAAGGAGAGCGCCGGCACCGGCACCGCCTCCGGCACGATTCGCGGCGGCGCCGAGAGCACGCCCTCCACGTCGGTCCAGATCTCGATGCCTTCGGCTCCGAGCGCCGCCCCCACTACAGCCGCCGAATAATTGGAGCCTCCCCTTCCAAGCGTCGTGGTCCGGCCCTCGGCATCGGCGCCGATGAACCCGGCGGTGACGGGCACGGTCCCTTCCGGAAACGTGCTCAGCCAGCTCCGGACGCGCTCCCGGGTTGCCTTCGCGTCCACGCTGGCCTCTCCGAATCCGGAATCGGTGGCGATCAGCGACCCGGCGTCCACCGCCCCGGCGCGCAGGCCGGCCGCCGTGAGCGCCGCGGTCATGAGATGGACCGAGAGCCGCTCGCCGGTGGCCAACACCGCGTCGCGCCAGCCCGGCCGACCGTCCGTCTCGGGCTCGTTGTCGAGGAGTGACCGCAGGTTGGCGAGGAGGTTGTGCACCTCGCGCGCCGCATGGGAGGCTCCAGGACCGCCGACGGCATCGAGACCGCCCAGGTGACGCCGCGTGAGCTCCTCGATCAGGCCCGCACGCCGGCCCCGGTCCGTCGCCGCAGCCAGCGCGTCGGTGACCCCGGCCTGCGCCGAGACAACCACGAGGACGGCGTCCCGACGTAGCGCGCCCGCGACGATGCGCGCCGCACCTCGCAGCCGCGCCGGCCCTGCCACCGAGGTGCCGCCGAACTTCAGGATGCGCATCGAACCAGCCCTCCGTCCTGTCGAACGTCGAAGGTCGAAGGCCGAAGATCAGGGCTGTCGGCCGGGTGGGCGACTGAGCCTTCGAGCTTGGGACGTCGGCGTCTGACCGTCGGCTTTTCACCCTGTTCCAGGTCGTCCCGGAAGCCGCGGACCAGGGCGGAGAGGGTGTCTGTCTCGATGAGGAACGCGTCGTGACCGTGGGGGGAGTGCAACCACGCGAGCCGCGCGCTGGGCATCAGCTCGGCCAGCTCCCACTGCTCCTCGGGCGGGTAGAGGGCATCCGAGTCGATGGCCACCACGAGCGCGGGCGTTCGGAGCTGGCGAAGCACCTCTCGGAAGTCGCCGCGGCCTCGCGCCAGGTCGTGGCTGTCCATGGCGCGAGTGAGGGCGACGTAGCAGTTGGCGTCGAAGCGGTCCACCAGCGAGTCGCCGTGGTGGCGGAGGAAGCCGGCCACCGCGAACTGGCCGCCCTCCAGCGCACGGCCAAAGCGGAGGCCAAAGCTCTCCCAGCTCCGATACGTGCACATGGCCACCATGCGGGCGGCCGCCAGCCCAGCCGCGGGATGTGCGGTCTGGCGGTACCGGCCGGCTTCCCAGAGGGGATCTGCCTCGATCGCCGCCCGCTGCGCCTCGGAAAGCCCGATGGCCCAGGCCGAGTGGCGCCCGGGGGCGGCGATCGGCACGATGGCGTCGACGCGGTCGGGGAAGGTCGCGGCCCACTCCAGCACCTGCATGCCGCCAAGCGAGCCGCCGATCGCGAGGCGCAGCCGGCGCACACCGAGGGCGTCCAGCAAGCGGGCCTGAAGCCGCACCATGTCGCGCACCGTCACCGGCGGGAAGTCCGGTCCCCAGTAGCGACGGGAGCCGGAACGCTTGCTGGCCGGTCCGGTGGTGCCGTAGCACGAGCCAAGGACGTTGCTGCAGACGATGAAGTCGCGGTCGGTGTCGAGAGCGCGGCCGGGACCGACCAGCGGTTGCCACCAGCGATCGGCGTCGGCCGAGCCGGTGAGGGCGTGACAGATCAGC
>Ga0116171_10003632_pt1 | contig 14210 bp, 8 predicted proteins | sample AD_JPNHW2_MetaG_FD_89798 | JGI IMG/M metagenome (GOLD analysis project Ga0116171, IMG submission 89798) | Active sludge microbial communities of municipal wastewater-treating anaerobic digesters from Japan - AD_JPNHW2_MetaG | ecosystem: Engineered > Bioreactor > Anaerobic > Digestate | place...
GACCTCCGCCGGCAGGAGGGGACGTACTTCCCGCAAAAACCAGTTAATTCCCTCAATATTGTCGGGGTTGTCATACCCGATGAACATCAGGTCCCATCTTTTGGGAACCTCCCGTAAAACAGGCCCGTCCATGAACACCGGGATATAAAAATAATCGGGCGAAAGGGCATGTCTGGCAAAGAAATCCAGCTCCTCGTGCGACAGGCAAATCACCCGGTCGAACAGGTCGACGCGTGCGGTCTCCTCCCGGATGGTGCCGTCGGTCCAGCGCGACTCGGCAGTCCGCTCGCGTATCTTCCTGGAAATCAAATCCTCGATCGTTAACACCCGGAGTGTTTTTCCGGGCAGATCCTGCTTCACCAGGTTGGCCCAGTAGACATATCCGATCACGATATAATCATAGTGTTCCCGCTGCAGGATCTGCCGGAACATCCTGGCCATTCCCGGGAAGGCATAATCGGGAAGACGGTGATGCGGAACCCGGCTTTTTCCGGTCAGTTTTCCGGCCAGATCGCCGATCCATCCTGTCAAGCGTTGCCGGTGGTATCCCAACCGGAAGTCGTAGAGGAAAAGATTACGGATCAGTCCGCTCTCGTTCTGCCGGTCGAACGTGGTCCAGTCGCTGCCGAAATTTCGCAGGCCCAGCAGGTCGATGGTGAAGCCATGGTTTTTCATCCAGCTCACCAAAGTAAAATACCGCTGGTTGACTCCGCTGGTCCGCTCCAGGAAGTTGTGCGGAAAAACGACCAGGATCTTCCTGCCGGCCGTCATGATGCGGTTCCTCCTTCCATGACTGCCTTAGCGATCTCTTCCAGCCTGGCGGTTCCCCACTCCCGGTCGGGTTCGAGATAATTCCCTTCGGCCCATTCGTTCCACGACTTGATGATCACCATCCGGTGTTCCCGTTCTCCTTCAGACGCAAAGCGGATGGCGTCGCGCAGGTGGCGCCCAAAAAGCGCAGGGGTCGATCCCTGGAACACCATCCCCCGCTGGCCCGACCGCGGGGTGTTGTCCCAGTTCGGAACGATACAGGGGATGAAGTCACGGTTTGCGAAGCGGTCGTAGTGGTATGCTTTCAGGATCTCTTCGTATTGGATCACCAGCGGGAATCTCCGCAGGATATGCCGTTTGAACGAATTTTTATACGCCCGGAAGAGGTGCTCCTGGTAAGTGTCGATATAATGTCCCGGCATGTACACTGTCACACCGTCGAAACCATCGGCCCGGTAATCCCACGCCAGGTGGTTCACCCCAACGAAATAGATCCCTCCCAGGCCGTTGCGGATGGCCAGTCCGTTCCACAGTCCGGTGAATTCCCTGAGGTTGGGGAAGGTGGCCGGCTCGTAAACGAAAAACAGCGGGCGGTTCCCGATCCGGATGTACCTCCTGTCGCTGAACGCCGGCAGCAAGGTGTGGAAATGATCAATGTGGTCCTGTTTTCCCGGATATCGCTGTTCGATGAGGGTTCGCCCGTCGAGCCCGTGCCAGACACCGGTCCACGACTGGTTCGCCCAGGCCAGGCAAAAGGGGAAATCGGGTTTCCCGCTGCGGACTACCTCTTCAAAAGGCCGTTCCAGCAAGCGCTTCCCATCGCCAAACCAGTAATGCCAGTAAATGAATCCGCTGAGTCCGTGCTGCCGGGCCAGGTTCGCCTGCGCCTCCCTGCTCTCGGGTGAACGAAGGTCGTAAAAACCGAGATCGGCGGGCAGGTGCGGCTGACGGTGACCGGGAAAGAGCGGCTTCGCCCGGGTGGTGTTGGTCCATTCGGTAAACCCTTTGCCCCACCATGCATCATTTTCCGGGATTGGATGGAATTGAGGGAGGTAGAATGCCAGGAGGTTCACCATAGAAGCAAAGGTAAATGAATTTCTTTGCTTCGGGGGAAAGAAATCAAATGCTATCCAGCGGAAAACTCTCTTTAAATCTGACTCCTTTTCCCGACAGTTCTACGGTGCAGCATTCGTGGAACAGGTCGTGCTCGAAAAAGAGGACATATCCCTTTTCCGCGGCTTCGGTCATGAACTTCTCTTTTTCACTCAGTGTCAGCAGGGGCCGGGTATCGTAGCTCATCAGCCAGGGAAGGGGGATGTGGGCGGCCGATGGAAGGAGGTCGGCCATATACACGATCGTCTTATCCCGGTACCGGATGAAGGGGATCACCTGGCCGTCGGTGTGCCCGTCGAAGAGGCGCCAGCCGATGCCCGGGATCAGTTCGCCATCGCCGTCGATGAATCCGAGCCGGCCCGATTCGGCCATGGGCAGGATATTCTCCTTGAGGAAAGAGGCTTTTTCGCGGTTGTTCGGATGGGTCGCCCATTCCCACTGGCGCCGGCCGACATGGTACACCGCATTGGGAAAGGTCCGCTCGAAGGCGGTCCGGTCGCGGTTCCACCGGATCGCGCCGCCGGCATGATCGAAGTGCAGGTGCGTCAGGATGAGGTCGGTGATATCGCCGACGGTAAAGCCGTATTTCGCCAGCGATTTTTCCAGCGTATCGTCACCGTTGAGATGATAGTTCGCAAAAAACTTTTCGGCCTGCTTGTCGCCGATCCCGCAATCAATCAGGACCCGCCGGTCGCCTTCCACCACCAGGAGACACCTCATCGCCCAGTTGCAAAGATTATTTTCATCGCATGGATAGGCTTTGCTCCACAGCACTTTCGGTACTACGCCGAACATGGCGCCGCCGTCAAGCTTCAGGTTGCCTGTATGGATCGGATATAGTTGCATGATGGTTACCGTATTAAAATCAACGATCAAAAATCAAAGGAACAGATTGAATTAGCAAACCCGGATCATGTAACAATCCTTACCCTCGCAGTAGACAAGAAGTCCCCGTTTCTATTTTTAATCTTTGATCTTTGATCTTTCAAATGTATTCCTGAACCTGCATCTCCCCTTTCAGCACCCGGAGGGCGTTGCCGGCCATGGCCTGAAGTTCGTTATCGCCGGGATAGAGGAAAATGGGCGCAAATTTCTCTACGTGTTCGATGATGTGATTCACCACAAACTGGCTGTGGGCGATATCGCCGGTGATCAGGATCGCATCGGCCTCTCCTTTCAGTACGGCGAACATCTCGCCGATGCTCTTCGACACCTGGTAGGCCATCGCTTCCATGATCAGGCGGGCGTAACTGTCGCCGTTGTTGATGCGGGTCTCAATGTCGTCGATGTCGCGTGTGCCAAGGTAAGCGTTCACCCCGGCGCAATGCGTGAGCAGGCAGAGCATCTGGTCGAGGGTCTTCTCCCCGCTGAAACACATCCTGACAATGTCACCCAGCGGAAGAGATCCGCTGCGGACCATCGAGAAGGGGCCATCTCCTTCAAATCCCTGGTTGACATCGATCACCCTTCCGCGCCGATGGGCGCCTACCGTGGTTCCGTTGCCGATATGCGCCACGATCAGGTTCATCTCCTCGTATTTTCGCTTGTGGGTCTCCGCATGCATCTTGGCCACCGCCTTCTGGTTGAGAGCGTGGAAGATCGATTTGCGCTTGATCTCCGGGGCGCCCGTGATCCGTGCCAGTTCGTGAAATTCATCCACCACCGTCGGGTCGGCGATCAGGGCGATCGACCCCGGGACCACAGCGGCAATGGCATCTGCCAGCAACCCGGCGATGTTGATGATGTCGTCGCCGACCGGGCTGTGGAGAAGGTCCTGTTTCAGCACGTCATTGACGGCGTAAACCCCCGATTGCACCGGTTTGATGAGACCTCCCCGGGAGATGACGATCTTCATATCGTCGAGACCGAAATCGTTGTTCCGGATCTCGCGGAGCACTGAATCCCGGCGAAATTGCACCTGGTCATAGATCGAGTGAAAAGTGGATAGTTCCTCCGCCGAATGTCTCCGGCTGATCATGTAGAGCAACTTGTGGTTCTGGTAAATCGCGACCTGTGTCACGTAATCCTTGGGGTTTACGACCAGGATATTGAATGGGATCATGCGTATTCGGTTTTGGTTAACGTATTACATGCTTCTCCGGTACTGTCCGCCCACTTCGAAAAGGGCATCGGTGATCTGGCCGATGGAACAGTATTTGGTTGCCTCCATCAGGCTTTCAAAGATATTATTATTTTTTGATGCGGCCTCTTTCAGGTCCGCCAGCAATCCGGCCGATTTCTCCTGCCAGGTCCGGTGAAGGTGCTCCAGCATGGCGATCTGGTAGCGCTTTTCCTCCTCTGTGGCACGGATGACCTCCCCCGGCAGCACCGTCGGCGAACCTTTGCCGGAGATGAAGGTGTTGACCCCCATGATCGGGAGTTTGCCCGTGTGTTTCAGGGTTTCGTAGTAAAGGCTTTCCTCCTGGATCCGGCTGCGCTGATACATCGTTTCCATTGCGCCAGGCACCCCGCCCCGCTCCGAAAGCCGCTCAAACTCCATCATCACCGCTTCTTCCACCAGGTCGGTCAGCTCCTCGATGATGAAGGCCCCCTGGAGGGGGTTCTGGTTCTTCGCCAGCCCGAGTTCGTGGTTGATGATCAACTGGATGGCCATCGCCCGGCGGACCGACTCCTCCGTCGGTGTGGTGATCGCTTCGTCGTATGCGTTGGTATGCAACGAATTGCAGTTGTCGTAAAGGGCGTACAACGCCTGCAACGTCGTGCGGATATCATTGAAATCGATCTCCTGCGAATGGAGCGACCGGCCCGAAGTCTGGATGTGGTATTTCAGCATCTGCGAACGGGCGTCGGCTTTGTAGCGGAACTTCATCGCCTTGGCCCAGATCAGCCTGGCCACCCGGCCGATCACGGAATACTCGGGGTCGAGGCCGTTGGAGAAGAAGAAGGAAAGGTTGGGAGCGAATTGGTTGACATCCATCCCGCGGGACACGTAATATTCCACGTAGGTAAACCCGTTGGCCAATGTGAAAGCCAGTTGGGAGATCGGGTTGGCGCCCGCTTCGGCAATGTGGTAGCCGGAGATGGAGACGGAGTAAAAATTCCGTACCTGGTGGTCGATGAAGTATTCCTGGATGTCGCCCATCATCTTCAGGGCAAAGTCGATGGAAAAGATGCAGGTATTCTGCGCCTGGTCTTCTTTCAGGATATCGGCCTGGACCGTACCTCTCACGCTGGAGAGGGTCTCCTTTTTGATCCGGTCGTAAACATCGGGCGGAAGTACCTGGTCGCCTGTGACTCCCAGCAGCAGGAGACCCAGCCCATTGCTGCCCGGGGGAAGTTCACCCTGGTAATGGGGCCGGATGGTCCCGGCCTTTTTGAAAATGGCCTCGATCTTCTTCTCCGTTTCCGCCTCCAGTCCCTGGTCACGGATATATTTCTCGCATTGCTGGTCGATGGCTGCGTTCATGAAGTATCCCACCATGGCCGGTGCCGGACCGTTGATCGTCATCGACACGGAGGTGTTCGGGTCGGTCAGGTCAAACCCCGAATAGAGCTTCTTGGCATCGTCGAGGCAGGCGATCGATACTCCTGCATTGCCGATTTTCCCGTAAATATCGGGACGGGTGCCGGGATCAAATCCGTACAGGGTGACCGAGTCATAAGCGGTCGAGAGTCTTACGAACGGCATTCCGGCCGAGAGGTAGTGGAACCGCCGGTTTGTTCGTTCCGGACCGCCTTCCCCGGCAAACATGCGGGTCGGATCCTCTCCCTGCCGCTTGAAGGGGAATACGCCGGCGGCAAAAGGAAATTCGCCGGGAACATTTTCGCACAGGTTCCATTTCAGGATGTCTCCCCACCCCTCGTACCGGGGCAGGGAGATCTTCGGGATCCGGAGGTGCGAAAGTGATTCGGTATGGGTCTCGATGCGGATCTCCTTGTCCCGCACCCTGTAAGAATAGAATTCCTCCTTGTACGACTTTACCTTTTCTTTCCACCCTTTCAGGATATCGTGGTTCAGCGGATCGAGGTGCTTCAGCGTCCGTTCGTACAGCAGGTCCAGTTCGAGCAGCATGCCCGTCCGGTTGCACGGGGTCACCCCGGCGGGGTCGGCAACCCTGTCGGGGTGGTTGACCCCGTCGGGGTGGGTATTCCGCAACGCCTCGATGGTCTGCGCAATGCCGTATAACTGCTGGGCAACCTGCGCCTGCTCGACGGTCCAACGGTTGTACCCGCGCACGGTCTCGGCGATCTCGGCCAGGTAGCGCACCCGGGCCGGTGGGATGATGACAATCCTTCCCGACATTTCCGGGAGCGGCCCGGCCGACCCGGTGAATGTTCCCCCGGCCTTCGCGTCGAGCGTGCTGACCAGGGCATGGTAGAGTTCGTTCACCCCCGGGTCGTTGAACCGGGATGCCACCGTGCCGTAAACCGGCATCTCATCGGGCGAACGGTCGAATGCCCGGTGATTCCGCTGGTATTGCTTCTTCACATCATGCAAGGCATCCTGGGCGCCTCTTTTGTCGAACTTGTTGATCGCCACCAGGTCGGCAAAATCAAGCATGTCGATCTTTTCCAACTGGCTGGCCGCCCCGTACTCGGGAGTCATCACGTACAGGGTTACATCGCTGTGGTCCACAATCTCCGTATCCGACTGACCGATCCCCGAAGTTTCTACGATCACCAGGTCGAATCCCGCCACTTTGACGATGTTGATGGCATCGCGGACGTACTTCGACAGGGCGAGGTTCGACTGCCGGGTAGCCAGCGACCGCATATAAACACGCGGGTTGAAGATGGCGTTCATACGGATGCGGTCACCCAGCAGGGCCCCGCCTGTTTTTCGCTTGGAGGGGTCTACCGAGATAATAGCCATGGTCTTTCCCGGCTGGTCGGCCAGGAAGCGCCGCACGATCTCATCGACCAGGGAGGACTTGCCGGCGCCTCCCGTACCGGTGATCCCCAGCACGGGAATCTTTTTTCCGGCGGCCTCTGCCGTGATTTCAAGAAGCTGCTCCTGATGTTCTGCAGGGAAATTTTCCGCTGCCGAGATCATGCCGGCGATTTCCCGCAAGTCACGCAGGCGGATCTTTTCCAGGTCATATTTTTTCCGGTTCCCGATGGGAAAATCGCACTTTACCAGCAGGTCGTTGATCATCCCCTGGAGCGACATCTCACGGCCGTCGTCGGGAGAATAGATCCGGGCGATCCCGTATGCATGCAACTCCCGGATCTCGTGCGGCAGGATCACTCCCCCTCCGCCCCCGAAGATCCGGATATGGCCGCAGCCACGCTCGTTCAGCAGGTCGTACATGTACCGGAAATACTCATTATGGCCACCCTGGTAAGAGGTGATGGCGATGGCCTGCGCATCCTCCTGGATGGCGCAATCGACCACCTCAAGAACCGACCGGTTATGGCCGAGGTGGATCACTTCGGCGCCGCTGGCCTGCAGGATGCGCCGCATGATGTTGATGGCGGCGTCGTGCCCGTCGAACAACGAAGCGGCTGTAACGATGCGGACGGGGTAGGTGGGCTTGTAGGCTTCGGGGGAGGTCATAGGCTTGATATCGCCCGGGAGATGATCATGAGCTGGATCTCGCTGGTACCTTCGTAGATCTGGGTCAGCTTGGCTTCGCGCATGAGTCGTTCCACGTGATATTCCTTTACGTATCCGTACCCGCCATGGATCTGGACCGCTTCGGTGGTGACGTACATGGCGGTTTCCGCCGCCCAGTACTTGGCCATGGCGCTGGCGGTGCCGTATGGTTTCCCGGTATCCTTCAGCCAGGCGGCTTTCAGGCAGAAATACCGGGCTGCCTCGATTCGGGTATGCATTTCGGCCAGTTTAAAGGCGACCGACTGGTGGTTGAATATCTCTGTTCCAAAAGCCTTTCTTTCATGCGAATACTTCAGCGCCCGTTCATAAGCACCCTGGGCGATGCCCAGCGACTGCGAGGCGATCCCGATCCGGCCGCCTTCCAGCGTTTTCATCGCGAACTTAAACCCGAAACCGTCGTCGCCGATGCGGTTTTCCTTCGGTACCACAACATCGGTGAACATCACCGAATGGGTGTCGCTGCTGCGCATCCCCATTTTGTCTTCATGGGGGCCCAGCGTGATGCCGGGTGAATGCCGGTCGACCAGGAAAACGTTGATGCCCTTATGCCCCTTTTCGGGATGAGTCTGGGCGATCACCAGGTAGGTAGATGCGGAATTGGCGCTGGTGATCCAGTTCTTTACGCCGTTGAGCAGGTAATGGTCGCCCTTATCGATGGCGGTCGTCCGCTGGGAAGTGGCATCGGATCCAGCTTCCGGTTCCGACAGGAGGAATGCCCCGATTTTCTCTCCCCGCGCAAGTGGTTTCAGCCATTTTTCCTTCTGTTCCTCGGTGCCGAATGCTTCAATTCCGTAGCATACCAGCGAATTATTCACCGACATGATCACCGACACGGAACTGTCGATCTTTGAGATCTCCTCCATGGCAAGGACATACGATATGGTATCCATCCCTCCACCGTCGTACTTCGTATCGACCAGCATGCCCATGAAACCAAGTTCGGCCAGGGCCTTGACATGATGGCCCGGAAATTCCGCCTTTGCGTCCCGTTCAAGTACGTCTTTAATCAGCTCCCGCTGGGCATAGTCCCGCGCCGATTGCTGGATCATCAGTTGTTCTTCCGTAAAATCGAAATTCATATTTTCCAAGGTAAAGGGTTAGTAATAAATCACTTGTAATAATATGAATACAAAAATACAACAATAAACGGGAAAAACAAGCCGAACCGGGACAGGATTAGGAGTGACAAGTGACGAGTGACAAGTGACAAATGAGGGTGAAGGGGGTGTGTGTGAAAAGGGATAACCAACACCCCAGTCCTTTTTCATTTGTCATTTGTCACTTGTCACTCGTCATTCGTCACTAATTAATGGTAATTCCCTGCTTCGTGAAGGCGCTTTCGATAATGAAGTAGAATTTCTTGTCATTGAAATCTTCCGTTTTGTAGTTCCACGGGCACACCTGGACCATCCCCTGTCCGGCGGCAAAACCGGCCAGTTCGGATGCGCTGAACGTACAGCCGGCGGCGCTGCCGCCTACCCGCTTGAGAAGGGAGTGGTTGTTATAGTCGGTGAGTGTCACATACACCGAATCGGCATTGGTTACGGCGCTGCCGAGGCTGATGGTCACTCCGGCAGACCGGGTTACTGTTGTGGGCAGCGAATTGAAAGCCGAGTAGTCGGGAATCGGCCGGTCGTCGGTGTAACTGAATGAGGGAACACTGGAGGACCCCGCTACGTTCCATGTGACGGTATTGAACGTCAGCGGATTGGTCAAGTCCTGATACACATAGGCATTGTTGGTGGACTTGGTCAGGCTTTTCCCGTTCAGCGTTACTCCGCCAGCATCGGTAAACGTCGAGGATCCCATTGATACATTGAATGCCGCAACGGCCGTATTGACTTCCAGGGGAACCGTGACTCCGGACACCGTGGTGTAGGAAACGGAACGGACGGCTGCCAGCACCCCGTAGCCGTCGCTCATGTTGATGGAGGTTGAGGATGAACTGGTTTTATTATCATCGGGCAAAACATCTTTGGCTTTGTTGCATCCGGTTAAGATAAGGGAGGCCAGTGCTCCCGCGATCAGGGTAGATTTGATGTAGGTTTTCATATGTTCACGGTTGTAGGTTAATGGGGCAAATTTATAACTATTTAGACTAATTACAAACTGAAGACCGGAAAACATGAAAATTTCTACGGGGAATCCCGATGGAGCGAGAAAAAAAATGCCCCGGTGACAGACCGGGGCAGCAGGGATCAGGAAAGCGGTGAGCCGAAAGCGGTCCGGTTACTCCTGGCGCGCGTAAGTGATCTTCAAATCGCCGACAGGCGCATGTTCGATGACCACCATACGTTCTTTGGTGACCTCGAGGATATCGATGGTAAACTTTTGCTTGTTCTCCAGGTTCCGGGCTACAATCCGCTTGCCCCGGCCTTTCATTTTCCAGGAAGCTTTGAGGGGTCTGCCGGGAAAATTCTTCACGGCGGTGTGGTCCGGGTTGATTTCCATCACCGCGTGCATTTCGGTGTGAGCCAGCCGTTCGAGGGCTTCCCGCTTCTTCGCGGCACCGCCGTCGCCCGCACCGGCATTCGGTGCTCCGGCCTTCTGCTCCGCTCTTTCACCCGGGCGTACAGTGGCGTCGGGAGCAGGCTGGGGTGAGTCGTTGATCTTCTCAACTTTAACCGGAACCCATTTCCCGGCGATGACTTTTTCATTCGGGTGGGAGGTCGCCCCGCAGGAAACCAGGAACAAAGGAATGCTTAACAGGAAAGAGAACAGATACAGGTGGATTCTTTTCATTTCATTCATTTTTTTTGTCATAAACGGATTAAAAGGTCATTTATTATAATTGCTTCACGACATCGACCGTCGAATCGCGATCGTTCACCTTTACTTCGAAGCCTCGTTTGCGAAAAACCGAGATCATCCGCTGGTTGTCGGTGGTGGTCTGGGCGACTATCCGCTTCAGCCGCCAGCCTGCCGCCACTTCCATGCAGTAATCGGTGAGGATGTTCCCCAGGTCCTTTTGCTGCCATGCGTCCACGATCAGGATGGCATATTCGACCGTTTCCTTGTCGGGATCGGCGATCAGGCGCCCGACTCCGATCAGCTTTCGTTTCCCCTCTTCGACGATTTCGGCGACGATGGCCACCTCGCGGTCATAATCGATGTAGCAGTACCGTGTGGCCACCTCGTGCGATTCCCAGTGGAAGAAATACCGGAACCGGCTGTAGATCGATTCTTTTGAACACGATCCGAGCATCTCGAGCCAGAGCGGTTCATCTTCGGGTTTAATCGGGCGCAACAGCACTTCGGTGCCATCCTGCAGGGTCGTTTCTCTTACCAGCTTCTCCGGGTAGGGATGAAGGGCGAGGTGGCTGTAAGGATCGTCTTCCCCGGCACGGGGTTGGGGTTCGACCACGATGCGTGCGTCCAGGGCGATCACATCGCCGGTGGTCACCAGCAGGGGATTGATGTCGAGTTCGGTGATCTCCGGGAAGTCGGCTGCCAGGTATGAAAGGCGGATCAGCACCTGGATGAGCTGGTCGGTGTTCTTTGCCGGGGCTCCCCTGTAGCCTTTCAACAGGGGCCAGATCCGGAGCGATTCGATCATTTGCCTCGCCAGCCGTTCGTTGAGTGGCGGGAAACCCAACGCCTTGTCGCCGAAAAGCTCAGCGGTGACTCCGCCCATTCCAACCATAAGGATGGTCCCGAACACATTGTCGCGCTTGATGCCGAGGATCATCTCGACGGCATTTTTGTGGGAGGCCATCCGCTGTACGGTCACCCCTTCCACCCGGGCGTCGGGCCGCTTCAATGCCGCCGACTCCATGATCCGTTCGAACGCCGCCCGCACCTGTTTTTCAGAACCCAGGTCAAGCTGCACGCCTCCCACGTCGGATTTGTGGGTGATGTCGGCAGAATGTATCTTGAGAACCACCGGGTAACCAATATTTTCGGCCACCTTCACTGCCTCATCGGCGCTGGTGGCAGGAAAAGGCCGGGTGGTGGCAATCCCGAATTTCTCCAGTATGGTCTTCGAAAGGTCTTCGGGCAGGATAGTTTTTTCGTTCCCGATCATCCCGGAGAAGCTCTGGCGTAAATCCTGCCGGTCGGAAGTAAATCCCACAGGGATATCTTTCGGGGTTTCGTACAGGGTGGTCAGGTTCCGGCTGTAAGCGACCATGGTCATGAAGGCTCGGATGGCCTGCTCGGGTGTCTTGTAGGAGGGGATTCCGCTTTCCACCAGGATATCGTCGGCCTCGTGCATGCTCTGGCCACCCAGCCAGGCTGCGAGGATAGGCTTTTTCGTGGAGGGCGCCAGCGCGCTGATCTCCCTGGCGGTCGCGTTGGGATTGGTCATCGCCTGGGGAGTGAGGATGACGAGCACGGCATCGACGCCGGGATCATCCAGTACGATCTGCGTCGCTTTGGCGATCCGTTTGGCCCTGGCGTCGCCCAGCACGTCGACCGGATTTCCGTGCGACCAGAAAGCCGGCAGGTTTTCGTTGAGCGCCGCCATGGTCGTCTCCGACAGTTCGGCCAGCACGCCATTGGCGGCGATGAGCGCATCGGTCGCCATGACGCCCGGTCCCCCGGCATTGGTGATGATCCCCAGCCGGGGACCCTGTGGGAATTTATTCCGGCCGATCATCTCCGCCACGCTGAAAATATCACCGATCTCATATACTCGGGCCAGACCGGCGCGGGCGAATGCTGCATCGTACACGGCATCCTCTGAGGCCATCGCCCCCGTGTGGGAAGCGGCTACCTGGGCCGACTCGGGAAAGCGGCCGGCTTTGTAAACGATGATCGGCTTCTTCCGCGCAAAGGCACGGGCTGCCGTCATGAAGTTACGCGGATGGCGGATCGATTCGATATACAGGATGATGCAGCGGGTGTTCTCATCCTCCCCGAAATAGTCGATCAGGTCGCCGAATTCCACATCAATGCTGTTGCCGATGGAGACGAACTGCGAGAAACCGATCTTCCCTTCCATGGCCCAGTCGAGTACCGAGGTGCACAGGGCCCCCGACTGGGAGATGAAGGCGATGTTGCCCGGCTTCGGCATGCCGGAAGCAAAAGAGGCGTTGAGCTTCAGCGCCGGTACGATAATCCCCAGGCAGTTGGGACCGATGACCCGCATCCCTTCAAAACTGCGGATCGCCTCCGTCACCTCTTCTTCCAGTTTCCGCCCCTCTTCCCCGGTTTCCCGGAAACCTGCCGACATAACGATGATCCCGCGGATCCCCTTTTCCCCGCATTCCCGTACTGCCTGCGGCACCTTTTCGGCCGGGGTGCAGATAATGGCAAGATCGGGGACTTTGGGCAGGGACAGGATGTCCGGATAACAGGGAATTCCCATCACCGCTTCGTTTTCGGGGTTCACCGGGTAAACGACGCCCCTGAAACCTCCACTGACCAGGTTGATCAGTACTTTGCCGCTGACGCTGTTGGGATTGGTGGTGACGCCCACCAGTGCGATCCGTTGCGGGTCGAAGATGTTGTTGAGTTTGTGAATGTTCATGGTGAGTGGTGAGCCGTGATGTGTGGGGACTGCAGCAAAGGTAGCGGGTTTTTTCGTTTTATAATACCGGTGAAAATGACTTAATTTGCACCCTTTTCCAGATCAACCACTCGGTATGAAAAAGTTCCTGATCCTGTCGATCCTGGTCGCCGGGTTATCTTTCCGGGCCATTGCCCAGCAAAAAGAGAATACGGCTCCGGCGGCTGAAAAAAAGACTCCGCCCGTCAGCCTTACCTTCTCGGGATATATTAACACAGATATCTTCTTTGACAGCCGCCAGACAGTAATGGCCCGCGAGGGGCAATGGCTTTTTTTCCCGGAAAACATCCGAAAGGACGCCGACGGGAAGGATTTGAATGCGAAGGGTTCTTACAATATCCTGAACATCCAGACACGAATCCGGACCAACATCACCGGTCCGGACATCCTGGGAGCAAAAAGCACAGGACTTCTTGAAGGTGAATTTTACGGCAGCGCCAACGCGAGCATCAACTCCCTGAGGATCCGGCATGCGTGGGTCAAACTGTCATGGCCGAAAACCGAACTGTTGGTGGGCCAGGCCTGGCACCCGTTTTATGTGCCCGAAGCCGGTCCCGAGGTGGTTTCGTTGAACGCGGGCGCCCCGTTCCTGGTGTTTTGCCGCAACCCGCAGGTCCGGGTGACGCAACGGCTGGGAAATTTCTACCTGGCTGCCGCTGTCCTATCCCAGCTCGATCACACCAGCACCGGTCCCGACGGACCGAGTCCGAAATACCTGCGCAATTCGGTGATCCCCGAATTGGTCGGACAGGTGCGGTACGCTGCAACGGTGGGCAAAACCGAGATCATCGCCGGGGCAAGCATTGACTTTCTGATGATGACCCCGCGGCTGACCTCCGATGTGGTGGTGCGGCCCGCTTACGACACCGTCATCAACAGCAAGGTGGTTCACCACGATGCCGTCGTGGCCAGTTACAAGGCCACGGAGCATTCGTCGGCGTTGAGTTACAATGTATTTGCCAAAGTGAAATTTCCCCGGCTGAGCGTAAAAGCGGGCGGGGTGTATACCGGTAACGGATACGGGTTCAGCATGATGGGCGGGTATGCCGGGAAAAGCATTACCGATACGGCCCGGGGTTTGATTGATTACGCCACGATCCGGACCCTCTCCATTTACGGTGATGTCAACGCCGTCGAAAAGCACTGGTCGGTCGGGTTGTTCGGCGCCTTCTGCCGCAACCTGGGCGCCGGGACTGCAGTGATCGGACCTTATTATTCGCGAGGGGCCAACATCGATTA
>Ga0116171_10003633_pt1 | contig 14209 bp, 18 predicted proteins | sample AD_JPNHW2_MetaG_FD_89798 | JGI IMG/M metagenome (GOLD analysis project Ga0116171, IMG submission 89798) | Active sludge microbial communities of municipal wastewater-treating anaerobic digesters from Japan - AD_JPNHW2_MetaG | ecosystem: Engineered > Bioreactor > Anaerobic > Digestate | place...
AATTGGATTGGATTTGAATTAAATGAAAGTTATGGTGAATTAATTGATATTCGTGTAAATAAATCGGTTAAAGACGAAGAATTTTTAAAAGCCGAATTAATTAGACTATCAACACCACCGACGCCAAAAACAAAAATTAAAAACACAGAAACAGAAACCGATGAAACTGATGATGAAGATGATTCTGTTTTGATTGATAGTGTTCCAGATGAAATCAAAGAAGAATTAAAAGAAGTTCAAATTGAACCATCAAAAGTCATTGTTAAAGAACCAGTTATGATTAAGGAAAGTGACAGTGAACCGGTTGTTGAAGATCCAGATTGGTTTGATAAATTATAATTAAACTCTACCTTTTCTATCTTTTGTAAATCTTATTCTTTGTGAACGAATACCTTCAGAAGGTTCGATGACTACAATTTTATTTCCAAAAGTAACACTTTGTATTTCATTATCTTTTGTAACACCTAAAAAGTTCCCTTCTGTTGGTTTTTGAATTCTTTTTGGTTCAACAACAGGCGGTTGTTCCACTGGTTGTTCAGGTTCCACTGGTTGTTCAGGTTCCACTGGTTGTGGTTCCACTGGTTGTTCAGGTTCCAGTTCCACCACTTCTGGTTCTATAATTTCTTCAACAAATTCAACAACGGGTTCAACAATTTTTTCTTCAATGAATTCAACAACGGGTTCAACAATTTTTTCTTCAATTACATCAATAAATGATTCAGTCTCAACTTTTGGATCATCAACTTCTTTTAGATCATCAACTTTGATTTCTATAAAAGGGATTTCTTCTTCAAATTCTTCATTATTTTTTGTTAATTCGAATACAGTTTTACCATCGTCAAATGTTTTTTCCCTTACATATAATTCACTAAACTCGTTTTTTTTTAAATCATCATTTTTGGATGACTTTTTTTTAATTTCTTTTAAATTAGCAAATTCAGTATTTAATTCTTTTATACCAAGATTGAAGAAATCAATCTTTGCTTTTTTATTCGGATAAACATCTAATATTTTTCCTTTTCCAAAAACATCATGTGAAACAATCTGTCCAAAATACAAATTATCAATATCCAATGGGATTAATTCTTCTTCGTAATCTTCTTCATTTTCTGGAAAATTTTCTCGAAAATCGTTCCCATATAGAGTTTTTTTTTCACTCACAGTTTCTTCTTTATTTATTTCTTCATCCTGTGATATTTCAGTAAAATCTAACTGAAGTGGAATTTGTTCTTGTGGTATTTTTTTGACACTTTTTGATTTTTCTGTTAAATCAATCTTTTCTTTAATGTCATTTTCAGTTTCTTTTGGATATTCTTTAATTTCATCTTTTGGTTTTTTTGAAAATTTAGATTTTATCTTATCGATAAAATTTTCTTTTTCTTCTTTTTCTTCTTTTTCTTCGACTTCAATTTCTACTTTTTCTTCTTTCTTTTTATCCAACATTGTTAATTTATTTACACCAATTAATAGTGCAATAGCTAAAGGGTCAAACACCAATATAATCAGAAGTGCCACAAAGTTAACCACTTTATTCATTGGTACACCTGTTAAATCAGATATAAATTTATAAGAACCAATTTCATTTGAAACTTCCGATGAATTTAATTCGATTATTCTTTGATCATAGAAAGCGATAGAATCATTGATACTATTAGTTTGTTTCATTTTTTCTGTAATATCAGTATTCAATAATTTTATTTGTTCATCGGAACCTATAATTTGTGATTCTGTTCTTTTAGCAACGGATATATATTTTTGATTATATAGATTATCCAATCTTTTTTCTTGTTGGTTTCTTAATCCTGATATTGTGTTTATTCTTTGTGTTGAACTTTCGATAGATTTATTTACCCTATCCAATTGATTAACAAATAATGTTTTTTTATTCTGCATTATCTTTATCTGTGAATCTCTAACTTCTATTTTATTAGCTGATTTCTGGTAAGCTGAAGTTAAGAATCCATAAATACCCATTGATGTTAAAAACATTATAAAAACGACTGCAAATATATAGAAACCTCTTAATCCTTTTTCAATATTTTTCCAGAATCTATAAACATAAGATACTGTGACAATTTTTCCGAACTCTAGTGACGCAGCGAGAATTGTAATACCCAAACCAGCTGCATAGAAGAGTTGTGTTAAACCAAATACGGAAAACCATGCCGCTGTACCAGCGAGTAATAAAGCAGCAATTGCCAATGAAATAATGAAAAACCAATTCTTTTTCATTTAAAAATTATTATTTTTTTCTTATATATTAAAAATTAATCAACAGTTTTGGGATCCTTCTTTCTGTTAATTTCATCTCTTATTTGAGATGCTTTTTCATAATCTTCCCTTTCAATAGATTCCTGAAGTATGGCTTTTAATTCTTCTATTGTATATGATTCTAATTTATCGGATTCTGATATTCTCTTAATATCATATTTATCTTGTAGAATTTCATTTATTTTTGTTAAAAGTTCATCCGAAATAAATATTGGTGTTTTCAATCTTATTGATATTGCAACAGCTTCCGCTGGTTTAACATCTAAAACAGTTTTTTGTTTATTATCACATATAATGTGTGTAAATAATTCACCATCTTTTATTTCTGTAATATCAATTTCTTGAAACTTAAAATTATAAGCATTGGTAAGATCTCTTATAAAATCATAAATCAATGGAATATTTGGTTTAATTTTTTCTATTTCAACTGCTATCGATTGAGCTTCAAAAAAATTAATAATAATTGGAACTCTTCTCGCACCCACAGGTGGGTTGTTTGGATCATCCCAATCGGGAAGTAGTTCTTCCAAAATTAAAACATAAATATTCTGAATTTGACTATATGAAATCCCAGCAACTCTCAAACATACTTTCTTTACTTCTTTCTTATCATCAATTTGTTTAGTAAAACGTTGTTTTAATTTGTCGAACATATTCTTTAACATATAAGTAATTTTACTTTTTAATATATATAAAACAAAAGTGTGTCTGTTTTAAATGATTTATAGTTTCAAGGATTTTACTAATGAGGGTTAACCAACTGTTAACAAAATCTTGAACAATCTTATACAAAGTTACCAAATCTTACCAGTGAAAAATATTTTTGGAAAAAACTGACTTTTTCGATTTAATATATATTTATAAGAAAGGGTAAAAATTACCCTGACTATTCAAATATATGTTAAATGCGATTAAAATAAGGTTGTATCCAAACAAAACTCAAGCAAATTATATCAATCAATTACTTGGTTGTTATAGACTTGTGTACAACAAATGTCTGGATAAAAAGAAAACAGCATATGTGATAGATAAAACAAATATCGGATTGAATGGTTTGGGTAATTATTTTCATCAGGAATTAACCAAAGACCCCGATTATTCATTTTTAGGCGAACATAATACAAAGGTATTGAAACAATCAATTTTGAATATGTTGGAATCGTATAAACGATTTTTTGTTAATGGTAATGGGTTTCCAAAATTCAAATCCAAACACGACAACAAACAATCCTGTCGTTTTCCAGAAGAAGCCGTATCATCATTAAATGATTATGAAACAGGTAAATTAATGTTAACCAAACAACTTAAAGACCTTCATTTTCGTTGTTCTGATAAATACAAAACATACTTGAATAAACATAAATCTGGAATCCGTTCAGCGACATTAACCAGAACAAAATCAGGTAATTATTTCTTATCAATTTTGGTTGATGGTAGTCTGGACAAACAAGTTCCATCACCAGTAAATGATATTGTTGGTGTTGATTTGGGTATTAAAGATTTCATTGTATGTTCAGACGGTAAAACCTACGGTAACATCAAAATTAAAAGAAATAATGAAAAAATGTTGGTTAAATTGAATCGTCAGTTATCAAAGAAAACCAACGGAAGTAAAAATAAAAATAAAGCCAGAATTCGTCTGGCAAAGTATCAAGAACATTTAAACAACATCAAAGAACAGTATTTACATCAGGTAACGAACCAGTTGATTAACGAAAACCAAGTAATCAGTATGGAATCGTTGGATGTAAAAAATATGATGTCAAATCATAAACTAGCAAGGTCAATACAGGAATTATCATTGAGTCATTTTAAATCTATGTTGATATACAAGGCTGATTGGTATGGTAGGTATGTTGTTGAGGTTGATAAATGGTTTCCTTCGAGTAAACTGTGTTCCGTGTGTGGATATAAGAAATCAGATTTGACTCTTTCGGACAGAGAATGGATTTGTCTTAACTGTGGTACACATCACGATAGGGATTTCAATGCCGCACAGAACATCAAAAAAGAAGGACAAAGAATATTGATAGGGAGCCGTTCTCCCGAATTTACGCTTGTGGACAATCATAATACCGATTGGATGAAACAAGAAGAAAAACTTATACAGGTGTAGATTTGTGTAAGATTTTTTCAACGGTTAAAATAAATAATATTTATGCCAATTTCAAAGGAAAATTTAGAAAAATATATATCACCGAAATTCGATTGGTTTGTTGATACTTGTGGATGTCAACCAAATTATTATGATGATTATTGTAAGGCTTTAGAATTATTAAAAAAATCAAATATTTATGTGACTGATAATGAATTAAAGGAAGAAATAAAGGAATTTATAGATAGGAATTAAAGGAATTAAAACTTTTAGAGTTCTTAAATATATATTAAGACAAGAATCTTTTTGGAAATAATGAGTTTTGAGTAATTTAACGATTACTTTGGAGGTTGTGTAAAAGCATCGAAAAAACTTGTTTTTCAGAAATAAAAAATTAAAAAGGAGGTAGTTATGATTACACAAAGTAATTTTGGCTTGGTACATCCAAGCTGCGAAGTATTAGTAAATGGCCAAATTCGTAAACTGTATGGCAAAAACAAAAACAAAGTCTACTTAAATAATGGAGACGAAATTCAATTAAAAGTTTACAATCCCTTAACAGAAAGAGTTGGTTTTCAATTAAAAATGAACGGAAATAAAACCGATGATTCGATATTGGTCGTTAATCCGGGTCAATCTGTTGTGATCGAAAGATTCATAGGAACCAACAGAAAAATAGTATTTAATACTTATGTTGTGGATAAAAATAATCCACAAACTAAACAAGCTATTAAAGAAAATGGTAAATTGGAAGTTGTATTTTATAGTGAATACAAGGATATAAATTGGACACCAATAAATATACCTTATACACCACCGATAACAACACCATATACACCACAATATCCACCACCGTATACACCAAATGTTCCGTATACTCCACCTTACAATCCATTTCCAATTTGGTATCAACAACCAATAAATATTTGTAATAATGGTACAACTAGTGGTGAATATAGAACTACAACAGACACTTTTTCTTCAAGTGGTGATTTAAATGTATCGAATAATGTATCTAATTTTTGTACTGATTTAAATGATATCACAATGAAGGGTAATATTCAAATGGATGGTGATGTTACAATTAATGGGAATGTGAATTTAAATGGTAATCTTAATCAAAAGAGATCTAGAATTAAAGGTTTGTCTGAAACAGGAAGAATAGAAAAAGGAAATCGTTCCAATCAATATTTTTCTCAAACAGAATTTAAAGCTGGTTTTATTATTAAAAATTATCTTTTTAAGTTATTACCATTTTCAGAAAAACCGAAAGATGTTCCTACACAAACTACATCATCTTACAATCCATATATTCTTCAAAATCAACCACCACAGAATTTTAATAATTCTTATGTTAGATCTGAATATAGAGAATATTGTCCTAATAAAAGATGTAATTATAGAATAAGAAAATCAAACTGGTCTTACTGTCCAATTTGTGGACAAAAAATTGATTAATTATTTTATTTTTCTAAAAAACAAGAAGTATCAACTTCTTGTTTTTTTAGAAAATCTATTATCAGTTTTTGTAATAAAAATGAACGATTTGTACAATTTTTATTTATATATTCATTTAATTCATTATTTACTTTTCTATCAATTGTAAAATGAATACTTTCTTTTTTATTCAACTTTAAATTCATAATGATTTTTCTTATTTTTAGAAGAATTAATACCTCTTTTCGTTATACATAAATTATGTATATCACCGATTAAATCCGATGATATATTGTGTTTAAATCCATAGAAAATACTAATTTTATGATCAATTGTTGGGTAATTTGGATTATTGGAATTTAATTCAAAATTTTCTAAAATATATTCATTGTTATAATAATCGAAACCGTTCCAATTTTCAAACAATTTTTTTTTGTTTTTATATGTGAAATGATTAACCTGTTTTACATATTTTTGAAATTCGGTTAAATCACAATCTGGAATTTGTTTATTTTTGTTTATTCTAGTTGTCTTTTTTTTATATTCTATTAAATTTTTATCTAATTTTTCTTGAATAATAGGATTATTTACTGAACATTCACAACCATAAATTAAAAGATTAGTATTTTTCATTTTATTTATAGTTTTTTCAATCATCATTATATTTTCAACACCATATTTTAATAAATTTGTCTTTTTTATTTTAGTATAATTACATTGTTGACAAACATATTTTTCTTTTCCATCAAGCGTACATTTGATATATTCTTTATACCACATAATTCTATCTTTTCCACAATTTTCACATTTACATCTAATATGGCTTCCTTTTGGAAGATTTTTGATTGGAAATTCCATTTCATCTCCAAATTTTACAGAATATCCAAAATTTTTAATATAATTAATATTTCTTCTACCTATTTTTATTTTAACTTTTTCATCTAATATCATATCCATTATATATTAAATAAAAAATGTCATCTTTTTACATTATGTAAAAAGATGACATTGAATAAAATTGATGATAGTTAATTTTATTTTGGTCCAGTTAAACTACCAGTAACATCTGGTGATGGTGATGTTTGTTCTACGATAGGCAGATTATCCATACTAAAATCAGTTAAATCTTGTGTATTGTCAACTACAACCGCTTCCATAGGGGAATCATCCAAAGCAAATTCATTCAATCCATCGACTATATTTTCGGTACTTTGTGCATCCTTAACTTTGGATTCCATTTCTCTGTTATGGGATTCTTGTAGATTTTTTATAAATTCAGTCCTGAATTTTTTCTGGCGAGCTTTAACATTATTACTGTAAGCTATAACCTTATTTTTCCTTTTTTTGTTTGTTTTCGAATTTGGCATATTATTAAAGATTATTTTTTATAATTTACTAAAAAGTTGTTTTGTGAATATATCAGATATTTTATTTATGAATTTATTATATCTGACATCATTACTATTAGTTTCTTCATTTTCTATAATTGATTTTGGAACTTTTGACACAAATCTTAATTTTTTATCAGCTCTTTTCAATTCCTTGAATGTTACTTTTCTATCCATATTTTTAAGTGGATCACCGGGTAGATTACATCTAGAAATCATTAATTCATTTTCTAGTCTTTTCATCTGTTCATAAGATTCTTTTAATTCTTCAACATAAGATGTAACACCTTCTTCTAAAGAATATGACATATAAATTATTTGATCATCAAATAGAATTCTTTTTTTCATTGGATCATTAATATTTTGTATCCATTTATTATCATCAGGACATAATGTAACTGGATCTAACATTTTTAAATCTATGACTTCATCGTTATGGAATATTTTTTCAAAGGCTAAATATCCATCGGTTAATAATGCTTTTATATAATAGTATAATTGTAATTCCGAAAATAATTCACAATTTTCGGATGATAGAATTTTTTCCAATATTTTATCAGACATTATATCAAGATAACACTTAATTTCATCTTTTGTTGATAACTGTCTTAAAAATCTTCTTTTGTCAAGATATGTTTTATCTTGATAAGAAATTTCTTTGTAATCTTTGTTTTTTTCCATTTTGTTTTGTTGTTTTTTTGTTTGTTGTTTGTTGTTTTGTTTATTTGTTTTCCGATATTCTAATCATAGCGAAAATAGCATAATTAATAATATCCTGATAGTTAGCTTCTAAACCTTCAGAAACTTTAACCTTACCATCATTATCTTCTATTTGTTTTATTCTAAAAAGTTTTTGTAAAATCATATCAGTTAAACTACTAATTCTCATTTCTCTCCAAGCTTCACCATAATCGTGATTTTTATTCATCATTAATTCTTTGGTGTTATTTATTTCTGTTGTATAAATATCTGTAATATTTTCATTTGATAATTTATCATTTTGAAATTTCATTTGAATTATAGCCATAATGGAATAATTTACAATTCCAATATATTCTGGTTCAATACCTTCGTTTACTAAATTCATTTTTTTTATTTCTAAATTTTTGATTCTGTTGGCTTTTATGAAAATTTGATCGGTTAAAGATGTTGATCTTAAAATTCTCCAAGATGTACCATAATCATTCATCTTATTGATAAATAATGTTTTACATATTTCTACAACTTGATCATATTGTTTTGAAGTTTTTTCCATTATGAATAAATATTTAGATAGATATAAAAAATAAACCGAAAAAAGTTTTAAATAAAAATTAGTTGAAAAAAAAATTAATATATAGAAAAATAAAGCCACATTAAATGAGTATTCTAAAATTACAAGCTCAAAATTTTCGTGAATTGGAACTCCCGAGACAAGATACCTCCGGTAATTGGTATGTAATAATATTACCATCTTTTATTTCTGGACGAGATTTTTTAAAATATTTTTCATGAACAAATTGAGTTGATCCATGTTCCGGAACATCAGGTGGAAAAGCTGGTTCATCTTTCACATCAGGAACATCAGGAACAAATGGTGTTGCAGGTGGAAGTGGGTTGTCTGGGACATCTGGAACTGCTGGAACATCAGGAACAAATGGTGTCGGTGGTCAATCCAATACATCAGGAACAAACGGAACAACTGGTATTGGTGGACAGTCAACAACAAGTGGAAGTAGTGGGACAACGGGTGTTGGTGGTCAATCCAATACATCAGGAACATCTGGAACAACGGGTGTTGGTGGTCAATCCAATACATCAGGAACATCTGGAACGAGTGGTAGTGGTGGAACTTCAGGAACAAGTGGTCAAATGGTGGAAACGGAACATCAGGTGTTAACGGTGGAAATGGAACATCAGGAACGAGTGGTGCAAATGGAGTATTACCGGGAATTGGTAGTAATTATGAATTATTATTCAGAGATACTGCAGCAACTTATGGTTATAATACAAATGCAGCGGTTTACAGAGATTCTAGTAATCAATTAACAGCAGCAAACTTCATACTTGGTTCTGATATTTCATTGAAAACCAACATCGAAAAGATAAAATCTGATTTGATTGATATTGAATACAAAAAATTCGAAATGAAATCCAATTTAGGTGATATTAGATATGGTATAATTGCTCAAGATTTGATAAAAATTAATCCGGAATTGGTTTATGGAATTGAAGGAAATTATAAAGTTAAATATATTGACTTATTAATTTACGAAGTTAATTATCTTAAATCTAAAATTAAAGAATTGGAAAATAAGATAAAATAAATTGAACAAAAAAATGGACAATAATTGTCCATTTTTTTTTGTTATCTATTTTTTATTGACTAATATTATTATTTGTTGAAGTATCTTTTAAATTAATCATTGTATTGAAATCATAAAGGTTTTTAGAAGTTCTCCATCCAAAATCCAATTTCATTTCAAATATGAAATCAATTCTTTTATTTCTTTTTAATAATTCAATATCCTCAACTTTAACTCTCTGAACAACAAATGTACTATTTCGATAATAGGCAATAACACCTATGGTATTTATTTCTTTACCAAGTGTTGTTAATTGATCATTACTTAAATTTGGTTTTGCATAAATGGTTAAATTTCTGTAATAATCCAATTGTCCTCTTGAATTGGGATTTAATATTGGAATACCATTTGAATCAAATTGTGGAGGAGGGGTATTTTCAACTTTAACTGTTGTTCCAGTATTTGTTGTAATTGTAGTTGTTCCGGTACTTGTTATTGATGGTAAATTTGTTCTTATGTCAACAAACTTCATGTTTTCAAATATTTTGAATTTACCACTATATAATAAAGTTTTTGTTTTGTTAGCATTCAAAATAATATAAAAATTATCAAATTTATCCTTTGACATTTGTTTCAAAACAGGTATATCCTCCTGATTAACTTTAAATACAACTATACCTAAATCGAATTGATTTTCATTCGTTTGATAATAAATATCCTTTTCAATTGTTTTTGTATCTGATTTGAAAACCAAATTTAATTTTCCATTCATCATAACATTACCTAGACTATAAGGTAAAATAGGAGCATCCTGTGAATCTTGTTTTCCTATTTGAAATTTAAGAACGTTATCAAATGGTGTAACAATAACATTTAAAGTTCCCATTGGTTTATAATCACTTTGACTATTAGTATAATTACTAGCTAATATTTTATAATTATTAACTAAAATTGGGAATGGAACTTTAACAACATTTAGATTTGCTATATTTGGATTATAATTATTATTTCCAAAATTCATTATTTTATCTGCTTTGTAATTATAAATCTTTGGTTTCGTAACAGTTGAAACATCTAATTTGGCTAATTTTTTCCCATATTTTAGAAGATTTGTCGTTAAACCGATTGATGCAAATCTACTAATAGAAGTATTATCAACTAGATCCATGACTCTCATTTCCACATCAATAGCTGCTGTGGTATTTGAATATTTAATAATAGGACGATATTCTAATTTCTGTGAAAAATTTTCAGTAACTAAAAATGTTGTTGGAAAACCACTAATTAAATTTTCTTCATATAGAGTAACAACATATTCAATATTTATCTTTTTCCCCTTACTTTCTAAATCATTTACGAAATTATCAAGATTTTCATTTGAATTTTGATAAGTTCCATAAATTTCAAAAAAATCCCAATCACTTGATTCTGAAATAGTTACACCCAAAGTTTGATATTCTGGTTGTCTTGATATTGATAATTTTGATGTATCACTCAAAAAATAATAATCTGTTCCTAACGTATTTACTTTTGATGTGATGAAAGAAAATTCGAAAAATATTGGACAAGTTAAACTTAGTCCCAGTCCATTTGTTAGATGATCATTAATCGAATCAGGGGTAACTTGATTTACGTTTGGATTTATATCTCTTTGATTACTAATTTCAAATAAAGATGGAATATAAAATTGAAGATATTTTCCCCATTCTCTACCATTATAAAGAAATGGTTGACCAAGATTTATCATATATTCCGCGTATTCTGTTGATCCACTAATTATTTGAATACCAGTTTTATCATAATAAAAATTACTTAATGGATATTTTTTCTTATTGTAATAATCATAAGCATAAATATTTAAAAAGATACCAACATAAACATCGAAATCATAGTTTGTGGGGAGAAATAATTTAACAGAATTATATATTATGGGAGCAGAAAAATAATTTTGAATTTTTAAGAAATTGAATTTTGTAATATCGATTTTAGAATATTTCTTCAAGACTGGATCTACTTGAAACAAATTATGGTTTAAATCGTTGTAATTAGATGTTGAGACGAAGTTTCTAGTACCTTTACTAAGATCAGACCATATTTGATAATTCTCACTTATATGATTAGAATTATATTCATATTCCAATAAAATATTAGGATCTAGATTTATTAATTTCTTAGTTGGTATTGCTGACATTTTATAATTTGATTGTTTTTTATATTATATATTGTTTTAATTTAGATTCAACATTTTCGTTAAATTTAATGATTAAAAAATTGATATTGTTATTTTCACAAAATAATTTTTTAATTTCATCGTTTCTTTTTACTTCAATTAAAGATTTTTCCCCACCGAAATGTTCATTTGTTTTATAATGTTGTTTACCATTATATTCTATACATAAATTTTTTATCGGTATATAAAAATCAAATCTAAGACAAAATTTATTTTTACATTTTTCAAATTTTTTTTGACTTTCAAATATGATATTATTTTGTGTTAAATATTCTCTGATTTTCTTTTCTCCTTTTGATTCTTTACATTTGGGACACCCAGAACCATTTAAATGTGAATTTGGTATTTGTTCAAATATCCCATGTTTTTGACAAATTATTTTCAATTTAGTATGTGAATTTATGTAATTGATTAAAGAATAATCGTATTTATTTTCATGAACTTCTTTTGATTTATTTAAAAAATTGTCTATGGATAATTTTCTATTATCCCATTCACATTTTTGACATCCAGAACCCAATAAATGTTTGATTGGTGTTTGTTCAAACACTCCATGTTTATGACATATTATTTTTACTTTATTTTTTACATTGATGTAATCAACCAACGAATAATCATATTTATTTTCATGTATAAATTTAGAATTTTTTATAAAAATATCTATTGTCTTTTTATTATTACCTTTACATTTTGAACAACCACTTCCTCTTAGATGACTACCGGGTATTTGTTCAAAAACACCATGTTTATGGCATATTATTTTCACTTTATTTTTTACATTAATATAATTTACTAAAGAATAATCATATTTTTCATTATGAATTTTAATTGATTTATTAATAAATTCATTTTTTGTAACTTTCATGTTTTTATATATTAAAATCGTGGTGTTGAAATACATGAAAATGAAAAAGGGGAAACCACTCCCCTTTTTCTGTCAAACCAAAAACCCAAAATTAGATTCATTTATTTATGAATCATATCTTTATTTCTTTCTCTTTTCTTTATTTTTTCCAACAACGTATTGTTTTCCACAATTGAAGAAATTTAATTCTTTATTTATAGTACAACCTTTCATGCACCAATTAATACATGATACAGCTGTACATTTTTCTACTGATTTTTTATTTTTCTTATCGAAAAGATTTGTTAATTTTTTGGATAATTTCATAAATCTTCAATTTTAAGGTTGTTTTCTTTTCTATATTTTAATTCATTTTCAAATTCTTTTCTATATCTTTCGGATATAGATTTTACATTATCCAACACAGCTTTTATATGACTGTTTGACATATCTTTCAATAATACATATTTTAAAGGTTGATCCATATTTTTGCCATATGTTCCCCAAAACATTACTTCTCTTGGTTCGAAACCTAAATTTAACATAAAATCCAAATCTTCTGTATAATACCAAAAACCGGGAAGATTTGGAATTAGACCGGTATTCACACAAAGTTGTGTGAATCTTAAATCTGGGTTTTCTAACCAGAATTTTTCTAATTCGTCATAATCTGGTTTGAATTCTGACAATTTTACAACCTCTTTTTCAGAAATATCAAAAACATTATTTCTATTTTTTAGAAGTGCAATATACGGTTTAATTCTTTCTATTGGTCTCATTTATTCTTTAAATATTTTTTAACATCTTCTGGATTGATAACAATAACAAATATAGTATCATTTTTTCCTGATGTAATGTTTGTAGTTGAATTTTTATCTTTTGTTTTACCACCACCAAAAATATCCATTGGTGTTTTATCAAGAATTTCAACCTTTGTTACAAAATCATCGGTGTGTCCTCTGTTACTGAAGATATTTTTCAATCCCCAAACTTCATGATATGATACTTTAATCTTCCAATTTGAATCTGCTGCTTTTTTAAGAGTTTCAATTAATTCTGGATTCTCATTATCATTATCAATTGAGAACTGAAATGTTGAACTAGTATTCATTCCTGTTTGGGTGAGATTCAATTCCCCCTCCCAACTAGGCCACCAAACACCCTTTTGTGAAAATTTAGGCAAAAAACCAATTCTTTCACCCTTCGAATAATTTTCTTTACACGAACTCATTAAAAGAGTCATAACACCGATTAATAAAAATAAAATTGTTTTTTTCATATTGTTTTTATTTGTTTTGTTTATACTTCTGTTTCATTTACTTCGATTTCACCATCACTTAATTTCATTCTAACTGAAACTTGTTTGGTTATAGTTTTTGGTTTACCAACCGGTTCTTTAAATGAATGCCAACAATCTGTTAAATATTCTTGTCTCGAATATACATTCACTTCATCCGTCATAATCCAATCGGTATATTTTCTATAAAATAATTTTTGGAAAAAATTTGAAACATCTCTTCTCCACAATAAATCTTTTCTTTCTTTTGATAAAGCATCAATATATTTCTGTTGTATCATTTTTTTTATTTTTAACGTTGGCCAAAATTGTATTGACTGATATAAATAATCAAATTATCAGAAGGAATATTCTTTGTATTA